>OIEU01000007.1_pt1 | contig 199718 bp, 179 predicted proteins | sample 1581831 | NCBI WGS metagenome assembly OIEU01 (sample SAMN03281007, study PRJEB24777) | human gut metagenome | isolation source: fecal sample PR166 from 1 month old female Malay infant, vaginally...
TGCTCTTATGCAATGAAACAATAAAACACGAGCAATGACAGGCCAGTTCCGAACTGGACTAAAACCTACCGCTTTTTCGGAAGGAAAACTCACGCCACACTGGCCTATAACAACTTGACAAAACACATATGATGCCGGTCGGTCACCTATTCGGTGGCCGGCCGACTTTTTGTTGACTGCCGGGGCCTCACGCGGGAGGTGAAGTCCACCCATCCCGCCAAAGTCCCATTTGAGTGTCTTCGGATGGGACTTTCGCCGGAACAAGTCGAAAGGAACCGGGGCCGGGACTCATGGGCTGGCGCATTGCCAGTCGGCCCTGTGTTCGTGTCGCGTGGGATGATGGTGGCATGGTGACATCGAACATTGTGGAGTTTGCGGGGAAAGCGCGCATGCCGCGCCTCGGCATGGGAACGATGGCGCTCTCTATCGAGGGACGCCCGGACCGGGCGACGGCCATCGGCACGATCCATGCCGCGCTTGACGCCGGAGTGCGTTATCTCGACACCGCATGGTCGTATTATCTGCCAAGCGAACCGGGGCCTGACGGTACAGGCGTGCCGCGTGATTTCGGGTACGGCGAGATGCTGGTTCATGCGGCGCTCGCCAGCTGGAGCGGTCCGCGCGATGAGGTTCTGGTCGCCACGAAGACTGGTTATCGCCGAACGCTGGAAGTGACGAACCGCGACGCGGAAGATCCTCAGCAATCCCCGGGCGACGGCGCGAGCGCATCCGCATCCGAGCGACAGCACCTGCAGGCGGCCGGCAGCCGGTACGGGTGGATGGCCGACTCGCGCCCGGAGACGATGATTCGTGACGCGAAGGAGTCCGCTCTCCGCCTCGGCGTCGACGCGCTCGATTTGTTGTATTCGCATGGCCCTGACCCCGCGGTTCCGTATGAGGATACGGTCGGCGCGCTGAAAACCTTGCTGGATGAGGGCGTGATTCGGTTCGCCGGCATCTCGCGCGTGGACAATGCGCAGATTGACACCGCCCGTGGGATTCTCGGCGACCGTCTGATTGCGGTGCAGAACCAGTTCTCGCCATCGCATCCCGACCCCGAGCATACGATGGGTCACTGCGCCGATCTCGGTCTTGATTTTGTGTGCTGGTCGCCGCTCGGCGGGTTCCTGGACGCATTCGACAGTCATGCGTATGATCCGTTCCGCACGGTCGCAGCGGCCCGCGGCGTCTCGTACCAGCGTGTGGTGCTCGCGTGGGAGCTGACCAGATATGACCGTCTGTTCACCATTCCCAGTGCCCGCAACCCGCATGAGGTCCGGGACTCGTTCGCCGCAGTCAATCTCACGCTCGCCCCTGAGGAGCTGTCTTTACTGCCGTGAATCAACGCTATGAGTCACCGTCATAAATACGGAACAGGCTCGTCGTCAAACGAGCCTGAGATACATGCTGGTGGTTCCGGGAATCGGTTGAAAACCGAAATGCGCATAGAACGCGCGTGCTTTATCGTCGTAAGGTTCCACAATGAGCGCACGTGACCCTAGTGCGCCGCTGACAGATCGTGCTCGCAGTGCCGAATATGCACTCAGCGTGTAGAATCTCGCCGGTTCACCTAACGCAGTGAATGACACGTACGCGACGGCCGTCCCATGCTGGGCCGATGACGGTGCGCGTTGTGCGGCCCACTTGTCGATGAACGGTACTCCACAAGAGAACTTCCCCATTCTCTCTTCCGGGCCGAGCTTGCGCGGACGTTGGAAATGATGGATCATGCCCACTGCGGATCCCTTTCCGTGAGTTTTTCGGCTGCTGGCGGAACCGGCTGATCCAATGCCTGTATGAAATCTTCGAATGCCTGTGATTCCAGATGCAGGACGGTTGCTTCTTCTATATCCTTACGGGCTGATTCCAGGAGATGGCGAGCGGTCCATTGCGTGAGCGTGCTGCCGGTCAGCTCGGCGGCACGCTCGATGAGCTGCCGTTGCGCATCCGTCAGTCGAATGTCAAGCCGGGACGTTTTCTGTTTCGATACCGTTTGCTTCGTTAGTGTCGCCATAGAATGGTTGTACGGAAAAAATGCGTACAGATCAAGTTAGTAGCAGGGGAGTAAGGCGCGGACATATAATCACATACTGTAAATTGTTTACGGTGTGAGATAATATTACAGATGTTTGCACGATGTATATGCCGCTGGAATGTATTGGCGGTACTCCGCGGAGCGCGGTAGTGCGGCAATGGTCGAATCGGAAGGCGGTGCGAAATGGGTTTTGAGCGGGAGGCGCTCAGCGAACTGTACGCCAGCGTGTGGGGCAACCGTTCCAAGATGCAGAAGGAGTTCGCGCGCGGTGCGCATGGCGAGCCATTCATTCTGCACGAGCTCGCACTGCGCGGCACCATGACGCCGTCGCAGCTCGCCAGTTCGCTGAAGGCCAGCTCCGGCCGCATCTCCACAGTGCTTGCCGCTCTGGAGAAAAAAGGGTTGATCACCCGAGACATCGACCCGGACGACCGCCGCATCATCCGCGTGAACCTTACGGATGCCGGGCGAGAGCGGTCCAAGTGCGACTTGGAGGAGATGCGTTCGGCAATCTGTTGGATCTTCTCGCAGATGGGGGAGCGGCGCACGCGCGAGTTCGTTGATCTGCTGTCGGAGTTCTCGACATACATGGCCATCTGCCATCCCGGCGCGCCGCGCCCGACCCCCGATGAGGTGCGGGCCGCGTTCGCCGAGCGTGACAGGCGTGTCGCCGATCATATGCGGACCGAGCGCGCGAAGGCCGGCGAGGAGTAGCTTCTTCCGCCGGCTGCGGATGACGTGGGGGACGGCGTGCGTGCCGTGTCTCTCGTGCGCAGCCAGCGCAAAGCGCGCCATTCACAGCGAATACACAGAATAATGCGTAATATCTTACACTGTAAGTAATCTAACAACAGAAACTAATTCGGGCATCGGATATCGATGCCGCGGCAAATAACGTAACCAATCACCAACAAAACACAAGGGGAAAGCCAATGCTTCGCATCCTGAAATACCTCTCCAAAGCGGAGATCGGTCAGATGCTCATCGCCCTGGTGACCATCGTCGGGCAGGTCTTCTTCGACCTCAAACTGCCCGATTACATGTCAGACATCACCACGCTCGTCGAGACGCCGGGCAGCGCGATGAGCGACATCTGGATCGCCGGCGGCAAGATGCTGCTCATCTCCCTCGGCTCCGTCGCCTGTGCCATCGTCACCGGCTACATCTCCGCACGCGTCGGCTCGTCATTCACCCAGCGCCTGCGCTCGCTCGAATTCCGCAAGGTCGAATCCTATGGCCCCGCCGAAATGAGCAAATTCTCCACCGCGAGCCTCATCACCCGCTCCACCAACGACATCACGCAGATCCAGATGTTCATCACCATCGGCCTGCAGCTCATCGTCAAGTCGCCGATCATGGCCGTATGGGCCATATGCAAGATCGCCGGCGAAGGTTTCGAATGGACTCTCGCCACCGGCATCGCCGTCGTCATCCTGCTCGTCGCCGTCGTCATCATGATGGCCATGGTCATGCCCAAGTTCAAGGCCATGCAGAAGCTCACCGACAACATCAACCTCGTGGCCCGCGAAAACCTCACCGGCCTGCGCGTCGTGCGCGCCTACAACGCCGAGGACTATCAGGAGGCCAAGTTCACCAAGGCCAACAAGGACCTCACCGACACGCAGCTGTTCACCAACCGCGTCATGGCGTTCATGATGCCGCTGATGAACACCGTCCTGAACGGCCTGATGCTCGCCGTCTACTGGATCGGCGCCTATCTGATCGACGCCGCCGGCCTGACGGACAAGCTCAACGTGTTCTCCAACATGGTCGTCTTCTCCAACTACTCCGTGCAGGTCATCATGAGCTTCCTGCTGATGAGCATGGTATTCGTGCTCTGGCCGCGCGCCGACGTGTCCGCGCAGCGCGTGCTCGAAGTGCTCGACACCGATCCGATCGTCAAAACCGGCACCAAGACCGCCGCCGACGTGGCGCGTCTGGGCGGCGGGAAAACCGGTACCGTCGAGTTCCGCAATGTGAGCTTCACCTACCCCGGCTCACGCGAGGCGACGCTCGAAGGCATCGACTTCACCGCCGAAAAGGGCCAGACCGTCGCGTTCATCGGCTCCACCGGCTCCGGCAAGTCCAGCCTCATCAACCTCGTGCCGCGCTTCTACGACGTGTCGGCCGGGCAGGTGCTCGTCGACGGTGTGGACGTGCGCGAATACGATCTGAAAGCCCTTCGTGACAAGATCGGATACGTGCCGCAGCAGTCCGTGCTGTTCAAGGGCACGGTCGCATCCAACGTGAGCTACGGCGACGACGTGAACGGGGCAAGCTCCGCGGACGTCGAAATGGCCGACACCTCCACTCCGGCCGGCCGCAAACGCGAAGCCGAACTCATCGCCGCGGGCAAGAGAGTGGAAGGCGCCGCAATGCCGGCTGAACAGATGAACCGGGTCAAGGCGGCGGCCGGCGTCGCTCAGGCCACCGAGTTCGTCGAGCGCATGGACGGCACATACACCGCCCCGATCGCACAAGGCGGGTCCAACGTCTCCGGCGGCCAGAAGCAGCGCCTGTCAATCGCGCGCGCCGTCTACCGCCACCCCGAAATCCTGATCTTCGACGACTCGTTCTCCGCGCTCGACTTCAAGACCGACCGCGAAGTTCGCGACGCACTCGCCAAAGAAGCCAAGGGATCCACCAAGCTCATCGTCGCCCAGCGCATCGGCACGATCATGAACGCCGACCGCATCATCGTGCTCGATGACGGCAAGGTCGTCGGTCAAGGCACCCATCAGGAACTGCTCGACACCTGCGATGTCTACCGTCAGATCGCCGAATCCCAGCTCAGTCAGTCGGAACTGACCGCGTGAGATCAATACGGACTTTTAAGGAGTAACAAATGCCAGGACCAAGAGGACCAATGGGCGGCGGCCGCACGGTCGAAAAGCCTGCCAATTTCGGCAACGTGATGGGCAAGCTCGTCCACTACTGCCGCAACTACCTGCCCGTCATCATCATTGCGCTCGTGCTGGGCGCGGTCGGCACGATATGCCAGATCATCGGACCGGACAAACTCAAGGACATGACCAACGAGATCGTCAAGGGACTGCCGGCCATCGTGAACGGCAAGCCGGTGATGAACTCGGTCGATTTCAACGCCGTCGGCCGCATCGCCTGGCTGCTCGTCGCACTGTACGTCGGCTACGCGGTGCTCAGCTACGTGCAAAGCTGGATGATGGCGAACGTCACCCAGCGCACCGCCCAGCGCCTGCGCGAATCGATCTCGGTCAAAATCAACAAGCTGCCGCTCAAATACTTCGACAAGGTCAGCTACGGCGACGTACTCTCCCGCATCACCAACGACGTCGACGCCATCGGCCAGACGCTCGGCCAGTCCCTCGGCTCGCTCATCACCTCGGCGACGCTGTTCGTTGGCGCGCTCGTCATGATGTTCTACAACAACGTCATCATGACCCTGTGCGCGATCGGCGCGAGCATACTGGGACTCATCATCATGATGGTCATCATGAAATCCTCGCAGAAATACTTCGCCCGCCAGCAGATGGCGCTCGGCGACGTCAACGGCCACATCGAGGAGATGTACGCCGGTCACCTCATCGTCAAGGCGTACAACGGCGAGGCCGACTCAATCCGCCGCTTTGAGAAGTACAACGCCGACCTGTACGAATCCGGCTGGAAATCGCAGTTCCTGTCAGGCCTGATGATGCCGCTGATGAACTTCGTCGGCAACTTCGGCTACGTGATCGTGTGCGTGGTCGGTGCAGCGCTCGCCATGGACGGGCAGATCGAATTCGGCGTGATCGTCGCGTTCATGATGTACATCCGCCTGTTCACCCAGCCGTTGAGCCAGTTCGCGCAGGCGTTCCAGAACCTGCAGCGATGCGCGGCCGCCGCCGAGCGCGTGTTCGGCTTCCTCGAAGAGCCGGAGATGGATGCGGAACCGACCAAGGCCGAACTCGGCGTGGCTGATGCCGCCGCGAGCACGGCACGGACGGACAGCGGCAAGCTGGCGCATCGCGGCACTCGCGCGAATGCCACCGCCGGTATGACGGCTTCGCAGCGTTCGCAGCTGCTCGGCTACGATGCGGCCGGCAACCCCCGGACCGTGCGCGGCGACGTCGAATTCAGTCACGTGCGATTCGGCTATGAGCCCGGCAAGCCGATCATCCACGACTTCTCGGCAAGCGTCTCCGCCGGCCAGAAAGTCGCCATCGTCGGTCCGACCGGCGCCGGCAAAACCACCATGGTCAACCTGCTGATGCGCTTCTACGAGATCTCCGGCGGCTCCATCTCCATCGACGGCATCGACACCACTTCCGTGCCGCGCTGGAACGTACACGACCAGTTCTCCATGGTCCTGCAGGATACATGGGTGTTCCGTGGCACCGTGCGCGAAAACATCGCCTACTCCAAGCCCGGCGTCACCGACGAGCAGATCGTCTCCGCATGCAAGGCCGTCGGACTCGACCACTTCGTGCGCTCTCTGCCGCGGGGCTACGACACCGTGCTCGACGACAACACCTCGCTCTCCCAAGGACAGCGCCAGTTGCTCACCATCGCCCGCGCCATGGTGCAGGACGCTCCGATCCTCATCCTTGACGAAGCCACCTCCTCCGTCGACACCCGCACCGAAGAACTCATCCAAAAGGCCATGGATGCGTTGACCGTGGGGCGCACGAGCTTCGTCATCGCGCACCGCCTCTCCACCATCCGCGACGCCGACATGATTCTCGTCATGAACCACGGCGACGTGATCGAGCGCGGTACCCACGAGGAACTGCTCGCGGCGGGAGGGTTTTACGCCGACCTCTACAACAGCCAATTCACACTCACCGATTGATGGGGCGCCCGTTGCGCTCGCTGGATTGATGAGGCTGACAGCCCGGTGAACTTACGCATGGCAGTGCGCCGTGCGTGGGCTCGCCGGGCTGTTTGCTATGTAGGCGAGTGATGGGCGGAGATATGGTGCGCGACGGGTTCGGGGACTGTGGTTCGCGTCCCTATGTGCGCACGGTCATCGTTCCGGCGCGCACATAGCGACGCAAATGGGAGAAGGATTGTTGAGAGCGGATGCACTGGTGCGGCAGATGGCCGGTGTGCTGCCATAGAACATGATTGTGACGAGAGCAGAGGGGCGTCCGGCGCGTATCGCCCTCTCGGTCTGCCACACAATGCGTTTTTCGGTGGTTTTTGGGCTGGTGTGGTACGCGGGCATCGGAGGAGTCGTTTCGGGCCGTTGAAAAATGGCGGTTCTGCGGTGCATGTTGTGCCACACCACGTGATGTGAGGGTTCACATTTCATTGTGAGGCAGACTGGCTGGCCACACAATGCGATTTTGATGTGATTTTGCGCTGGTGTGGTACGCGACCGGCTGCGCTGACGACTTGTCCGGCCGATGGCGCGGATGGTGTGCTCCCGCTGTCAGGAGCTGCCGAGCGTAGCGAGGCTGGGGGCGGTCTTGCCGGCGGCCCTGCACCCTGTGATAATAATGCCAAGAATGTTACGTAATTCTGGGAACGGCGGTATCCAGGGACTCTTTGAGAGCTGTGGTTCAAATTGAAGACACAAGTCGCCGACGGACTTGATTCTTTTAGTAAACGGTGGTTATAGCCTGACGCGCCACAATGCGTTCTCGTGGTTGGCTCCGCGTTTCAATGTCACTCAAATGTCACTCAGAACCGACTCCAATCTGCTGTTTGCTCCGTATGATATCACCCGAAACAAGAAAAGGCCCCTCCCCCAGCATTGTGAACCGCACCTCCGATCATCGAATCTGAATTTCTTCAGTCCAACAATCGGGGTGCGGTTCAGGCTGAGGGGCTTTTTTGTTTATCCGTTTTTCCCTGTTCACCCTGTTTTTCCGTGAGAATGTGGGCAAAATGTGGGCAAAAATAGGGTGCCGAGAATGGTGTGGATACGGTGTGTCGGGGTTCCTCCGGCTTGACATTGTAACCCGTTTGGGTTACAATGGAGGAGTCGGCAAGGAAAGGAGGTGAACATGCAACAGGTCACGGAGCTGCTGAAGGCGGCGGGCGAATTTCTCGCCGGGCTCGGGGCGGTCATAGCACCCATAGCCACGGTGGTGATTGCCCTCCACCGGAAGCCCGAACCGCGCAGGCCGCCACGGAGGCGGCGCAGGCGGTGAGGAAAGGGCCTTCCGAATATCCCAACTATCCGGAAGGCCCGGCTCCCATCCTATCGCATGGGACATCATGAACGACAGACTGGGATTATGCTCGCTGGTCATGGCGCTCGGCGCGTTCGCCGCCGGGCTGTCCGGACACTCGATACCGGCAGGCGTGCTGGCGCTGTGCGCCGGGACGCTCGGATACCTGGCGGGGAGGCGGAACGGATGACGTTCGCGGATATGCTGGATGAACGGGGGATACGGCAGTCGCAGATCGCGCGCGCCGCCGGACTTACCAGACAGCGGGTCAACGAGTGGGTCAGGGGCGTGCGCGACCCGAGGCTCATGGCGCTCGGCACGGCCAGAAGAGTGGCGGACGCGCTCGAGATGACGATCGACGAGTTCGAGTCCCGCCTCTGACGCAGATATGCAGAAGCGCCCCTCGGCTCCATGCATAGGAGTCGAGGGGCGCTTGTGTTTAGAATCTGCCGGTGTTGAGGCGGCTTTGGAGTGCTCGGGCGGTGCCGGGTCCGAACCACGAGTCCTGCGCGACGCCGAGGTGTTTCTGCAGGGCACGGATGGTGGCGGGGCCGAGGAGTCCGTCGGCGGTGAGGCTGAGCTTGCGTTGGACGGCGCGGATGAGGTTGGATCCGCCGCCACCGTAGCGCACGCACGAGTCCACGAGCGCGGGTCGGCCCCATGTCCGGCCGTCCGGCCTGTACTGGCCGCTGATGATGCCGTCCACGCTGGTGCCCATGACCTGCTGCCAGCGGCGGATGGTGGCCGGCCCGCAGGAGCCGTCTACCGTGAGCCGGCCCGTGCCGACGCTGGATGCGGTGCCGCCGCCGGACGACGTGGCGCTGCCACTGTAGGCGGGGCGCAGGATGGCGGCGATGGTGTTCCATGCGCGGGTGCGGCGTGCTACGCGCCCGTTGTTGGTGTTGCCCTCGATGGTCTGGATGTACGAGCCGTGGTTGGCTTCCACGAAGCCGATGTGGTCCACCACGCCGCCGTCCCAGTTGAATATCACGATGTCGCCGGGTTTGGCGCTGCGCGTGCTGACCGCGCGGGAGCGTCCCGCGCTGAGCACGTATGGCACGTAGGCGGCGGGCAGTCCCGGGAACGCTTGGCCGGCACGGCTCATGACCCAGCTGACGAACATCGCGCAGAACGGGACGCCCGACGCGCCATAGTATGAGCCGTGGGATTGGGCGTACCAGCGCCCGTACTTCGTGCCCGGCTGCGGGTCGGTCCAACGGGAATAGCCGATTTCGCCCGCCGCGATGCGCAGGACTTCACTCGCCGTCGCCATAGGACACCTCCTCGATGGGTGCCACGTCAGCGGTCGCGTCGGCTCCCCTGGAGTCGGACACCGCGTAGGCCGCCTGAGCTGTCCCGGTCGTGGCGTCGGTGTCGGTGGCGATGATGTTGGCTTTGATCGCGTTGGTGAGCTGCTGTCCCTGCACGGCGGCACCGGTCAGGTTGTTGTTGCGCCACCACGCGTACACGGATGCGATGACGGCGATGACGCCGGTGATCGCCGTGCTCACCTGATCGGTGGTGAACGGGAGCTGGCTGATGCCGGCGATGCTCAGGCCGGTCTGCGCGACGCTGAATAATTGGACGATGAGCAGGATGATCGCCTTGGTGCGTTCCACGGTCAGGCCGGGAATCGCCGGGCCGGTGGCCTTGTGGTCGGCCACGCCGGTGGTGTTTGCCATAATGGTTCTCCTTACAAAAGAAGCCCCACGGGTGTGGGACTTAGGTCAGTCGGTTTTATAGAGGCGGACGCTCAGATGGGCGTCCGCGTAGGTGACGCCGAACATCGTGGCCGGCATCGGAAGCCACCGTCACAGGTGCTCCCGCACGGTGACGGGCGCATCAACCTACTGGGTGCCAGCCCGGATGGTCAATGTGGCCGTGCCGGGCTTGACGCCGTTGATGGTGATGCTCATGATGGCTTTCCTCCCAGCCGGGGCGCAATGGGCGCATTCTGGATATCGTTGTTGACCTGGGTGCCGTGGCCGTTGCCGCCCAATCCGTGATAGGCGTCGTAGACACGTTGGGCGCGGAGTTTGAAGTCATTGTCGGCGACGCCGTGGTGGTCGTGCACCATCGTGTCCTGCTGCTGTTCGAGCTTGCACAGCAGAAGCGTGCGCAGCGCCTCGTCTACGAGTTTTTCGTGTTCGCAGCCGCGCCTCATGTCGGCCATTAGCTGCTCATGCTCCGACCTTCGGGTCTCCTCGTCGGCGACCTGCGAGCGCAGGTTTTTGAGTTGGTGCCAGAGGCCGGCGGCTATGGCGCTGATGGCGGCGATGAGGAGGCCGGCGACGACGCTGGTGATGATGTCGTCAGCCATGTGGCTCCTCTCTGATGGGATGTCGCATTGGCGATCCTCTCTGTGTGTGGTGGTGGAATCCCACGGTGCGGTCGAGCCGGTCGAGACGTTTGGGGGCCATCCGACGGCCGCGCCCCGCCGTTTCCGCTCTATCCCGGGCGGTAGCGGCGGCATCGGCCTTGACGGTGGCGGTCTGCGCCGCCCGGGATGCCGTGGCCGCATCCTGCTTGACCTGTCCGGCGGTTTCGGTGAGCTGACCGGCGATGGTCTTCGCCTCGCCGATCAGACCATTGGCCGTGATCTCCGACTCGTGCGCCGCCTGTGCGCTTTTGGCCGCCTCGGACTGGGAGGATTGCGCCTTGCCTGCCGCAGCGGCGGCCTTCGCGCTTTCCTGGCTGGCCACCGTTTCCGACGCCTTCGCCGCAGCGGCCGAAGCCGCGGCGGACTGCACCTTGTCGTCGATCGTGCCGATCCGGTCGAGCACGCCCTGCGCGGCACGCGTGACGAGCTCCCACGCGGCCACGGTCTCCGAGGATTGGTCCAGGGTCTTGGGATCCACGTCCGCCAGCCCTGAGTATTCCGCCGACTCCTTGTCGGGCACCTCGACGTATCGCACGATTCCGCCCGCCACGAGCTCAGACGCCCTCCACGCCCACTGGGTCGTCGAGGGCATCACCTCCGCCGTGGCCTCGCCCGCCGTAAGCCTGACGGTCTGCGCGACCGGCAGACGGATAGCATCGGCGACCGTGACGCGCCTCGTGGGCACGAGGCTCACGCTGCCATCCAGACCGCGCCCCTCGGCGTCGGTCAGGTGGAAATGCACCAATGTCATGAGTGCTCCTTCCTTGTAAGGCTCCCGGTGACGCTGATGATGATGGCGTCCATGCTCAGGCCTCGGTGAGGATGAGGGTGGCGGCGTCCAAGCCGGATACCGCGCGCACGCCGGCCCAGCGCCCGCCCCCTCCGTACGAGAACCGCATCTGTTCGCCGTCGGTGGAGAGGAGGGTGATGCCGTTCGTGTCGAACGGGTTGGCCACCAGCGCGGTCAGGCTCGAGGAGCCGGCCTGCCGGAGAAAGGCATAGAAGTATGGCAGTCGTGTCGTGCCGTCCGTCTGCATGGCGAACGAGTTGAAGCAGCACAGCCATGTCCTGTCGGAGACGCGGACCGCGTATCCCTGCGCCGCGTTCTCGTATCCGACGAGCTCCCTGTACTCCACCGGGCCTGTCTGCGCGACGGCGGTGATGGTGCCGTCCGCGGCGGCGGTGATGGTCTTGCCGTCGGGCTTGACGCCGCCGAGGGTCGTGTCGCTCGCGACGGGCAGCTCGTACTGGGCCGCGGCGGCGTCGAGCGTGCCGTCGGCGCGCACGCTCAGGTTGTCGCCGGGCTTGACGACGCCGGCGACGGTGGCGGTGGCGACCTGCCCGGCATCCCCGGGATCGCCCTTGTCGCCCTTTGCTCCCCGCGGCAGGCCGAACGCGAGCGTGGCGTCGCCGGCCGCGTCCCGGGTGGCGGTGACGGTGGCGTCCTCGCCGGTGGCGAGGGTGCGGGCGGTCACGCCGGCGATCCGGCTGCCGCGCGGGATGTCGAGGATGAGGCTCATGTCGCCCGCGCCGTCGGTGGACATGCTGGCGGACGCGTCCTGGGAGGGGTTGACGGTGTTCGCGCCCACGCCGATGATCCTGCTGCCGCGTGGCACGCCGACCATCAGCGTGTAGTCGCCCTTGCTTCCGGCCTGCAGCATGCTCGCGGTGGCGGGCTTGTTGGGGTCCAGGGTGGTGGCGCCGGCGCTGGTGACGCCCGCGCCGCGCGGGATGGACAGGTCGAGGATGCGCTGCAGGCCGCTGCCGCGCAGCGAGGACGTGGCCGGCTGGTTCGGGTCGAGGGTGGTGGTGTTGCCGCCGGTGATGCGCGCGTCCGCGATGACCTGGTTGGCGGCCGCGACCGCGTTGTTCGCGTCGGTGATGGCGTTGTTGACGCGGATGATGGCGGCGTCGCCGTCCGCGATGAGTTGTTCGAGGCGGGTGAGGCTGTCCTGCCCCTGGGTGCTTTCGGCGTCCCATACGGCGCGTTCGACGACGCCCTTGAAGTTGCGGGAGCAGATCTTGGCGCCGTCCGCGGTGGTGACCTCCACGCCCAGGGCGATGACGCCGGGCTTGGCGATCGCCCGCCTGGGCAGCGTCGCCCGGTATGTGGCGGTCTCCTGCCCGCTCACGGGGGTCATGGGCACGCGGTCGCCGACCTCGACGCCCGGCGCGGTGTTGTAGGCGAGCGCCACGCTTGTGATGCCGGTCGTGGAGGTGATTGGCTGGCCGTTGTCGGTGATGGCGACGGTGATGGTGCGTCCGTCCTTGTCGCCGGCGTTGAGTCGGATGTCGGCGATCCAGCTGTTGGAGAAGTCGAGGCTGATGGGTGTTTCGGTGACGTCGCGGAATCCGTCGAGGGTCATTTCCCTGTTCCTTTCGTGAGGTCGGTGAGGTGGGCGATGGCGTCGCGCAGGCGTCGGCGTGCGTCGTCTCCGGAGGTGTCCGCGGCGGCGTCATTGGCCGCAGCGAGCGCCGTCTGTGCCGGCTGGGGGTCGAGGATGTCGGCGACGGCGTCGAGCGCGTCCGTGATGAGCGTGACGCGGCTGGCCACGTAGTCGGGTGTGGCGATGGTGTACGAGGCTGGTTCGGGTTCGGTGACGTCGCTGGCGTCGACGCGCAGTCGGGTGCCGTCGTCGAGTTCGGCGATGAAGATGATGCCCCGGTCCTGCGCGGCCTTGAGCGCGTCGGGCTCGTAGCCGGCGAGGATGCCCTCGCTGTTGCCGATGGGGTCGTGCGCCCAGTATCTGGTGATCCTTGGCATGGGTGTCCTTTCAGTTGATGCAGAATCCGTTGATGTACTCGGTCGTTGATTGGTACCAGGTGATGGTGCCGTCCGAGGAGGATGTGATTTTGGAGATGTAGTGGTGTTTGCCGTTGTAGGCGTGTGTGGTGGTGACGTGGGTGTCGGTGGTCTTGGCGACGGACAGGATGGGCGTGCTGATGCGCAGGCATCCGCCTTGCAGTTGGAGCCCGTAGTAGACCTTCGACGGGTTGGATACCTCGTACATGCCGCCCGAGTAGTCGATGTAGCCGACCTTCTTGCCCTTGCGGTAGCCGGCGAGCTGTCCGATGCTGTTGAGCTCGATGCCGTACCAGTCCTTGCTGCCGCATGTGAAGGTTCCTTCGGCGGTGATGCTGGTGGCGGTCATGCCGCGGGTGGTGAGTTCTCCGGTGTCGAGGTTCCATTGGTTGTGGCCGGCGGCATCGGAGAGCCTGCCTGTGTATATGGTGTTGGCGTAGATGCCGTTGCCGTCGGCGAGCGCGCGGAAGTCCCAGTCTCCGTTTGCCTTCTTGCTGTTGGCGATGCGCCAGTATCCGCCTCCGATGTGGATGCATTGGGTGGGGTTCTGGTCTTCGGGCTTGTCGTACACGTAGATGCCTTGGCCGGGTTTGAGGTATGTGTAGCCGCCGGTCGTGTTCATGATCTGGTTGATGCGGTTGATGAGGTCGGTGATGTATGGTTTGGTGCCGGTGGCGGCGTCGTTCCATGCGCCGGAGTTGGAGATGAGCTGGTCGAGTTGCCGGCGCCATGCGTCGTCCTGGCGGGTGATGCCTGTGGTGATGTTGCCGAGGGTGATGGTGGTGGCGGCCTGGTCGCCGGTGAGGTCCTGTTCGATCTGCAGGATGCGTCCTTCGAGGCGCAGGGGCGTGGGGAAGCTGGTGTCGATGATGTGGACGGTGTCGCCGATGTCGGTGCCTTCGGCGTTGACGCCGGCGGCGGCGAGGCTGGTGACGTCGCATTCGTATGAGACGACCGGCTGGCTGCGTGTCTTGAGCGCTTCCTTGGTGAGCGTCAGGAGTTGTTTGGGGTCTTCGCAGTCGGGGAATTCCGCGTCTGCCTCGCTGTGGATGCGGGTTCCGTTGGGGCCGGGGATGCCCCATATGGCGAGTGCCGTGGCGTCTTCGACGTAGGCCTTGCCGTCGTTGATGTCGGCGAAGCTGATCTTGCGGCTGTACCCGCCGGTCTCTTCCCCATCGTCGTCGGTCGTGGCGACGCCTTTGCCCCATCCGTAGAGGCGTGTGGCGACCTGGGTGGCGTCGATGGTGCGGCGGATCGAGGCGAGGTCCTTGCCGTAGGTGAAGCGTTTGGTGGGGGTGGCCGCGCCGCGCCGGCTGACGAGGCTGAGGGTGCGGGTCGCGATGCGCGTGCCCGTCGCGTCGGGCTGGTAGGCGGTGACGGCCTCGAGTCCGAACGTGGCGCAGATGTCCTGGATTGCGGAGAGCGCGTTGGTGTGGTAGAACGCGAGGTCGGCCTCGGTGGTTTTGGTGCCGTCGTGCACGGTGCCGAGAATCCATCGTGTGCCGGCGAGCGCTTTTTTCGCGCATGCGGAGGCGGTGGCCGTCCGGTTGCGTTTGTCCTCGATATACGTGGAGGCGAGTTCCTGGATGGCGTCGACGCAGTGCGCGGTGGACAGGGGGAGCCGGTCGGAACGTGACGTATCGATGCTGTTGACCAGCCATTCTCGCCACAGGCCCATGTGGTCGCGCCATGCCACTCGGTCGCCTTTTTCGAGGTCGAGGTCGCTGAGCAGGTCGAGGTTGTCGGTGCCGTCCACGTTCTGCGTGCGCCGGGCGGCGAGGACGGTCATGGGGGCGGGTTTCGGGTTGCCCCACCGGTCGAAGACGTGGAACATGTCAGATCATCCATTCGGGTTCGTGCTCGCAGCTGCCGGCGGCGCCGGACAGGGTGAGCGTGTTCATGCCCGGCAGCAGGGCGAAGTAGTCGGTGTCGAGGCTGACCGGGGCGAGGGTGCCGTTGGCGCGCGTCGTCTGCGCCTTGCAGTCGACCAGCACGCTTGTGCCGGCCGGCAGCGTGGCGGCCGGCCTGATGCCGATGGTGTGGCCGCGCCCGTCCTTGATCGACAGGGCCGAGACGGCGCGGGAGGTCGTGAGCGTCAGGACCGGCCATGCCGGACGGTTGCCGGTGACGTGCAGGAGGTTGGCGCCTTCCCTGAGCGCGTGACGCTGGGCGCGGCCCATGATGTGCGGGTATGCGTCCATCACGATCGTGGTGGCGCAGTCCACGCGGCATGGTCCGAGCATGCGTTCGTCCCAGTCCTTGATCGTGACGCGGCCGCGCCACTGCCCCGGCAGCTCCCGGTAGGATAGCGTCGAGCTGCGGCCGATGAGCGAGCCGAGGCGGCGGCGCGCGTCCATCATCTCGTCGTCCTCGCCGACGGTCACCACGCCGAGCGCGATCCTGCGCAGCCCGGGGTACGCGCAGCCGAGCGGGTCGTCGAGGGTCACGTCGTGGCTTCCGGCCATGCCGGGCGCGCTCTGGTATGCGACGGCCAGGTCGGGGGCCTCGATGGCGAGGACGCCGTCCGTGGCGGACAGCCCGTACCAGTCGAGCGGCCTGCCGTCGAGGAGGATGTGCATGAGCGGGTCGGCCGGCATGCGTTGGAAGACGCTCACAGTCCCATTCCTTTCCTTCGTCCCAGTTCCCTGTCCATCGCGGGGGCGAGCCGCGCCGCGACGGTGCGGTCGTCGAACACGAGGGTGACCGAGGTGCGTTCCAGCGCGTCCATCACGCCCTGGGAGATGTCCGCCACCGAGGGCCCCGGCTGTTCCGCGCCGCCCGTGAACATCTCCCTCGGAAGCTGGCGGCGGTTCATGGCCGCATACGTGTCGGCACCGTAATATCGGACGCTTTTGTCGTTGCTGACGAACTCGCCGCTGCGCAGCCTCGCGTTGGCGAGCGTGATGTTGTCCGCCTGCGCCGACAGGGGCGGAGTGCCGGGCAGCAGCCCCTCCACGATGCCGCCGCCGTAATAGCCGCGCATCGCGAAGCCGTTGCCGGCGTAGTAGCCGCCCGTGTAGGAGGTGGGACGGCCGATCATCGAGCCCTTCGTGCTGCGGATCGTCGTCTCGTTCGTGATCACGTTCGTGCGGATGGTGACGGTCTTGGACTGCAGCAGCTCGATGCCTTCCCGGATGGTGTGGATCGCGTTCGATGCGAGGTCGTTGACCCTCACGGTCGTGGTTTTCTCCGCTGGTATGAGGCGCATGCTGCCGACCATGTTGTCGACCTTGAGCTTGACGTCGCTGGTGCTCAGTCCGAGCCGGTCGAAGGCGGCTTGCAGGTCACCGGTCTGTCCGCTTGCGATGCTCGATTGGACGATGAGGTCCCTGAGCTTGTCGGTGTTCAGCCCGTACGCGTCGGCCGAGGCCTCGGCCTCCTCCTTGCTCATGCCCATCTGCTGGGCGAGCTGGATGTACTGGTCGCGGGCCCTCTGGACGATGGGCGTGATCTGCTCCAGTCCCTCGCCGTTCTTCGCGTGGGCGAGCATGGCCTTCTGCGCGGCCTCGGCCACGTCGTTCAGGGCGCTCGTGTTGTCGCGGCCCTTTTCGGTGTTGATGTCGAGCGTCCTGCCGTTCTCCCTGACCGCTTCGGATGCCTTGTCGAAGCTGGATTCCAGCGCGATAGACGCGTTGGACGCGTCCAGAGCGAAGCCGTAGTAGGTGTTGAGCGCGTCGATGACCTCGCCCAGCGCGGCGCTCGTCTCGTTGACCGCGTTCTTGGTCGCGCCGAAGCTCTCCTGCAGGATCGTGTCGGAGTCCGCGGCCTTGGCGGATGCGTCGGCGGTCCCGGCCAGCGCGTCGTTGCCGGTTATGAGGGCCGCGGTCCTGCCCATGCTGGCCTCGGTCGCGGCCTTCTCCGCCTCGGCCGCGTCCTTGGTCGCCTGCTTGAAGACGTTCTGCTGTTCGGCGAGCGCCTCGTAGGCGGCGCTTGACGGGTTGTTCCACCATTGGTCGATGAGGTTGAGGCTGGCCGCGTATTCGTCGGCCTGGGCGTGGACCTGTTCGATGGCGTCCTTGTCGCCTTGGATGGCTTTGATGTAGGTCTGGTGGCTGATGCCCATGCGGTCGATGGCTTCGGCGATGTCGTCGTATCCGCTGGCCCATCGGCTGAGGAAGTCGTCGGTGTATCGGCTGGATGAGCTGTCGGAGAGTGCCTTGCCGAAGTATTCGGCCGCGGTCTGTCCGCTCTGCAGCGCTTGGGTGAGTTCGTCCACTCGTTGTGCGGCGGCCTGCTGATCCTGCGCGAAATCGAACAATGCGAGACCGGCTGCCGTTATGGCAATGCCCCATGGGCCTCCGAGCAGGTCGATGACGCCGCTGCCCATGGTTTTCAATCCGGTCATGACGCCTGAGGTGCGACTGACGGTGCTGCCGAAAACCTCCAGCTGACGGCTCTGGGTTGAGAACGCCGCCCCGATTTGCGTGGCGCCCGTATACAGTTGCGAGCTCATGGAGATAAGCCGCTGGCCGGGGTCGAGAACCATGCCGAGATTCTTTGACAGCTGGCTGCTGCTTGAATTCAACGGTGCCATCGCGCGGTGAAGCGCGACGATGCCTCCGGCGAGCGCCGTGGAGAGGACGATGGTCTGTTGGACGGGGGCGGGCAGTTGCCCGAATCCGTCCACGAGCATGTCGATGGTCTGGACGAGCTTGCGCAGGGGGCCTTGCCCGCCTTCGCCGAGCTTGATCATCATGCTCTCGAAGCTGCCGCTGAGGTTTTCCAGGTCTCCGCGCAGGTTGTCGTTCTTGGCGGCGGCCTGCTGGGCGGCGTACCCGGAATCGGAGACCTTCTTGGTCCAGTCGGCGATGCCGTCGGCGCCCTCGTTGTAGAGCACGTTGGCGGCGCGGATCGCGTCGGAGCCGAAGATGGTGGCGAGCGCCTGGTTGCGTTGTGCCTGTGTGAGTCCGCTCATCTGGGTCTGGAGCTGGCCGGCCAGGGCTTTGAGGCCGATGAAGTTGCCTTGGGCGTCGTAGGCGCTGATGCCGAGCTCGTCCATGAGGTTCTGCGCTTTTTTGGTGGGGTTGGCGAGCGCGATGAGCATGCTTTTGAGGCTGGTGCCGGCGTCGGATCCGGTCATGCCGGCGTTGGCGAAGCTGGTGAGGGTGCCGACGGTCTCCTCCATGCTGATGCCGAAGCTGTTGGCGACCATGCCTGACTGTTGGAGGGCGTAGCCGAGGTCTCGGGCGGAGCCTTGCGCCTTGCCGGCTCCGGCGGCGAGGGCGTCGGCGATGCGGGTGGCGTCGGCTCCGGTGAGGTTGAACTGGGCCATGGCGGAGCTCATGAGTTCGGCGGCTTCGGCGACTTCCATGCCGTCGGACGCGGCGAGGTCGAGTGCGCCGTTCAGGCCGCCGGAGAGGATGTCCGACGTGCTCATGCCGGCCTTGCCGAGTTCGTTGATCGCGTCGGCCGCGTCCGTGGCGGAGTACACGGTGTCGGCGCCGGCGTCGATGGCGGCCTGGCGTAGCAGGGACATCTCGTCGGCGCTGGCTCCGGTGTTGGCCTGGACGGTCGACATGCTGGCGTCGAAGTCGGCGGCCATGCGTACGGCGGCGACGCCCAATGCGGTGGCGGCGATGCCGGCGGCGGCGATTCCGGCGGTCAGGAGCTTCGTCTTGCCGCCCGACGCCTCCATGGTGGTGGAGGTCTTCTCGGCCTCGGCGGACACCTTGGCCATGCCGGCGGTGAATTTCGACGTGTCCGCGAGCAGGCGGACGGTGATGTTGCGGTTCAGCCCGCCTGCCATGGTGGTCTCCTTATCTTGCCTTGATGGCGGTGGTCAGCGACATGGTCTTGATGCCCGCCTCGCCGTCGTGCTGTTTGCGCCAGTCCTCGGCGGCGATGTCTCGCATGAGGCTGATCTGGCACACGCCCGCCTCGGCCGTGTACCGGGTGGGCGTCAGCTCGTCGTGACATACGCTCACGGGCATGCCGCAGCGCGGGCACAGGCTGTGCTCGTAGTCGTCGAGGGCGAGCATCCAGTCGCGTTCGGTCTGGTCCCATTCGCTTTCCGGCGTGTACCCGGTGATGCGCCGGTGGCCATCGCGCTCCACGCGATAGGAGGGCTCCCACCCGAGCCAGCGCTTGTAGCTGATGCCGAGCCTGGCGCAGATCCTCAGTTCCCGGACGAGCCCCGGATTATCTTGGAGGCTTGGCCGAGGTAGTCTTTTGGGTCGATCATCCTCGCGTTGAGGTTCTGGATGGCGTACCAGACTGGTGACAGCTGCCCGTCGGACAGTTCGGGGATGATGGCGGCTATGTCCTCGACGGGGGTGTCCGGCACGCTCTTGCGGATCATCAGCCTGAGCGCGTCGGCGGTGATGTCCTCGAGGCGCTGCGCGGGGCGCCCGTCCTTCGTGATGGTCGTGTTCGCCTCGAGCACCTGCCTCCACTGCGACAATGGCAGGGCCTCCAACGTGAGGTGCACGATCTGCCCGGAGACCTCCTCGCGCAGCTCGTCGATCTGTTTGGCGATGCGTTTGGCCGCGGCGTTCGCGCCCTCGGTGACGTGCGCTGCCCCCGCCCGGGCGAGCAGCTCGCCCAGCTGCGAGATCCGTTCTGCCTTCTCCTGGTCGAGGATCAGGTCGACCTCGACGCGCTTGCGCTTGACTTCCAATGCCATGGTGCGTTCCTTGTCTCGGTTTCGCGTCCCTTTGGTGATGAGGGGGTTCCGTGCGGGGAAAGGAATGCGGAAAGCCCGCACGGAAGAATGATGGTCAGGCGTGTGAGGCCGCGGCCGCCGCGATCTCGGCGGTTTCGGACTCCCAGCCTGGCGCTTGCGCGAACAGGGGGATGGCGCTTCGGATCATGGTGTTCGCGTCCGGGTTGAGGACCTTCTTCTCGCCGCACTTGACGCTCACGACGGTGAGCTTCTGCCCTGCGGCGAGGGCCGCGTCCGTGGCCATGCCGCGACGGCGCACGATGAATCCGGAGTTGCCTTCGGCCATGAGCGTGACGGCCTTGTTCTGTTCCGCGTGCTCCGTGTTCGTGTTGTCGATCACCTCGATCGAGATGTCGCCGGCGGATTTGCGGCCCGGCGCGCCGAAGTCCTGCGTGCTGTTCTCGCGCTGGTCGCTCACGGTGTCCTGGGAGGGCTCGAAGGTCCAGCCGCCGAGCATCACGTAGTTCGAGATGTCGGTGCCTGCTTCCAGCTCGGCCATGGTCGGGCGCTTGATGTCGGCGATGGTCGGCACCCACAGTGTGGTGATGTTGCCCTCGGCGCTCGTGCCGGGGACCTCGGTACCCAGTTTCAGGGTCATGATGTTCTCCTTCGATGGGAAAGGCCACCTCGTATGGGATGGCCTTGAAGACTTCTGGTAAATGATTGGTTGACTATGGTCGGGTCCACGTGAAGCGGAACCGCAGGACGCGCACCTGATAGCGGCGCGACGTGTCGTCGGCGGTCAGGCCGGCCGCGTACGCGCCGGAATCCGCGTCGAGGATCAGCTGCCCGACCGTGAACCCGGAGGTTTTCGCGGGCACCCGGTATTTCATCGCGGGGATGATCCGGTCATCGCAGATGACGTTGACCGCGTCGGCCGTCAGGTCCACGACCCGGATCTCCAGCCGTCCCACGTGGGCCGTGTACCGTGCCGCCTCGGTCGACCGGTGGCCGTCCGTGGTGCAGGTGGCGATGACCCACGGCGGCATCTCGGATTCGTCCGGCTCCTGGTTGAGGTACACGGGTTGGTCGAGTCCGGGGATCATGCCGAGCACGGCGGAGGTCATGTCCATGACGCTCATAATCCGATGGCTCCTATCAACATGTCGTCGGCGGCGTCGCCCACGTATTCGGCGAGCGTGGGCAACTCTTCTTCGGCGTAATGCTCGGGGGGCTTGTGCGTTCCGCCGCCTCGCGCGGTGCCGTAGAAGGCGATCGCGGCGACGGTGGGGCCCGTGTGCCCGTGTTCGCGGGTTTTGCCGGAATCTTCGGGGCCTATGTCCGCGTATATCTGCGAGCCGGTGGTCCCCAACTCGTATCTCACACGAACAACGTGCAATCCGCCGTTGCTACTGGAATTCAGGTCGCTTTGGGTTTTCTCCTTGACGACCTGAGCCCCCTTCTTCACGGCCTTGGCGATACTGACCCCGGCCATCGCGTGGGCGGCGGCGACCCGGCGGCCGAACGCGGTCAGCTCGCCGGCGTCGATCGTGACGTCACTGCTCATTGCTGTTGCCTACTTCCTTGACGTTCCACCGGCATGCGGTGGCGTGCGTTTTCTCGGACTGCATGTTCAGCAGCCGGAACTTCCTGCCCTTGAGGTTCGGGTCCGTGGCCGCGGTGATCTCGGCCACGTCCCCGGGAGACAGGCCCGTGGTCCCGTAGGGCAGATGCAGGTAGAGCGACCACACGGGGGTGACCGCGCCCAAGGCCTGGACGATGCCGCCCTCCGTGTTCTCTGCGGCGAGGCCGCCGCTGGTCTGCACTTTGCACCGGCCCTCGTACCGGACCGTTTCGGGACTGGTCGCCTTCCCGGTGTGGGGGTCCGTGACGGGCCTGCCGTGACTGACGATCCGGCATTCGTCGGTCATGAGACCGGTCGCCCAGGAGCGCAGCCGTCTGAGGCTGGCCGGGCTGAATCCCGCGCTCATCCGGTCAGCCTCGCGTGCAGGAATCCGGGCCGGCCGTCGTCCTCCGACCAGTACGGGGACATGTCCTGGCTGGCATGTTCCCCGCGCGTGGTGGAGATGACGCCGACGCCCGCGATGAGCGGACTGGCGTCGGCCATGAGCTTGGCCAATGTGGCTTTTTCGCTGGCGGTCAGGCTCATGCCCGGCTCGTCGACCTTGCGGCTGCCGCCGTCCATCGCGTCGTCGATCTGCCTCGACCACTGCGTCTCCGCGTTCGGGTTGAGGTAGAACCGTGCGGCGCACGCGACGGTCACGTCCACCAGCTGTTCGGGCAGCGGGTTGTCCAGCGTCCCGTCGTCGTTGAGCCAGTCGCGGCCGGTCTGGGTGCGTACGAGGTTGGAGGCGGCGCGCAGCACGCGGCGGGCGCGTTTCCAGTCCGCCGAGGTCGCGTCGATGCCCTCGCCGATCCATTCGGCGAGCGCGTCCGGTTCGGCGAACGGTGGTTTTTCGGCCATGGGAGCGTCCCCTCTACTGTTGGGGCGTCACGATCGCCGCGGACTGGACTTCGGACGGCTGGTCGGCGGACGTGGGCGCGGCCATCGCGCCGGACGCGCGGAACGCGGCGAGCACGGCGTTGACCGTGGCGATGATGGCGGCGGTGTCCGCGGCGGATGCGAGGTCGGCGACGGCCGTGGCCTTCTTGACTCCGCCGATGGCGGCGCCGGCGGCGGGCAGCGCGTACGGCGTTCCGGCCCCGATAGCCGAGCGTGCCGCGGCGGCGTTCGTGGCCTTCATCACGGCCCGGCCGGTGTCGGTCGCGCCGTGGAGGGTGTCCACGGTCGGCGCGGATCCGCCGGTGATGGTCACGGGTTTGCCGGCCGCGTCGAACGCGGCCAGTTCGGCGACGTTCTGGTTGTCAAACGGTTCGTCGTTGGTGACGAACCTGACCTGTTTGGCGGTCATCACTTGACCGCCTTCCTGGAGGCGGCGGGGGTGAGGAAGCCGGCCGGATACTGGCTTCCCTTGGCCGCGATGCGGGTGAGCGGGTTGGCGACGGCGAAGCCGACGCGCATGACCACGCGCATGGCCTGCGCGTCCTGCTGCATGAGGTTGTACACCACGTTGCCCGCGGTGTCGGAGATGACGCCCTGGTCGAAGACCTTGTAGGTGATGTCCTGACGCACGCCGACCACGAACTTCGTCCAGTCGGCCGCGAGCAGCATGGCCTTGGTGGTGTCCCACGCGCCGTTGGCGACCTCGTTGAGCGGGTAGCCGTACAGGCTGGCGGGGTTGCCGGCCGCGACGGACGGCGTGTAGATCGGCTGGCCGTTCGCGTCGCGCAGGCGGGCAAGCTGCCAGTTCAGGCCGGGCTGGGAGGCGAAGCCGTTGACCGCGAAGCCCTTCTCGCTGAGCTTCTGGCCGATCATGGCGATGTCGTCGGCGAGGTCGACTCCGGTGCCGGACGCGACGTTCGTGCCGGCGGCGGTGGCGCCGGCGAGGATGTCGTTGCCCCATGTGGACGGCTTGTCCACGCCGAAGATGCCCGCCTGGTCGATCTTCTTGCCCATGGCCTCGGCGATGAGCGGCTTGACCGTATCCCACAGGTTGATCTTCGCGTCGTCCACGACCGAATCGGGGATCGGGACGATCACCGCGAGCTCCTCGGCCGTGATCTGCACGTCCTCCCATCCGGTCTTTGACGTCTGCTTGAGTCCGCCTTCGGACACCCAGTACGCTTCGGGAAGCGAGGCGAGCACCGGCTGCGTCTTCTTCTTGCTGCTCATCGGCACCCGGCGCGCGCGGGTAAGCAGCACGCTGGACTGCGGAAGCGTCTGGATGATCTCCTGGCTGATCTCGTCGGGGATGAGCGCGCCGCCCAAGTCGCCGCGCAGGATCTGCGAGCTGAAATTGTCTGCCATATCATGTCTCCTTTGATGTGTTGATGCCGCTATCTGGCCAGCGCCGAGCGCATCCAGTCGTCCGTCTTCTTCGAAGTCGGATCCGTGCCCCCGGTCGGGTCGGCCCGCAGCAGCGGGTTGATGTGGTTGGAGTCCGTCTTCGACACGGCCTGCGCGTCGAGACGCGCCGCGAGCTTCGCGGCCTTTTCCCTGACCTCCTGCGGCGAGCCTGCGCCGATGAGGTCGAAGTCCTCCTTGGTCAGGCACTGGTGTTCTGCCATCGCCTCGGCCCATGCCTTCTGCGTGCGGATCGCGTCGAGCTGCTCCCGCGCCTCCTTGAGGTCGCGGTCCGCCTTCTCCTTCTCGCTGAGGTTCGCGTCCTCGATCTCGCGCAGCTTCACGGCCTTCGCGTCGTCGCTTTCCTTGAGCTTGGCGTTGTCGGCCCTGAGGTTGCGGATGAGATTCCACGCCTTCTCCGGGCTGAATTCCTCGCCGTTCTTCTCCCACGGGGCCTTGTCCGCGTCGTCGTTGGCGGAATCGGGTTCGGTTCCTTTCGTGATGGCGGCCTCATCCGATTCGTTCGTCTGGTTTTCCAACGTGCTGTCGTCGCTCATGGTGATCCTTTCGGTGATGTGTGTGTTGTGGCGGGCGCAGGATTCGACCCTGCGTGGCGTGATGCGCCCGATTTACAGTCGGGCCCGTTCGACCGCTCCGGCAACCCGCCGATGATGCATGATGGGGGAACCGGGAGGGCCTCCGCAGTCGTGAAATAACCGGCAATGAGCAGAGGGGTGCTTCCCGGTTTTCCTATCTGCGTTGGAATGGGGGGAAAACGCAAGGCCCCTCCGCTCGAATGGTGTTTGGGCATGAAAAAAGCCACCCGTGGTGCGGATGGCTTGGGTTTGGTTGACCGGTGTCGCGTTACGTCCGGTCGAACATGTATGCGAAGCGGTGGAGGTCTGGCCATTCGGGGTCTCTGGTCATGGCTTTGACCTCTTCGGGGAACTTCGGCCACAGGTCCTTGCGGTCGTGTGCCAGATCGAGTGCATCCATGATTGCCCCGTCCCATTCGCCGCAGTCGATCTCCTCCATGGCGTCTTCCTCGATGTCCGGGTTGAGTCCTTCGACGACCTTCAGTGATTCGAGGGAGAGTCGCGTCATGCGCTCCGATGCGGCGCTCATGGTTGCCTCCACTTCTTCGACCGGCTTGCCTTCACGTCGATTCTACCGTTTTCGGTGTTTCTGGTCACGCCTTCGCCTCCGACCGGATATGCGCGGTCGATGACGTATTCGCCGTCCTGCAGGTACGCCTTGACTTCGATCTGGACCCCATCTATGGTTTTCCCGAATCGATGCAACGCCCTAGGATCGGGAGCGTCGATATGCCAGTCGGGTGTTTTGATGGTCCGGTTGATGGCCGTGGCGATTCGCCGTTCGTCCCATTGCTGCGGGAATTCGGTTTTCCCGGCGACTCCGGTGCCGTACAGGTGGCCGCCGCGTCTGCCGTCGCCTTCGCCTCGCAGGATGTGGTTCAGCGTCTTGTCTCGGAGCCCGGCGATCTTCCTGTCGTACCGTTCGGCCCGACGGGCGGCGAGCGCCGTTTTGGTTCCGCGTATCGATCGGGAGTCCCTGAACGCGCCGTTGCGGCGCATGATCGGCAGGATGTCCTGTGCGGTGCGTGGGGTTCGTTCGGGCAGGCTTTCGGCGGCCTTGTAGTATTCGTCGATCCACTGCTGTTCCTGCTGGGTGGGTTCCCAGTCGCCGTAGACGACCTCGACGGTGCACCCGCAGTGGGGGTGGTATTTCTTGCCGTCGCTGGCGCGCAGGCCGGCTTTCTTTGCGCTGGTGTAGACGGGGCCGCGCGTGACGAGCATTGCGCAGAACGCGCAGGGGTCGCCGTCGGATACGCGCCGCCATCCGATGGCGCGTGTGTCCTGTTGCGCCCAGTGTTCGATGGCGGAGCGGCCTCCGGTGAGCACGGCCTCGTGGAAGACGCCGAGGAACAGTTCGCGTGCCTTGCGGTAGGCGTCCTCGGGGGTGTCTCCGGAGGCGAGGTGCCATTTCACGTTCGTGGATCCGAGCCAGTCGAGTTTTTCGCCGGCACGCCGGCGGTCGAACTGCTGCACGCCGATCTCGATGCCCGGGCCTTCGCCGGTTTCCGCCTCGCGGTATTGCGGCAGGTATGCGAGCGCGGCCTGTTCGCTGATGCGCCACCATGTCTGTATGAGGTTGAGCATGGTGCGTTTCCAGATCGGCTGCGTGCCGGTGAGGTCGTTGAGGTCGAGGGTGGCGTCCCAGGCGCGTCGCGCCTGGCTGTCGGCGGTGATGGCGAGGCTGACTTGGCGTCGGCGGTGTTGGTCGGTCAGGAGCGCGCCTTTACCGGTCGAGGCCATCGTCGCCTCCGGTCGTGGCCGGCGCGAGCTGGCTGGCGTACGCCTGAACGGCCAGGGCGTCCGCGTCGGGATGGTTCTCCTTCCATGCGCGCCATGAGTCGGCTCGTGTCTTGGTGACGCCGGGGATCATGTCCCAGAGCTCCTCCTGCGGCACGCCGAGCATCTGGCTGGCCTTGCCGAGCGCGTCGACGGCCTGGCTGACGGTGCGCGTGTCGGTGTCCTCCCACAGGGGGGTCAGGTCGAAGTTGGCCGCGTCTTCGGTGCGGCCTTCGATGCCGGCGGCGAGGCGCAGCGCGTCGAGGTGGCCGACGCCGAACGACTTGCGGCGCTCGTTGCGTTTCGCGTAGAAGCCGGCGCGGGATTCCTCGATGCCCGCGTCGCCGACGTTGACCATCTTGCCGAACGCGGTGGTGGGGGTCTGGCTGACGGCGGCGAGTTCCTCCACGTCGGCCTGGCGCGCGTTGACGAGGTTGTCCAACGAGGTCTCCGGCAGGGTGCCGAACTTCACGTCCGGCCCGCCGGCGAGGATGTCCTCCTGCGCGAGTTTGGCCTTCCTGTCCTCGCGTTGCGCGTCGGACAGTTCGGTCATGTCCAGTCCGGTGGCGGTGCGCACGCGCCAGCTGTTGTAGTGCTGGGCGAGCATGCGGTCGTAGTTGTCCTTGTTCAAGCGGTTGGCGAGCGCGATGTAGGGTTCGACCTCGCCGGGGGTGCGTCCTTCGAGGTCGATCTGGTTGGTGAAGCGGATAGCTGGGCAGACGGGTTGTCCGTTCGGGTCGGTCGCGTTGTGCGGGGTGGCGTCGGAGAATGTCCACGCGCCGTCGGCGTGGATCCATGTCCAGATGTTGTATGCGTCCCACAGTTCGAGGCTTTCGCGTGTTTCGTTGAGGCGTCGGCGTCGCATGAACAGCTGGGGGTATGTGTCGCGGGCGGGGTCGTCGTACAGGGCGATGGCCTCGCGCGGGCTCCAGCATTCGATGCGCGCGCGGATCCCGTCGGGCCCGTTGGCGGCGCGTACGGTCTCGTAGGCGGTGCCGTAGGCGATGGCGGCCTGGTGCAGGGGTATCTGCCGGGCGGTCATGCGCGAGCGGTCCCATGGTTGCCAGAATTCGCGTGCGCGGGTGTGGTTGTCGTCGTCGCCGGGCACGTCCACGCCCTCCAGGTAGAGGGTCTGGGCGAGCGTGGTGACCACGAGGCGCAGCCATGGCGTGTGGCCCATGTCGCGCAGCATGCGGTGTTCGGCCGTGGCCTTCTTGAGCCGGATGGGCTTGGGGTTCCACCGCCACCAGCGGTCGATGCGGTCCAGCCGGGGCAGTTCCGCGTTCCATGCCGGCAGCGCTTGGCCGGTCAGGGCGGCGAGCGCTTGGGTTTCGTTTTCGTATGCGTTCACCATATCTGTCCGCCTCCTTGTTTTCTGGCGTTGAGGTATTCGCGGCGCATGCCGCGGGCGGCGATGGCGCAGAACGCGAGGTCGATCTTGCGTTTGGATTCGCGGCCTTCCTTGGCGATGCTCATGCCGGCGCGGGTGGGTTGGCGGCGCGCGTTGAGCATGTGCCGGCGCAGGCGCGCGTCGCCGTCGTGGGGGAAGTCCTTGTCGGCTATGGCGGTGTAGGCCTGGTCGACGTAGGCGACGAAGCGTTTCTGCACGTCGAGGCGGGCCATGTCGAACATGACGGCGTGCCGGTCCCGGCCTTCGGGGCGCGCCCAGAGTCTGAGCCTGCGCCCGTAGTCGCGGTGCCATGCGTCGAAAAGCGGGTCCCAGTAGTGCAGTCCGGTTTCGTCGTCGAGCACGTGGCTGGGGTCTCCCCAGAAGGCGACGACGTGGTAGCGTCGCATGGCTTCGCGTACGGTGTCGTCCACGCCTTCGCGCGGCACCTTCCATGCGTCGCCGCGTTTGCCGGGCGGGCGTTGCCACAGGCCCAGCGGCTTGGTGAACCCGTCGGAGATGCGGCATGCGACGAGCGCGGTGGCGTCGTCGGTCAGGGAGCAGTCGAGGAACATGGCGATGGTCTCGCCGTCCCCGAGTTCGAGTTCGGGGTGTTCGTTGGCGTCCCATTCCTGGCTGGTCACGTACGCGTCCTCGGGGGCCTGGCATTGGTTGAACCATTTGCGCCGGGATTCGCTGACGGGGTTCTTCGGGTTGATGATCTCCTTGAGGATGCGTCGCGTGGACAGCCAGTCGCTGTCGCCGCGCACGTCGGCGATGACCTTGGGGATCGATTCCTCGGTCATGGGGGTGTCCGGGGCGGCTTCGATGGAATCGTAGAGCAGCCCGAAGTCCATGTATTTCGGCCTGAGCCCCTTGTCGGGGCTGTCGGGGTCGCCCTGCGTGCCCTCCCACGCCTCGCGCACCCTCTGCGCGACGCTGTCCTCGCCGTCCCGGTAGGCGTTGCAGATGTCGAGCATCTTCGCGTTCACGCCGTCGGCGCTTTTCGCCGCGTTGCCGGAGAGCACGCCGTCCATGTCGTGTCCGCCGTTCGACGAGTTCCAGTTCTGGGTCTCGTTGCGGATCAGGAACGTGGGCCGTCCGCCCTCCAGGGCGAGCGGCGAGCTGGTGACGGCCTCGATCTGGCGGCTGTCGCCCAGGGCGTACATGTTGAGCTTGCCGAGCTGGATGCCGTAGTGGCGTCTGGTCTCCATGGGGATCAGGCTTGGCAGCAGCTTCATGGTGTTCTTGGTCTGCTCCTGGCTGACGGCGCACACCTGCACCCACGCGTTCGGCTCCTCACGCCCCACCGGCTCGCCGGTGCGCGGATCCCAGTGGTCGAAGGTGAGCGGCGCGAAGCAGCTGGCGACCGCGCCGCCGGCGGCCATCGGGTCCTTGCCCCACCCCTTGAGCCGTTGGAGCACCGCGTTGTCGTGCAACGGTCGGCCCTCGTCGTCGAGCGCGTAGAACCACAGCCAGAAGCGCGCCTGCTCGAGCGTCCATTTCCATGGGGTGCGCGCCTTGGAATCGCGCAGCCAGTAGCCGCACCACGCGAGGAAATCCCATCCGAGCGTGTGCTCGGGCAGCAGCCAGCCGCCGTCCGCCCCGCGCTTCCACGTGGGGCCGATGAGCGTCGGGCCCGTGTTCCATCGGCGCGCCGGCTCGTCGGCGAGCGCGCGGCGGTACCAGTCGGCGATCTCGGCGAGTTCGCGTGTCCTGTCGGGGATCAGTGCGGCCGCGTTGTCGTTGCGCAGCCGTGCCATCAGCCGAACGCCTTGCTCCAGCGGGAGTCGGCGACGGCGCGCATCCGGGCGCTTCTCGTTCCGGGTGTGTCGGCGGCGGCCTGTTCTTCGGGTTCGGGCATGTCGAGCCGGTTGAGGAGGTTGGAGAGGTGGTTTTCGTCGGCGCGCAGCTGGGCGAGGAGCGGGTGGGCGACGATCTGGCCCTGGCTGCCTTCGACGGTGTAGTCGTCGCCGATGGCGCGGCGTTCCTTGACGATGCGGTCGGCGGTGTGGCAGGCGTTTTCGAGGTCGCGGTATTCGGCTTCGGTGAATTCCCATCTGTCGGTCAGGTCGCGCCATAGGCGTTGTCCGCGCCCGTCGCGGGTCAGGCCCGTGGGCATGCGGTGCTTGGTGGGTTTCGGCGTGGGCATGCCATTGTCTCCTTCCCGTCTATCGGAGTCTTTCGATCACGTCGAACAGGAACGTGAGGTCGGCGAGCGTGGCCGGCGCGTGGTGCCATGGGCGGCCGGTGACGGTCATGTAGCGGTCGCGGCTGTACGCCTCTGCGGTGACGAGCCCGCGCGCCCTGACGCCGGCGCGGGGCGCGCAGCGTCCCCAGATGTGCAGCCCGTCGCCGGAGGGGCTGGTCTCGATGTAGGTTCTGCCTTCCACGGGGGCGAGGAGCATTTTGGCCCAGTCCGTCAGGTGGTTGCGCCTGTCGTAGCAGTGGTCGAGGTCGATGCACGCGAACCCGCCGCCGAGTGCGAATCCGAGTCCGTCGCCCGCTGTGGAGCCGAGCGCGTCCCACCATGCGCACCATGTGGCCGGGTCGGTGCTGGACGCGGGACGGCCCGCGATGGTGATGGGCCGCTTGGTGGTGCCGTCGCCGCGTGTGACGCGCTTCCAGCGCAGCCACCGGTCGGCGTGCGTCATCTCGTACGGTATCGCGTTGCGCCCGGCCCGCCGCTCGCGCATGGCGGCGGTGCGGCAGCGGTCGGAGCAGTAGCGGCGCGGCCTGCCGCGTCCTGCCGCATCCATCGCGCTTCCACAGTATTCGCATGTCCCGTTCACACAATCCACTATATCGTGACATCGCTTAAAAAACAATATAACGGCCATATTCCAACGTTTTATTCATAACGTGACATGGCTTGAAGAGGTGAAAGACGGACGGCGAGGAAAGCGTCGCGCGAACGTGGAAGGCCCCAGCGAGCCGAGGAAACGGCCACGGGAGGGGCGAACGGGACAAGACCGGCGGAAAACGACGCAGGAGGAAAAACGGGGATTCCAGGCGCATGCACAACCGGAGGTGCTATCCGGCGGTTATACCGGTGTCGCCGGGGAGTCCCCTCCCACCCGGCGTGGCGTCCAGTCTAGCAGTCCGGGTTGTCTTTCGCTCGGATGCAGTCTCATGAGCTTGCGTCGTCGGTTGCGTTCGGCGTTCTCCCGCTCGGTCTTGGCTTTGTGGCATTCGTGCGACAGCCATTGAAGGTTGTCGAGGTCGTGGTCGTCGCCGGCGACGATGTGGTCGCACTCCGTACCCACCCCGTTGCATCCGGGGGCGTGGCTGGCGGCCTGGCATCTGCCGCGTGCGCGTGCTCGGACGGCGGCCTTGCGCCGCCCCCAGTCGGAGGGCAGCCGGTACCGCCTGTCGCTGGTGTACCAGCGCTCGCGTCGGCTCGCGGAGGGCATGGCATCCACCCCTCTCCACCGTCGTGGTCGGCGTGTCGTTGTGCTCCCGCCTTGCATATCTATAGTAATTATATAACTATAGATATATCGACCAAGGAAAGGAGGTGAACATGGAACTCAAGGATTGAATGCAACCCATCACCAGCCGGGCCGCCATAGCGGTGACCATCTGGATCGAGGTCCGCAGGGACAAGCCCGACAAGAAGGGCCGGTCCAAGCGGAAACGCAGAAAGAAGTAAAACGGGTTCCGGCTAGACCTATTAGCCGGAACCCCTCCGCCAATCCTATATTCCATGGAACATCATGAGCAAATCAAGAACACTGGGAATCATGAGCATGCTGTTCGCCGTCATATCCGCCATGTTCGCGGCGTCGGGACAACCCTACGGGGCCTCCGGATTCGCCATCGCGGCCGGGCTTGCCGGCCTGTTCGCGGGCTGGAGGAGCGACGATGGCGACTGAATACCTCGGCGTCAAGCAGGTCGCCGAACGCCTCGGCATAACCAGTGGCGGCCTGCTCAACCTCAAGCTCCCCGAACCCGACGCCATGATAGGCCACACGCGCGGCTGGCTCCCGGAGACGATAGACGGATGGAACGCGAAGCGTCCCGGTCGGGGCGTCGGCGGAGGCAGACCACGCAAGCACGCGGACTAGCCCGCGTCGAATGTCCGCGCGAAGCGCTCGCAGGCCTTGAGCAGCAGCGCCCCGAACCCTTGTGGCTGGATATGCGAATGCCCTAGAAGAGCGCATCTCCTAGGGCTTTCACACTAATCCTGATACGGAGTATACCACGGGATGGCGGCAGCCTACTCCCGCTTGGAAAAGTTTTCTCGCGCTTTGGCCGCTTCCCGTTGCGCGAAGCTCATCAGACGCGGGTCGTCGTATGCCTTGCAGGCGTCCAGATACAGTCTGATGTCTTCTTCGTTTTCGAGATGTTCGGCGGTGTGCCATTCGGTGAATTGCGGGGTGGGCATGTCAGGCGTTTTGGAGGTCGTTGTATCGGCGTTCGAGTCCTTCGCGCAGGACTTGGCTGTAGTTGATTCCGGCCTGTTCGCCGAACGTGTCGAGCCATGCGGGGATAGTGACGTTCTTGCGCACTGATTTTCTGCCGTATTTTTCGGCGTAGGAGTCCATGTCGAGGCTGATGAGGGTGACGATGCCGCCCGGTCCGTCGGGTTTCACGTCGGCGATGTTGGTGGCGCGCGGCTCGTGGCGTCCTTCCTCGAGTTCGCCGAGCACCCAACCGCTGGCGGCGTCCACGGCCATGTCGAGCGCTTCGGGCAGGTTCCGGCCTTCGGTGACGAGGCCGGGCATGTCGGGGCAGAGCACGGTGTACCCGCCGGGGACGCCGGATGGGTAGAGGACGACCGGGTAGACGAGTTTCATTTGATTCTTCTTTCGTTGATTCCGGCTTGTTTCCATATCGATCTGACGGTGAAGGGCGCGAGGTCTCCGCTGTGTTTGGGGACGGTGACCCTTCCGGGCTTGTCGGGGTGCGTGTACTGGCAGTGGCTCCCGCTCTGCGAGTAGAGTCGCCATCCGTCCTTGCGGAGCATCTTCTCGATTTCCTTGAACCTCACACCCATTATCATACGCATTATGCGTATTACCGTCAAGCCTTGGACATGGCGAAAGCCACTATCTCGCGGATGCTGAACTCCCAATAGCCGCCTTCGACCGGCTTGCTGCCGGGCAGCTTCCCGCGTCGCAAAGCATCGGTTATCGTCTTGCGGCTGACCTCGTACCCGTAGTTTTCCCTGAGCCATTGACTCATGCCTGCCGGGGTTTTGGTGAGATGTATGGCTTCGGCCTTGGCTCGGCTTTGCTCTCGCAGCTCGGTCACGTTGACGGGGTTGCCGCATTTGCAGAGCCTCAGCGTCTCGCCTTTCGCGGCGAGGACTTCGCGTCCGCATTCGGGGCACATGCCGACGATCCTACGCGAGCGTGGCATGCGGTCGACGATCCGCTCGATTCGCTCGCATGCCCGGGTGAGGCGCCGCATGTGCCATCCGGCGTTCGACGCCCTGCACAGGAGGGGCAGGATGACTGGCGCTCGTTTTGCGAGCCATTGCCACCTGCCGAGCCATGTTCCCGCGTCCGCGCATGCCTGTTCGATGGCCTGCTCGGTCTGGTCGAGCAGATCGACGGCGTGCAGGTCGACGGGTGCGGGCGCGTCGCCTCCCTGCGGCCTGCCTCCGTTGCCGGGCTCCGTGAGACGGTATTCTCGGCGCGCGACCGACTGGAGCCGGTACAGGTTGACGCGCAGCCGGTGCAGGAGCCGCGCGTACCCGCGCCGGCACGTCTTGCACAACGTCCATGACTCCTCGACCGGCTTATCGCAGTTCTGGCAGTTCCGATCCATTTTTACGCTCCTTCGGTAGACGTATACGGGCATATAAATGCGCATAAAAGCGCCTAGAACATGGGCGGTTCGATGAATTTCGGGCGCATGCGCTCCGCCCGCTCCCGACGCTCCAGCTCCGCGGCGCGCTGACGGATGATCGCGCTCGCCTCCTGCGGGGTGACGCCGAGCATCCTGCATGTTGTCTCGATATCGACGCCGCGCTCGTGCCACGTGACGACCATCTCCGCCTTGCTTTTCGTGACGGCCATGATCAGTCCTCCACCTTGTCCGCACCGTCAGCGTGCGCCCAGTCGCAGGACATGGCCGCTTCGGTATAGCCGTTGTAGAAGACGCAGGTGACGCGCCTCGTGTCCGGCATCGTGACCGTGCACGTCTGGAATTTGCTGGAGTCCGAGCTGCACTGCGACCGGGTGGCGGATTCCGTGGTCGAATCCTCCGGCTCGTGAGGCGTGCTCCCGCATCCCGCGAGCGCGAGGAGGAATACCGGTGTGAGCAGGAACATGGTGATGGCGGTCAGGCCGATGCCGGCGAGTGCGAGTGGTTTGCGTTTTCTCATTTCGAGTGTTTCCTTCCTTGTCTGGTGGCTTCCTTGTTCCATGCGCGTGTGGCTTCCTTGAGGTCGTCGTGGCGGGTGATGATGAGGATGGCGTGGTGGTGTTGGCAGGCGCATGCCCAGAACTGTCGTATGGCGGATGTTTTCCGGTTGACGGCCCGGGCAAACGGGTCGAATCTGATGTTTCGGCTGCCGCAGGTCGGGCATGGCACTGGTTTGCGCCATTTGCGCGGTCGTGTCTCCTTGGATACGGTCTTCGTGGTTTTTCCCTTCGTTGTCATCGCCATGCTCCCTTCAGGAGTTTGCGGTATCGGATGTAGTCGTTGATGTCGCGTCGGATGCAGTCGCGCACCCTGTGCGTGCCGGCATGCGTCTTGTACGGGTTTTCGTGGCAGTCCAGGAACGTGAGGTAGCGGCGGAGCGTGGTCAGGTCGAACTTGCGGTAGGACAGCCACCTGTCCGGGTTCAGGTCGAGACGTTTCAGGAAGTCGATGTCGAAGTCCACGTTCGTTCCGGCCGGAACCAAGGTGAAGCGTTGCGACAGGGATTCGAGATACTCCTCCACGGCGTTCGCGACCGCTCCCACGCAGTCGTTCCCGGCGGAACCGTTCAACAGTTCGAACAGGAGGCCGTTGTCCGTGTGCATGGAGAACACTATCGGGCTCATGTCCAACAGGTCGAGACAGTCCGGACGGATGATGCGATGCAGGGATCCATACGAATGTTCGCCCAGCACGTCGGTGCATTCCATGCCGACCTCCAACGGCAGACTGCCATCCCTGTCCGTACCGGTCGTTTCGAAATCGAGCCAGAGCAGCGCCTCCGGCTTCACGTTCAGGTCTTTGTCTTGTTTCCTCATGATTGTTCCTTCCAATCGCTTTGCCATTCGATGATCTCGATTTGCGTGAGCCGTTGTGCCGTGCCGTCATCCAGCAGCCACCACCAGTCGCCGTTCCAGTCGCGTATCGGCACGCTGGGCGGATCCCGCCAGCTCGGGATGATGTAGCCGAACCGTTCCGCTTCGGCCGGATGCGCGTGCGCCCAACCATGACAGCCGGTCGTGCCGGAACCGCACAGTTCGACGATGTTGCACGGCAGGTCACGCACGGCGGGATCGGCACGACGGCGCAACTGCCGGTGATGGCCACTGCGTCCAGGCCATAGTGACGGGTCGTGGATGTTCGTCCCGCAGCGCAGGCAATGCCAGCCCTGACGTTGCAAGGCGATGCGTTTCGATTCCTGGAATTGCCGGTCGCTCATCGTCGCTCCCTTCCGAGCTGGTCGAGCAGGTTGATGCAGGTCGAGCAGTCGCGTTTGATATCGCGGATGCGGTCAAGGCCCATATCGGCGAGCGCCGGGCTTTTGAGCGCGTCGAGTTCCAATCGGTCCGCGGCCTGGATGGCCGATGTGAGGATGCCGGCCATGTGTGCGATGGTCATGTCGTTCATGCCGCCGCCTCCTGTTCGAACAATTGTTCGGCCAATACGTTGCCGGGCACGTTTGCGAGCTGACGGCGCAGCATGTCCGGGTCCAAGCCCTGGTTGAGCAGGTCCGCGACCTTGCACGCGAGCTCCATGTACGTGTCCGTGCCTTCGCAGGCTATCGGGCCGAGCACCCGTTTGACCTCTTCGCTGCCCCACGTGAACCGTCGGCGAGCGTTGGAATCCTTTGGCGTGGCGAATCCGCGTTCCTTGCCTTTGACGAGCCAGTTGCGGTATTTCGCGTTCCAGTCGGCCGAGCGGGCTCCCGAGTCGAGGGCCCTGTCGCGGAATTTGTCGGCTTCGATGTCGCAGTCGATGCCGAGCCGGTCGGCGAGCGCCCGGTGTTCTTCAGAGGGTTTCCAGTCGGCTGGTATTGGGATTGGTTTTCTCGCGCGCGCGTTACTCTCTCTAGGTTCTATATATGGTTCTTCGGTTCTTGTGCAATCATGTTGCACCCCTGTTTGCACACCTGTCCGTGTTTTTTGCACCCCTGTTTGCACTGCTGGTGTGCAGTCTGTTTGCACTGCTGGTGTGCAGTCTGTTTGCACTGCTGGTGTGCAGTCTGTTTGCACTGCTGGTGTGCAGTCTGTTTGCACTGCTGGTGTGCAGTCGTGTTGCACTGGTGTTTCGGCGTTTTTGAGAGATGCAGTTTTTGCACCTCTGCCCATGTTGAGGTTCCAGACGGTCGGCTTGTATCCGCCGAGGCCGGACACGATGCGCTGGTCTCCCCTGCTGATCAGTCCGGAGGATTCGAGACTCTTCAACGCGTAGGAGACCGTACGCACGCTGTATCCGGTCAACCGGCTGATCGTGCTCCTGCTCGGATACGCTCCCATGCCTTGAGGGTCGGCATGGTCGGCCAGCACGAGAAGCGTGCGGAAATCCGCGTGCTTGATGTCCGGCGCTACATCGTAGATAACCCATGTCAACGCTTGGATACTCATGATTCGTCATCTCCTCCATCGAGGTACGCGCCCTTGAGCGCCTTCCTCTCGTCCTCGCTGACCCGATATCCGATACGTTCCAGCACGTCGTACCAGCAACACATATCGTCCACGCCATGCCGCGAGCGCCAGTAGTTCCAGCCGATGTTCGACTCCCATCTGGCGGCCAGGACATCGAGAATCCGAAGCGGCCTGTCCTTCAGCACCATGCGGATCGAGTTGAGGTTCTCCCTGCATTCCAGCGACCAGTGCTCGTCGTCATGCTCGGTGATCGGCAGGCTCCAGCCGAACGCGATCAGCTCCCTGATGACGTCCTCGCCCTTGTATGACTGGTACGGGAACACGCTCCTCCAGCCGACAGTGTCCGCGAGCGCGAGCCGGCATATTCCCGTTTCCGCGTGCTCGTGAGTGAGCGTATGGAGGTTGTCTTTCAGCCATGCGGTGCGGTTGGCTTTGGCGATGGCTTCGAATTCGCGGGCCTGTCGGTTGAGTTCCCTGCCTCGCGCCTTGATGGCATTGTCCTTGTCGGTCTTGGCCTTGTCTTTCTGGAGTTCGTCGGCTGGTATGGGCGTGTATGTGCAGAACCAGTATTCATACGAGTACACTCTGGCTTCCGGCCAGTCGGATTCCCTGGTGAACGAGGTCCAGAAGTCCGTGTTGATGTCGGAGAACGAGTGGGCGGCCTTGTAGCCGTGCGGATGCCAGTTCCAGAAGTTTTTCCCGTCGGGGAAGCTTTCGACTTTGATTCCGGCTTTGGCGAGCGCCTTCAGCGCCTTGTCGTGCCATTTCGTCTTGTCGCGTTCGCTGACGAGCGTTCGGTACGTCCATTCGAAGTCTGTGGACCGTGCGAGCTCGCGTTGCATGTCGGGGTCGGATTCGAATTCGGCGAGCTTGTCCAACTGGTCGAGCGACAGTTGGCTGAAATCGGCGGACATGTCGCGCGTCTCCTGCGGGATTCTGGCTATCTTCAACCGTCTGCGTACGAACCTGTCGCTGCGGCCCGTCTTCTCGGCCATCTCCTTGACGCCCACGCCCAGATCGAGGAGTCCCTGATAGCCGTCGGCCTCCTCTATCGGCGTCAGGTCGCTGCGTTGCGTGTTCTCCACGAGCATGATCTCGCGTTCGCGGCGCGCGTCCATCTCCTCGACGATCGCGGGCACGGTCGAGAGTCCCGACTGTCTGGCCGCGGCGAGCCTGCGGTGGCCGATGACGACGCGGTACTGTTTGTGTCCGTCGATGTCCGTCTCGCCTGTCGGCGTGACCAGCAAAGGCTGTTTGATGCCCTGGCTTCGGATGCTCGACGCCAGTTCGTCGACGTCGCCGACCTGCTTGCGTGGATTGTTTGGATTGGCGTGCAGGTCGTCGACCTGCAGATTCTCTATCGTGATGCCCATGATTCATCCTTTGGTTTTCTAAAATTCCGGTTCGGCAGACTGTCCGAACGAGCCGAACGACGAGGAAGACGTGGTCTGGTCGGCGCCCCACGGGTCGGACGGCGGCAACGAATCCGCAGCGGCCGCCCCGCCCGTATAGCCGGCCGGAGCGGAGTACGGATTCCCATACGCTCCAGCCGTACCCCGCTGCGCCTTGGCCACCTGCGCCGTCGCATACCGCAGGGAAGGGCCGATCTCATCCACCTGCAATTCCACGGAGGAACGCTTCTGATGCTGCTCGTCCTCCCACGAATGCTGCGTAAGCCTGCCCTGGGCGACCACACGCATGCCCTTCGCGAGACTATTGGCGCAATGCTCCGCCAAGTCACCCCACACCGTGCAACGAAGGAACAACACGTCCCCGTCGACCCACTGCTGCGACTGCCGGTCGAACGTGCGAGGAGTGGACGCGATCGTGAAACCAGCCACGCTCCTGCCGTTCTTCGTCGACCTCAATTCCGGATCCGCGGTCAGATTGCCCACCACCGTGATGATCGTCTCACCAGCCATCAGAACCTACCTTTCACGGCGAGAGTCTTGATGATGCGGATGGTCTCGCCACCATCCCTGGTCTTCACCATGTGCGTCAACTGCGCGGCCGCTCCCTGATGGAAAGCGTCGCCAGGCATCGCCTCCAACACGGGAGACGCGACCTCGGACACGAACCGGCCCACCAGTTCGGTGAAGCGCACGCCCAACGATTCCAAGATCACCAGCTCCTTCCACGTCTCGCTCTCCATCGCCCGACGGCACGCCTCCGCCACCGCCCGGTCGCCACGCGTCATCCTCTCCATGCCGACGTCCTTGACCGGAGAGTTCGGACCGAAACGCCAATGCGGCAGAATCTCCTTCATCGGTTCCTCCCTTGACCTTGATTGATATGAGATTGATTGATATGAGCCGGACCGCTGGGCGCCATGACAGCAAATAATCGCGCCCATCGTTCCCACACCCCAGGAAAGCTGAACGAAACGGGGATGCGGGCGGCGTTGACGGTCCGGCCAAGCGCCGGCGGCGGGATTCGAACCCGCAGCGTGACGGCGGAAGACGTGAGAGTGAAATGCAATGTGAGATGAAAGGACACACGCCTCCGCCATCCGTCCGCGTCCTTGTACGCCGGCGGATACGGTCAGACGTCGCCATCCACGTCATCGCGCGGAGCGAACCTGACCGTCAGCCACAGGGCCGTGGCCAGATACACGCCCTCAACCACAAGCGCGCCCGTCAGGCCGCCATGCCAGGTGAGCATGAGCGTCACGCTCACGACCAGGCCGACCACGGCGGCCGCGAACTTCACACGACGCAGCGTGTAGTTCGGCCTCCCCTTTTCGGACCCGTCCTCGATGCGATAGTCGTTGTCGGTCATCTTGCGCCTCCTATGCTTTGAATGAATGTCCTTGCCTGGTCTTTTCCGATGCTCGCCAGCTCGTGGCTTCCGTCGACGTCGAGCTCCATGAGGCTGGCGCCCTTGCCCGTGACGCGAATCGCGTAGCCGGTCAAACCGAACATGATCACCGTGTCCCTCGGCGGTGCTGGTGGTGTCAGCAGCGTTTCCGCGTCGATTCTCCTGAGTGCCATCACAGCTCCTTGCGAATGTCATTCATGCTTACTCCTCCAACGATTTGACGTATCGGTCCATCTCCTCGCGCCTGATGTGACGGCGGGAAGGCGTTCCTCGTTTGCTTGGCGGGCGGAACGTGTCTATGTCGCCCTGGTTGACAGCCTGTCGCAGGCCGTCGTAGTCGATCCCGTACAGGCTTGCGGCCTGCGGGATGGTCCATGCGAGCCTGTCCTTCAACGGGATACGGCTCGCATCCTTGAGCTCGTTCTGCAAGACCATCACGCGCCTCCTTTGCGTGTGTGATGCCGGGCGGCGTTAGGAGAACCGCCCGGCCCTCTCCTAAAATCGGTGTCATCCCGCATTTCCGACATGCGGGCCGAACAGTTAGGAGAAGAATTATGAGTGACAGACTCACGCTCGACACAGGAACCGGCGAACCGGTCCATGTGAAGCTTGCCGAGGGACAGGATCGAGCGAGCCTTGAGGAGGATCTGATGGAAGCGGCCAGGAACGGTACGGTCGTTACCGTCAAAGGATCCGTCAAGGGCACCAGCTCGGACACCATCCACATCAACCCGTCCAACGCGCTGTGGTGGGCGATCGACGACGCCCCCAAACAGAGCGTTGGACGCATTTACTGACATCGCCATCTCGTGGTCAAGCTGCGCGTCGATACGCGGCTTGACCGCTTTCATGTCGTGTTCCGGGAACAACAGAAGATACGCCGCGACACCGTCGCCATCCTCGTAGCGGAATAACTTGACGCATTCCTCGTCAGGAATCTCAATGTTGAGGTTTCCCATCACGCGCCTCCTTTGCGTGTGTGATGCCGGGCGGCGTTAGGAGAACCGCCCGGCCCTCTCCTAAAATCGGTGTCATCCCGCATTTGCGACGTGCGGGCCGAACAGTTAGGAGAAGAACTATGGATTGGATCAGTTATGGTTTGGAAGGCTTGACCGCGTTGTTTACCGGAGGAGCTATGGCTTGGAACTTCGCATATCGAAGTAGGCCGAAGTGGCAGCCCTATGTGGTCGAATGCGGATACGGAAATCCTCCGTGCCTTCTGGTCAAGATCGTCAATGTGGGCAACGGAGCCGCCACCGACGTGCATGCAACGGCCACCCACAGTCCCGAAACCCCTTATGGATCACGGCGGAAAGGCTTCAACTCTCTTGTCGCCACTGGCGGCTGCGTGTACGCGCGAATCAAGGTGAAGGAATCGGAGACCGAGGAAAATGGCCATAAGTACCTGCATTACACACCTCCCGAAGGCGCTTCGGTGACGATCACCTGGCGGCAGCAGCCGTTCATCGGCCACGGGAAAACAAAGACCTGGCCCTTGTCCAAAATTCCCCACGATTTCTCGCAAGGGGACTAAGTTCGATCTGCGTCTGGGCTGAACGAATCGCACAGAGAATGTCATGAAGCACCTTGACCACGGTCAGAAGTTTCAAGAGAATCGCGCAAAGCAACACGACCACGCACAGCAGCTGACCCGATAGGCACGCGAATTGACTGACGCTCATCACGCACCCGCTTCCAACGTCGGCTGAGCGCGACCCCAGTACCGGTCGATGAAATAGCGCTGCCCCTTGCCCGTGACCTTCGGAGTGCGGCTGACCGTGGTGTGCCCGTCCGCATGGGTGACGGTGGTCTCCTTGATGCGGAACAGGCCGAGGTCCATCGCACGCTGTGTCGGCACGTTGCGGTTGGAGCCGGACTTGCCGAGATACCCGTCAGCCTGCAGGAGGCGGAACAGTCTGTTCTGGCCGATGTCCATCCCGTTTTGCCGGAGCATCTTCGCGAGCTCGCCGACCAGGCACGTGCCGTCGGACGCGGCTACGGCGTCCGCGAACCGCGCTTTCGGCTCCAGTTCCACGATGCGCGTCTGCTGTTCGGCGATCTTCCGCTTCTGCGCTTCCATGGTGCGCTGGCCGATCATCACGGCCTTCGCGAGGATGGTCATGTCATCATCCGCGTCTGTGGTGGGAATGTAGCCGCCGGTCCTGCGGATGGACGGAAGGACCTCGTGAGTCACCCAACGCTGGAATTCCTTGGCCTCCGGCTTCCGCGAGCGCATAACCAATTTGTACAGGCCCGGCTCGCTGATGATGAGTGGGGCACGACCGCCATTCTGAGCAACATTACAATTTGTAAAGTTGGTCTTTTCGTCTTCATCGAGCGCTCGAAGAGCGTTTGTTGTGTTGCCAAGTTCTAGGATGTCGCATACGTCCTTGGCGACGAACCAAGGCTCCCCCGCCTTATCAGTCAAGGTGCGCAATGATGCGCCCTTGAAATCGAATCGTTGGATTTCGTTGTTCATGTGATTCTCCTTAGAATCGTTTTCATGATTGATTGGTTTTCACAGCACGGCATCGAATTCGCCGCATTCGTTTTCACGCTGGTCGTGACGGTCGTTGGATGGGTCGTCGAACACAAGAGTTCGAAAGAACGGAACAAGGACCGTGAGGAAGACATCGAACTGTTGCGGGAGCAGCTCGACGCGTCGAATGCCACGGTTTCAACGCTTCGCGATCAGGTGCGTGCCCTTGAGTCGCAGGCTGACGCCCTGCAACGCCAAGCGACCATCCAGGAAGATGAGGCGTCCGTTCCGGAATGGGAGCTTCGCCAGGTGCAGAACCTCAGACATTCCGTCGCGAACAACAATCCTTTCGACGCCAAGGATGTGAGGGTTGAGCTTTCGAATGGCAAGGAATACGAGCTCGGCGACATCTCGCGCGGCTCCGAATCAAGCTTCCTGTTCCTCGAACGAGGTCTGGAAGTCAGCACCAACGATGACGTACGCATCACCTGGGCTCTTCCCGACGATCTATCCCATCGTTTCTTCGTGATGAAACCGGTCCCTCCGTACCACCGGTCGTGATGCCGAGGATATGGCCGAGTTGATTGCCATCAATCTGCCGCATCTTCGTATACCTGACCACAGTGGAATCGTTTCCCCGCGAATACCACACACGTATCGGGTTCTCATCAAGACGCGCCATCTCCTGAGAATCCTCTCCGATTAGCTCACAGAGCGCGCGAAACTGCCCTTCCGTCAATGCGAAGATATTGATTTCGGCAGTCCTCATCGGTTCCCTTTTCATTTGGATATTCCTTTCGATTCATGCGTCGGCGAGCGCCGATTGCTTATGGTTTGATTTGGTTGATTCCGTCGATTGGCTGGAGGAGCTTGATCATGAGCTGGTAGAGGCTCATGCCGAGCATCGTCGCCGTCTTTTCGAGTTGTTCGGTGTTAAACGACCCCTTGCCTCCCAGACGTTCGCTGACGGTTTTCTCGCTCACGCCAAGTTCTCTGGCGAGCGCGGCCTGCGTCTTGCGGTGTCGTGCGAGCTCGCCGCTGAGATTCCTTGCGATGGTTTCCGTCTCACTCATCTGTCTTGCCGCTCCTTTCTTTGTTCATTGCCTTGCGGTAATTCTTAAATTACCGACTTCGGTAATAATATGATTACCAAAGTCGGTAATCTTTACATTCTCTACCCATATTCGTAATATGGGCATATGGCATACAAAGCAAAAAATGAAGTCACCGACGACAGCCGTAAAATCATCAACGTTTGCAGGAATCTGCTCTCAGACAGCGGCATGAGTATCAAAGAGTTCCTGTACTCCAGCGGATTAGGGAACAACTATTGGTATATGCGCATGCGCTATGAGGCGCCGTTGAATACGTCAGATGTGGAGCACATCGCCTCCACATTCGGGCTCACCAGCCTCGACATCTACACCCGCGCCCTGGGCAGCGATGCCGCCCGCGCCTACGCCGCCCGCGAGCGCCAAAACCAGATCACCGACGATCTGGTCGAACCGAGATTCGAGGACCTGCCACCTCAGGAGCTTGCTGCCAGCACTGACAGGAACCGTGACATGGAGTCCGAGACCCCGGACGAGTGACGGTCTATAGAGTTGGGTGAACCGAAAGGAAAGGAATCAAAGTCATGAGCGAGGAATTCGACCCTGATAACAGAGGGCAGGTGATCCTCTACCGCGCCAATGGGGTGAACGTGCCGGTCGAGGTCACGTACTGGCGGCGGACGTTCTGGATGCCGCAGAAGAACATCGCGCGACTATTCGGCGTGAACGTGCCCGCGGTATCCAAACATCTGGCGAACATCTACGCTGAAGGCGAGTTGGCCGAATCGGCAACTATGTCGGAAATGGAAATAGTTCGAAACGAAGGCGGCAGAACGGTTCGCCGCACCATCCGCTTCTACAGCCTGGACGCGATCATCGCCGTCGGATACAGGGTCAGCAGCCCGCAGGCCACGGCCTTCCGCCAATGGGCGACCAGCGTGCTGCACGAATACATGATCAAGGGCTTCGCTCTCAACGACGACATGCTCAAGAACGGCAACACGTTCGGCGAGGACTACTTCAAGGAGCTCCTCGCCCGAGTACGGGAGATCCGCACCAGCGAGAAACGCCTCTACCAGCAGGTGCTCGCCATATTCCAGGAGATCTGCACCGACTACGACAAGGACAGCGGCATCGCGCGCGAGTTCTACCAGAACATGCAGAACAGGTTCCACTACGCCGCCCACGGGCACACCGCGCCGGAGATCATCACCCAACGCGTCGACGCCACGAAACCGCACATGGGACTGACCACATGGCATGGCTCCCCCAACGGGCGAATCCACAAATCCGATGTGACCGTCGCCAAGAACTACCTGGACGAGAACGAGCTGACGCGGCTCAACCGTCTCACCAGCGGCTTCCTCGACATGATCGAGAACAGGGTCGCGGCGCGACTGACCACCACCATGCCGGAATTCATCCAACTCGTAAGCCAATACATCCAGCTTTCGGGAGGCGCGACGCTCACCGGCAAAGGCACCGTGACCCGCAAGCAGGCGGACAGGAAGGCCGCCGAGGAATATGCGAAGTTCAACGCGGCGCAACCATACGACTTCGAGGAATTCGCCAAGGGCATCGACGGAGGCCGCCACGACGGAATCGGCAGATGAGACAGCCGGCGAGGAGGCAAGTCCGGCCCCAGGGGCAAAGGAATTCTCGACCCGAAGTCTTACTCCCATTCGGGAACCCAGCCGTCATCCACATAGGACGGCCCTGCGCACAACAGCCTACGCCATGCAAAAGGGGTCACGGCAAACGGGTAGTCTGAGCATCGGCAGTACCCAGCACGCGAGCGCCTTCGGCGCGGCGAACCAGGCTGGGTCGTTTCATATCACCGGCGGATGCAGCCTGGATTCCTTCCTCGACCGTGCAGGGAGGGAGCATATCCGCGTCATCGAGCAGCCGCTGCCGAATGGGCTGTGCGGCGCATGGCATGAGGCGAGCCGCACGATATTCCTCCACGACAGGCTCAACCAGCGCCAGCGCCGCTGCACATTGTGCCACGAGCTCATCCATGCCAGACACCACGACCCCGGATGCGGCAGCCAATACGGAGTCAGATGCGAGCGCCGTTGCCGTAGGGAGACGGCGTTGGCGTTGATATCGCCGGTGGATTACGGCATGGCCGAGACGGTGTACGAGGGCAATACGTGGATGATGGCCGTGGAATTGGGAGTCACCATCCAGGTGTTGGAGGATTACCGGCAGTTATTGTACGATTCCGGCGTGTGCGTGCAATGAAAAAGGCCCGGCGTCCGCATGGCCGCGAGCGCCGGTGGCTAGATTCTAAATGTCTAGCAAGTCTGCTTGCATTAAGCTTTATCCCTATAGTTTCAACGTCTTTTCGTTATTGTTTTCAGATTCTAAACGTTTTTATAGTTTAGATTCTAAACAATGTGTTATAGTCATAAGTATGAACGATTCCGACTTTAATCCTCGTAAACGGCACGTGGTCTTCCAGAAGCTGAACATCACCCCATCCTCAATGCCGATCATCTCGCTCATCGCGTCCATCAAGAACGTCAGGGCAAACGGTCTCGACCTGTCACCCGACTACCAGCGAGGATACATCTGGTCGAACGAATACAAGGATCAGCTCATCCTCAGCATCATACTGAACTACCCAATCGGCAACATCGTCATCAACAACCTCGACCAGCCGAACCAACGCAACGCCAGACAGGAATTAGTTGACGGCAAGCAGCGCCTCACCACCATCTTCCGCTTCATGGAGGTAGGCAACGTCGGGCAATGGCTCGACAGCTACGATGACTGGTTCCAGCTCAGCAAAAAGACCTCGGACCAGGCCAAGGAAATCATCAACCGCATCGTCGGAGACTCCGACCCCGACGGGCTCGCCCGCATGCACAGGGCGAAGCGTCTGGCGTTCTCCGACCTGCCGAGCAGCATCCAGATGAACTTCAACACGTACAACATCCCCGTGTACACGATGCAGGCCGCGGACCCTGCGCAGATCCGCAACTATTTCAAGGTTCTGCAGAACCAGGAGAAGCTACGGGCCGGGGAGATCATCAACGCGCTTCCCGACAACCCGATGAGCATGTACTTCGACCGGATACCGGCAGAGGCTTTTCTCACAAGGACGGGATGCTTGAACTTCAAACGCGCGGAACTGGAGAAAGTCTACTATTCCGTTCTCGGAACATGGTTCGATAAAATCCAGATCAACGCCAGCGACAAAACCGTGATCTCCTTCGTGGAGAACATGCCAGACCTCACCGAAACGCAGATTAAACATATCAACAATCTGAACTCCGGCATCATCGCCATCTCCCAGCTACCCGGCGCGGTACAGAAGATTCGGTCATCCAAGCGAATGCTCAAACTCGTCTTTGGATTGGCACTGCACGCACCTGGCTATTTCTCTACAACGGACGCGTTCTCCAGACTGCAGGCCGTCTGCGAATTGTCGTCGAAGCTTGCCGCGTTCAACACCAGCGACTCCGACCAAGTGGCTTTCTCGAAATATTTCGGAGACGAATACACCCTGGATAAAGAGAACTTCGAGACACGGAAGGCATGCGTGTATCGAGCGCTATTCTGGAGCACGTCGCGCGTCTCCTCACGCACCGCATACGTAGACGCGATGGAAATCCTACGACGCATGTTCACCGAATCATTCGACTCCGCATTCGAATATTACACGGCGCACAACATAGCCAAATGAACCCAAGACCCCGGCGCCCGCATGGCCGCGAGCGCCGGGGTCTTCTGTCTCATTCATGAAGTGAACGTCGCGCGTTTTGTCGGCCTTCTTTCCCCGGTTCGCGTTCGGCGCGTTTTTCCTTGTCTCGGCTGCTTCTTGACGCGATCGGCTCGAACAGGTTGGCGATTATAGTCGCCACTGGAACCGCCAGGAAACCAAACGACCATGGACTCGACGTGTCCAAGAACGATATGAAGCTCATCAGCAATGCGACCGCGAACAAACCTGCGCTGACCCACATGCCTTTGCGGCTCTGATCTATCTCCGCCTTGACGAGCTGGTTCTGCCGGTTTGATTCGTCGACCGTGAAGGCGTCGTTCCATCTGCACATACGTTCCTGGACGTCAGCCGGATACTTGTTGAAATCGCTGGGCCGCGGGAGCATGCCTGAGTAGGATTCCGAGATTCCGGATTGCACCAGCATGGATATGGCGCGGACCAGCTCCTCGTCGTTCGGCTGCGTTATCTCGCCTTGTCTTTCTCCACTCTCATCCGGCTGATCGCCGACGTCACGAGACGGCTTCTCGTCTGCCGGGACAGGTTCGCCTGCGCGTTCCTCATCGACTCCATGCGACGGTTCTCCAGCTGATGCGTCCCGCTCAGTCCTGGAATCGTCATCATTCTCATCATCGTCTTCATGCTCATCGTCCACAGCACCTCCTCGCTTCAGTCTTCAATCTACCGGCGAGCGCGGGGTGTGTCAATACTCTTTCGTGTTGCGGAAAAGCCGTCGCCGTCCGTCACTGGCCGTCGCGGAGGTCTGGCAGGGCGGCGTCGAGCGTTTCGGCGAGCCGCCGTTCCCTCCAATGCGTGTACACGCTGGTGGTGTGGATGTCGGTGTGGCCCATGATGGCGGTGCGCTCCTCGTCGCTCGCGCCGGCGGCGGCGAGTTCGGTGGCGAGCCAGTGCCGCGCGCTGTAGATGTCGACGTACGGCAGTCCCGCCATCTTCAGGGCGCGGCGCCAACGCTTCTCCTCGTTGTCCCGTCTGATGGGATGGCCGTAAAGATTGGTGAACACCAGTCCATGGGACGGCACGCCCCATTTGACGATATGCGCCCAAAGCCGGTCCCAAAGCCCCTGCGGAATGGGAACCGTCCGCACGCCTTTGGCGGTCTTCGGTTTGGTCAGCCAGATCGCCCCATCCAGATGCTCGGCTTCCATCCAATCCGGGATCGTGGCGCCGGCTGGTATCGGCTTGGCCTGCTGGCACACGTTGATGACGGGAATCCCATGATGCAGTTCCAGCTGGTAGGGCATCAGGCCATACCTCTCCCCCGGCCGCATGCCCGTGGTGAAGGCGAGTTCGAACATGAGTGCCCACTTCTCACGCTCGTCCGGGCTGTCGAACACGGCGACCGCCGGATCGGGCTCGGCGAGCGCGGCCTCGATGACCTTCGCTGGGTCGGCGACGTCGAGGATGGGGCGTTCGTACCGGTCCTCCGGCATTCGTCCGACGTTTTCCATCGGGTCGTCGGTAATGAGTCCGTCCCGTTTCGCGGTTCGGAGCATGGCGCCGAGGACTGCGAGATAGGTGTTGACGGTCTTGCTTTTGCGTGTGCGGCGCAGTCTCCTGCACATTCCGTTGATGTCGTTGGCGGTGAGCCGGTTGAGGCGTATGTCGCCGATGATCGCGTTCATGGTGCGCATCCAGCTGGATTCGTTGCGCCATGTGGTGGGATTGATGGCCGCCCGGTGCTCCTCCATCCACCGTTCGAAGTAGTCAGCGGTTTTCGGGCCGTCCTTGCTGGGGAGTCTTCCGTCCCGTTCCCATTCCGCTATCTTCGCCTGGAAGCGGGCGCGTGCCTCGCTTTTCACCATGCCCGTGGCTTCGATCGGCGGGCGTCTGCGTCCGGTCGCCGGGTCGGTTCCCATGTCCTTGCGGAAGTGCCATCGTCCTTTGGAGTCCTGGAACACGCTTCCGGATCCACCGGTCCTCCTGTTTTTCGTCTTGCCCGCCATGACTGTCCTCCCGTGTCAGGGAGTCCACTCTAAATCACACTCTAAGTGGGCGTAAAACGACGTTTCCAGCCGGAAAACTAGTATCAGCGTTGCGCCTGTACGACACCATGAAAACCATTCCGCCGTCTACGTTTCCGCAGTATTCCAACGGTTCAGCGCCACTCCTGCGCAAGGTGGCGCGTATCAACAATGTATATATTAACATGAGCCGGCAAAGCTGCTGGCTGCCCTATAGGAGAAAGAACCAAATATGAAACATAGAGCGATGTCATCGCGTCTGATGCCACTGGTGGCGTCCTGCGCGACGGTCGGCATGCTGCTGGCCGGACTACCTGCGTCGGCCGTCGCGGTCGGCACGACGAGAGCGGCAGCGTCCGACGCCTCGTCCTCCACCACAGCAACCATCACCCCCTCCGCCGATACCACGTTGCAGACATGGACGAGCGAGAAGAATTCCTCAATGGCGTCCAAGCCGTACATCGGCACACTGCAAGGGCCCTCGCAAGGCGTGTTCGGCGAGAAGTTCGAGTCCACGGATGCCGCGGACACCACCGATCTGAAGACCGGTCTGCTGACGTTCGACCTGAGCGCCTACGACCATGCCCCCGATTCCGCAACGTTCGAGATGACGTACCTCGGCTACCGCGGCAACCCGACGGCCACCGACACCGACACCATCAAGGTGACCCCCGTCGACACCACCGTGTGCACCAATAACGCCACAGACTGCGGCGCGAATGTCGCGACCGGCGCGACCAAGCCGAAGTTCAGCATCAACGACTCCTCATTCGTCGCCGAGTCCAAGCCGTTCGAGTACGGTACGACGGTTTACGCGGGCGACGCCATCACCGTGGTTCCCGCCAATACCAAGAAGGTCACCGTAGATGTGACCGAAATCGTGCGCCAGCAGTTCGCCGAAGGCAAGAAGGTCATCACCCTGGCCGTGGGCGAGACCAAGAAGACCGAGGTTCGTTTCGCCAGTTCCGAAGGCACGACGTCCCTGAACGGCGCGACCGCAGACATGGCTCCGAAGCTGACCGTTTCCGTGTCCGCCAAGGACGATCTCAAGCCCTCCGCCGACACCACGTTGCAGGCATGGGCCAGCGAGAAGAACGAGAAGAAGAACACTGCGGCCTATGTCGGCGCGCTGAAACCGGAAGGCAATTACGGCGACTTCGGTGAGAAGTTCAAGTCCACCGACGTCCACGATGTCACAGACGCCAAGATGGGTCTGATGACGTTCGACCTGTCCGATTACACCGCGGCGCCCGAGCACTCCATCCTCACCTTGACGTATCTGGGCTACGCCGGTGCAGACAAGACCGCCACGGCCACCGATAAGGTCAAGGTGGTCGCTGTTGACACGTCGCGGTGCACCGGCACCGCTCCCTGCGACACCAACAATGCCACGTGGGCGAACCGCCCGGACTTCGAGGTGACCGATACCACGAAGACCGCGACGTCCCATGCGTTCGCTTATGGATCTAAGAAGTATTCCGATGGCATGACCGTCGAATCGGGCAACGCCAAGAAGGTTCTGCTCGACGTGACCGACATCATCAAGGCAGAGTTCGCCAAGTTCAGCGCCGGCGCCACCGAGAAGAAGATCACGCTGGCCCTGGGCGAGCTCAACAAGTCCGACATGCGTTTCGGCAGCAAGGAAGTCACCTCGCTGACCGGCGCCACCGAGGCCATGCAGCCGACCTTGTCCGTCACCAAGAAGCCGAAGGCATACACGCTGAGCATCGAAGGCCCGACCAAGGTCAAGTACCAGAAGGGCGAGGCGTTCGACAAGGCCGGACTCGTGGTCAAGGCCACCAGCACGGCCGACGGCACGGTCAAGACGCTGACCGAAGGCAACGGTGAGGATAACTACACCATCGACACCAGCGCTTTCGATAGTGCCAGCATCGGCGTATACCCTATTACCGTGGAGTACAACAAGGACCCCGAAATCGCCGCTTCGTTCAACGCCTATGTCATCGCCAGTGTTGAGGACGGCGGAGACGGCGACACCAGCAAAGACGACTGGCTGTGGTACAAGCAGCCCGCGTCGCAGACCGACGCCACCGCCACCGCCGGCGGCAATTACGGCAACCCCGACAACAACCGTTGGCAGCAGACCACCTTGCCGTTCGGCAACGGCAAGATCGGCGGCACCGTCTGGGGCGAGGTCAGCCGTGAACGCGTCACCTTCAACGAGGAGACGCTGTGGACCGGCGGCCCCGGATCCTCGACCAGCTACAACGGCGGCAACAACGAGACCAAGGGTCAGAACGGCGCCACGCTGCGCGCGCTCAACAAGCAGCTCGCGAACGGCGCCGAGACGGTCAATCCCGGCAACCTGACCGGCGGCGAGAACGCGGCCGAGCAGGGCAACTACCTGAACTGGGGCGACATCTACCTCGACTACGGGTTCAACGACACGACCGTCACCGAATACCGCCGCGACCTGAACCTGAGCAAGGGCAAGGCCGACGTCACGTTCAAGCATGACGGCGTCACCTACACGCGCGAATACTTCGCGTCGAACCCCGACAATGTCATGGTCGCCCGCCTCACGGCCAGCAAAGCCGGCAAGCTGAACTTCAACGTCAGCATGCCGACCAACACGAACTACTCCAAGACCGGCGAAACCACGACGGTCAAGGGTGACACGCTCACCGTCAAGGGCGCTCTCGGCAACAACGGCCTGCTGTACAACTCGCAGATCAAGGTCGTCCTCGACAACGGTGAGGGCACGCTCTCCGAAGGCTCCGACGGCGCTTCGCTGAAGGTCTCCGACGCGAAGGCGGTCACGCTGTACATCGCCGCCGCGACGGACTACAAGCAGAAGTATCCGTCCTACCGCACCGGCGAAACCGCCGCCGAGGTGAACACCCGCGTCGCCAAGGTCGTGCAGGCCGCCGCCAACAAGGGCTACACCGCCGTCAAGAAAGCGCACATCGACGATCATTCCGCCATCTACGACCGCGTGAAGATCAATTTGGGCCAGTCCGGCCACAGCTCCGACGGCGCCGTCGCCACCGACGCGCTGCTCAAGGCGTACCAGAGGGGCTCCGCAACCACCGCGCAGAAGCGCGAGCTGGAGACGCTGGTGTACAAGTACGGCCGCTACCTGACCATCGGCTCCTCCCGTGAGAACAGTCAGCTGCCCAGCAACCTGCAGGGCATCTGGTCGGTCACCGCGGGCGACAACGCCCACGGCAACACGCCTTGGGGCTCCGACTTCCACATGAACGTGAACCTCCAGATGAACTACTGGCCGACCTATTCGGCCAACATGGGAGAGCTCGCCGAGCCGCTCATCGAGTATGTGGAGGGTCTGGTCAAGCCCGGCCGTGTGACCGCCAAGGTCTACGCGGGCGCGGAGACGACGAACCCCGAGACCACGCCGATCGGCGAGGGCGAGGGCTACATGGCCCACACCGAGAACACCGCTTACGGCTGGACTGCACCCGGTCAATCGTTCTCGTGGGGTTGGAGCCCGGCCGCCGTGCCGTGGATCCTGCAGAACGTGTACGAGGCGTACGAGTACTCCGGCGACCCTGCCCTGCTTAATCGCGTGTACGCGCTGCTCAAGGAGGAATCGCACTTCTACGTCAACTACATGCTGCACAAGGCTGGCTCCAGCTCCGGTGACCGCCTGACTACCGGCGTCGCGTACTCGCCCGAACAGGGCCCGCTGGGCACCGACGGCAACACGTACGAGAGCTCGCTCGTGTGGCAGATGCTCAACGACGCCATCGAGGCGGCCAAGGCCAAGGGAGATCCGGACGGTCTGGTCGGCAATACCACCGACTGCTCGGCCGACAACTGGGCCAAGGGCGACAACGGCAACTTCACCGATGCGAACGCCAACCGTTCCTGGAGCTGCGCCAAGAGCCTGCTCAAGCCGATCGAGGTCGGCGACTCCGGCCAGATCAAGGAATGGTACTTCGAAGGTGCGCTCGGCAAGAAGAAGGATGGATCCGCCATCAGCGGCTACCAGGCGGACAACCAGCACCGTCACATGTCCCACCTGCTCGGACTGTTCCCCGGTGATTTGATCACCATCGACAACTCCGAGTACATGGATGCGGCCAAGACCTCGCTGAGGTACCGCTGCTTCAAGGGCAACGTGCTGCAGTCCAACACCGGCTGGGCCATTGGCCAGCGCATCAATTCGTGGGCTCGCACCGGCGACGGCAACACCACGTACAAGCTGGTCGAGCTGCAGCTCAAGAACGCGATGTATGCAAACCTGTTCGATTACCATGCGCCGTTCCAGATTGACGGCAACTTCGGCAACACCTCCGGTGTCGACGAAATGCTGCTGCAGTCCAACTCCACCTTCACCGACACCGACGGCAAGAAGTACGTGAACTACACGAACATCCTGCCCGCCCTGCCCGACGCCTGGGCGGACGGCTCGGTGAGCGGCCTCGTGGCCCGCGGCAACTTCACCGTCGGCACGACCTGGAAGAACGGCAAGGCCACCGAAGTCAAGCTGACCTCCAACAAGGGCAAGCAGGCGGCCGTCAAGATCACCGCCGGCGGCGCCCAGAACTACGAGGTCAAGAACGGTGACACCGCCGTGAACGCCAAGGTCGTGACCAACGCGGACGGCGCCTCGCTGCTCGTGTTCGATACCACCGCAGGCACCACGTACACGATCACGAAGAAGGCGAGCGCCAACGTGCCCGTCACCGGCGTGACCGTGACCGGCGCCAACACCGCCACCGCAGGCGACACCGTCACTCTGACGGCGACCGTCGCCCCGGCCAATGCGACCGACAAGTCCGTCACCTGGTCGACCTCCGACGCCGCCGTAGCTACGGTCAACGCCAACGGCGTGGTGACCACGAAGAAGGCCGGCAAGGTGACCATCACCGCCACGTCGAACGGCGACAAGACGAAGTTCGGTTCCATCGAGATCACCGTCTCCGCCGCGACCGTGCCCGTCACCAGCGTCACCGTTGCCGGCGACGCCGCGATGACCGTCGATGGAGAGCAGACCCTGACGGCGACCGTCGCCCCGGCCAATGCGACCGACAAGACGGTCACGTGGAAGTCCTCCGACGCCACTGTGGCGACGGTTGACGCCAACGGCAAGGTCGTCGCGAAGAAGGCCGGCGAAGTGACGATCACCGCCACGGCCGGTGGCGTGTCCGGCACGCTGAAGATCACGGTGAGCGACAAGGCCCCGACCGTCATCCCGGTCCAGTCCGTGACCGTGACAGGCAAGCAGGAGCTCGTCGAAGGCGCCTCCACGACCCTGACGGCGACCGTCGCCCCGGCTGACGCGACCGACAAGACGGTCACGTGGAAGTCGAGCGACGAGTCCGTCGCCACGGTCGACAAGGACGGCGTCGTGACCGCCAAGAAGGCCGGCACGGTGACCATCACCGCCACGGCCGGTGGCGTGTCCGGCACGCTCCACATCACCGTGACGGCCAAGCCCGTCGAGACCGTCCCCGTCACCAGCGTGGAGGTCACCGTCGAGGCCGGCACCACCGTCTCCGTCGGCAAGACACTCCAGGCCACCGCGACCGTCAAGCCCGGCAACGCCACCAACAAGAAGGTGACGTGGAAGTCGAGCGACGAATCCATCGCGACGGTCGACGCCAACGGCGTCATCACCGCGAAGAAGGCCGGCAAGGTCGTCATCACGGCCACCTCGACCGACGGCACGGACAAGTCCGGCAGCGTCGAGATCACCGTCGCGGATGAGACCAAGCCGACGCCCGACCACAAGTCCGTCAAGGCCGATACCGGCGACGTGACCGCCGGCAAGACCGGTACGGTCACCGAGCCGAAGGACGTGGCGGGCTGGAAGAGCCGCTCCATCATCAAGCAAGGCAAGCTCGGCAAGGCCGAAATCGCCGACGGCACGCTCGTGTATGCGGCCGGCGACAAGACCGGTGACGACAGCTTCGTCGTGCAGTACACGATGGCCGACGACACGGTCATCGACGTGACCTACAGCGTCACGGTCAAGGCCGCCGAAACCGGCAAGAACGACGGCGACGGCAAGGGCGACGGTGTCGCGAAGACCGGCGCCGCCGTCGGCGCGCTCGCCGGCCTCGGCTTGATGCTGCTCGCCGTCGGAGTGAGCGTGGTGATGATTCGCCGCAAGCACTCCGCCTGATCCCCAGTCAGACCGGCCAGTCGTGACCGGTCGGCCTGACTGACTCTTTCTCCACCGTCCCCCGTCGGATAAACCCCGGCGGGGGACGGTGGCTTGTTGCGGCCGGTCTGCCGTCGCGCGCGGTGTGGCCTGCAGCCGGGTGCCGCACGTCACGCTCATGCGCGATACTGGAGACATGAAGATTTCCGCTGACTTCACGGTGATGCCCGACGACTTCGCCAAAGCCGCCGCGCCCGAATACCGCACCGACGGCGTGCCCGTCATCTCCTTCCCGTTCTATATCGACGAGATCGATCCCGCCGCCCGGTACCTGCACTGGGCGTTCACCGACCCCGACTCCATCCCGGTCTGCGGATTCGAATGGATTCACTGGACGGTCGCGAATCTGCCCATCGACGCGCTGATGTACGACTTCAACGATTCCCATGCACTGCAGATTCCGCCGGACTTCTCCCGGCAGCTGCCCTCCATGATTCCCGAGACCGTGCAGGGCCGCACGTCGGCCGCGAGCAAGCTGGTCGGCAGCACGAATCCGCAGGTGACGATGCGCTACAACGGGCCCCAGCCGCCCGACAAGGACCACGACTATTCGCTGCACGTGTGGGGCACCGCGAAGCCGTTGCCGGGTCTGAACCAAGGATTCTGGCTCAACGAGCTGTTCCACGCGCTGCGTGACATCGACCACGTCACCGATCAGGGTGTGATGTTCATCACCGGAAAAGCCTGAGGGCTGATGCCGTATACTCCCGTACGGAGTCATACACTCATGTGACAGGAGGCGCGCCGCGGATGCGCGCCGCAACGTGCACGCGACAGCGTGTGCACAGCAAGAAAGGACAGTACCGAATACTATGGCATGCACCACGATTCTGGTCGGCAAGGACGCCAGCTATGACGGTTCGACCATCATCGCCCGCAACGAGGATTCCGCCAACGGCGAATTCAACCCGAAGCGGTTCGTCGTCGTCAAGCCCGATGAACAGCCGCGCGAATACCGCAGCGTCATCAGCCACCTGACCATTGACCTGCCCGACGATCCGCTGCAGTACACCGCAGTGCCGAACGCCGACCTGAAGGAAGGCATCTGGGGCGAGGCCGGCGTCAACGAGGCGAACGTGGCCATGAGCGCCACCGAAACGCTGACCACCAACGAGCGCGTGCTCGGCGCCGACCCGTTTGTGGAATACCGGGCGGCACGCGGGCGGGAAGGTGACTCGGATTACGAGCCGGCCGTGCCCGGCGGCATCGGCGAGGAGGACTTCCTGACCATCGTGCTGCCGTACGTCACCACCGCGCGTGAGGGCGTGCAGCGGCTTGGCGACCTTCTTAAGGAATACGGCACCTATGAGATGAACGGTGTCGCGTTCTCGGACGCCGACGAGATTTGGTGGATGGAAACCGTCGGTGGCCATCACTGGATCGCCAAGCGCGTGCCCGACGAAGCGTATGTGACGATGCCGAACCAGCTCGGCATCGACGAATTCGACCTCGATGACGCCCTCGGTGAGCAGGAGAACCACATGTGCTCCGAGGATCTGGTCGAATTCATCGAGCGCAATCACCTTGATCTGGCCGTCGAATCGACGTCGCCGTTCAACCCGCGTGATGCCTTCGGCTCGCACTCCGACTCTGATCACGTGTACAACACGCCGCGCGCATGGGTCATGCAGCGGTTCCTCAACCCGTACGACGAGATGTGGGACGGCCCCGAGGCCGACCACCGCCCGGACAGCGATGACATCCCGTGGGCCCGTCAGCCCGAGCGCAAGGTGACGATCGAGGACGTAAAGTACGTGCTCAGCTCGCACTATCAGGGCACGCCGTTCGACCCGTACGGCCACCTCGGCGACGAGCACACACGCCACATGTACCGCCCGATCGGCATCAACCGCCAGAGCCAGCTGGCCGTCATGCAGATTCGCCCGTACCGTCCGCAGTCGGACCGCGCGATCCAGTGGATCGCCTACGGCTCCAACCCGTTCAACACGCTGGTGCCGTTCTACCCGAACGTCAACGAAACGCCGAAGTATCTGGAAGACACGACCACGCGCGTGACTTCCGAGAACTTCTACTGGGAGAACCGCATCATCGCCGCGCTGTGCGACGCGGCGTTCGCGGAGACCTCCAACGCCATCGAGCGCTATCAGGAGAAGACCGGCGCGATGGGCCACCGTTTGATCGCCGCCACCGACGAGCAGGTCGCGCGTCTGGGCGGTGCCGACGAGGCCGCGGCCGCCTTGGCCGACGCGGAGTTGGAGGCGGCGAACGCGGACGGCGACGTCGAGCCGATGGATCCCGAGGACATCATCGACGCGACCCGTAACGACGAGGTGCGCGACATCCTCGCCGCCGCCAACCAGACCATGGCCGACCAGCTCAAGACCGAGACCGACCAGCTGCTCGACACCGTGCTCTACACCGTGAGCATGAAGATGAAGAACGGTTTCAACCGCTCCGACAACTGATGCGCTGAGAGGCTCCCGGCCAAGCGTTTTCGGCCGCCAGCCGCTTCGACGGTAAGCAAGCGTCATACATCTACAGAAAGGTTCACCTACTGATGACTACTATCGAGGAGTTCACCAGCCAGTACGGGCTGGTCAAGAAGATCGACGCCTTCGGGTTTATGAAGTACCTGCACGACAATCCCGACGCGCCGCGCAAGCACGGCAAGGTCGTGCTCGTCACCGCCGATACGCCGCTCAAGGCGTCGCGCGGCGAGGGCAAGACCACGACGACGATCGCGCTGATCGATGCGCTGCGGGCTCGCGGCATCGACGCGACCGCCGTGCTGCGCCAGCCGAGCATGGGCATCACCGCCGCCGGTTCCAAAGGCGGTGCCTCGGGCGGCGGCAAGGCTTCGCTGACCCACCCCGAGCTCATCGACTGGGGCCTGTGCGGTGAGATGGCCGCCATCGCCGCCGCGCAGAACCTGCTCGTCTCCTTCGCCGAGAAGGCTGTGGACGAGGGACGTATCGACACGATCCTCGTGCCGCGCGTCTCCGAAGTGCCGTCCCGCTCGCTGCGTTCCATCACCGTGGACGCGGGCAAGAACAACGTCGCCGAGAAGGTCGTGCTCACCCCGACGTCCGAGCTGATGCAGATCGTCGTGCTGTCCCGTTCGATGGATGAGATCGGCGAGCGCGTGGCCGCGATGATCGCCGGCACGAAGGACGGCGAACCAGTCAAGTTCGGCGACTTCATCGACCTGTGGCGTATCACCGATATGCTCGCCGATGCGGTCAAGCCGGCGCTCACCGAGACGGTGAACGGCTCGCCGGTGTATGTGCATGGCGGCCCGTTCGCCAACGTGTCGATCGGCATCCCGACGCTGGTCTCCGTGGAGCTGGCGTGCGCCCTGCACGATGTGGTCATCGTCGAGGCCGGTTACGGCACCGACGCCGGAGCGCAGAAGTGGCTCGACATCGCCTGCCGCGAGTATGGCGCGCAGTGGCCGTCCGCGGCGGTCGTCGTGACCCGCGCCTCGACGTGGCGTGATGACCCGGAGCTGGCGTGGCGCTACCCGTTCCACGTGGATCGCTTGGAGAAGCTCGACATTCCGGCGTTCCCGCTGGTGAACCTGTGGGACGGCGAGGACGATCAGATTCCCGAACTGCGCGAGACCGCGGCCCGTCTGGAGCTGCGCGACCCCATCATCGGCAACCTGTATCGCGACGGCGGCGAGGGCCTGAGCGACCAGATCGACGCATTCGTCGATGTGCTGTCCAACGCGTCGATGCCGTCCAAGCACGACAGCCACAAGGGCATGGCCCTGCTGGAGAACGTGAAGTGGGTGGCCGAGAACGCCTACGGCGTGCCGGCCAGCCGTGTGCTGCTCAAGGACGGTTTCCTGGATTCCCTGGGTGCTGCGGATGATCTGTGCAAGGCCGCCGGCATGTCGCTGGACGATCTGGCGCTGGTCGCCGTCAAGTCCCCGGCCACGATGACCGACAACGACCGCGCTCCGGAAGACGAGCGTACGGTCACCCTGAAGAAGGTCGAAGTGCACGCAGGCGCCGGGCTGGTTCACGTGAACCTCACCACGTCCCTGACCACCCCGATGCCCAAGATCGTCTGATTGCGGCAGAGGCGTGCCGCCGGGGTGCCGGGGTACGCGTGCTGTGAGAGTGTGCGGCGGCGTGGCATGCGGAATCATGCCGCACTCGCGCTGACCGCACACCGTGACTGCATCATCACAACCCCTTTCGGATTGTCGGCCGATCATACGGGCCGACTGGCCGCAAGGGGCTCTTTCATTTATATATCGGCAACCTGTGTGCCGCAGAAAAGGCGTCACTGTGTGAGGGTTACGTCACTGTGTGCGTCCTCACACTCCGTGACGCACCCCCGCAACCCTTGCAAAATAAGGGTTTTGCGATTTACGTCACTGTGTGAGGGCTCGCAGCGTGACGGTGGTCGCGCACAGTGACGCCATGCGCGACAATATAGCGGCGGATACCATCACACCTGAGCTCAGAAGTTACCGCCGTTCCAGCCCCAGTCGGTGGTGGCGGTGTAGCGGATGTAGGTGCGGTCCTCGGGGATGCCGAGCTCGCTGTTGAGCGCGGCCATGATCGACTTGGTCAGCTTCTCCCACGCAGAACCGGGCACGGAACGGCCGAACACATTGACCTCGACGTATGCGGCCGGGGCATCGTCGCTGCCGCCGAAGTAGATCGGCATATCATCCTCGAATGGGCACATCAGCCAGCCCTCGGACTTGCCGGGGACGGCCGTGATCGCCTTGCCGTAGGCGGCCTTCAGCGCTTCGCGCTGCTCGGGAGTGGTCTTGACGGATACGTGAGTGTGGATAACGGGCATGATTCCTCCTTGATTGGGTTCGTTCCCTATCCTAATCGGTTCCGCGGCGGGCGCGGTCTGTGCGGCCATGTGTGAAATCAGTGGCGGTTCAGGAAAACCGCGGTGTGAAGTCAGCGATATGTATTAGACAATCAATGTGAGGAAATTGATTGAACAGCTGATGAAGTTCGGTATTGTCGGTGTGGTCGCGTTCATCATCGACTGGGGTCTGATGAACATTCTGCTGATGACGCATATGCATAACGTGCTGGCCACGTCAATCTCGTTCTTCGTCTCGCTGATATTCAATTACTTGGCGAGCATGAAATTCGTGTTCAAGCACCGGCCGGACATGGCGCGCTGGATGGAGATCGCGATTTTCTTCGTGGCGGCGCTTATCGGCTGGTTCATGAACGAGGCGATCGTGTGGACCAGCACGTCGTGGATGCCGCATGATTCCATGTATTCCATGCACACGCGGTACGTGCTGTGGACGAATGTCGGCAAGCTGGTAGCCACGGTAGTGGTGATGATCTGGAACTTCGTGATCCGCAAGTGGCTGCTTGACGATACGCATACCAATGCGATGAACCGTTTGAGGAAGTCCGAGAACCGTTTGAGTCAGGAAGAGCTCGAAGCGAAGTGGGAGAACAGCTTCTCGCATCGGCTTGGCCTGTGGTCGCTCGCGCATACGCCGGAGGGCTGGCCGAAGTAGCGCGGTATGCGCTCTCAAAACTCGCAGATAGAGTGTGTTTTCCTTCAAAAATGCCTTGTATCCGCGAGTTTTGAGAGCGGCACCCGGCGTATCACACGCTGACTTCGGTCAGAGTCGGGGTTTCGGTGCTGGATTTGATCTGCCGGAAGCCGACGAAGGCGATGGCAAGCGAGGTGATCGCCAGCACGGTCGCCATCAGGAAGCCTCCATGCGATCCCATGTGATCGATGAAGACACCCGCGATGGCTGAGCCGGCTGACGAGCCGATCGAGTTCATTGCGCCCATCCACGCCACGCCTTCGGTGAATCGCGTGGGAGGCACCAGATGCAGCATCAGCTGATTGCCGTTGATCCACGTAGGTGCCTGGCAGACACCGATCAGCAGGTAGATGATCATGATCACCCACAGATGCTTGGCGAACATGAACGTGCCCACGCCGAGATTCACCACGATGAGGCAGAAGTAGAAGCGCTTCCACAGCGGGATGGTCCAGTTCTTCGCGCCGTACACCAGTGCGCCGCATAGCGAGCTGAACGAGAAGCATGCGAACACGAAACCGGTGTATTGCTTCATGTTCGCTTCGGTGGCGAACGCGATGATCGAGATGTTCGACGCCGACTGGAACGCGCCAAGACTGAACCAGGTCACGCACACGGCGATCAGGCCCGGCCCCCAGATCGACTCCTTCTTGCCGGCGCGGGAATCGGCGATGGCTCGGTCGACGGCGGCCTGCACGGTCTGCTCATCGTCGCCGCGGGCCTCGGCCTCTCGGCGGGCGCGGTCGGCGGCGTCCCTCTCGCGCATCTTCTGCGCCTTGGCGGCCTCGCGCTTGCGGTACTCCTCGCGGGTCAGACCGGCCTCTCGGGCCAGCTGGGTCTGTGATTTCGGCTCGGTCGTCAGCTCGGTCAGGAACATCAGCGCGCCGATGACGACGCACACGCCGGTGAACGAGAACGCCAGCAGGCCAGAAATCACCGCCAGCGTAGAAGCCAGCGGATTGCCGATGATCCACATGCATTCATCGAACACACCGGACAGCGAGAGTGCGCGGTCGGTGCGCTCCCGGTCTCCCTTGAGCATGGTCGTCCAGCGGGCGCGGCTCATCGCGCCCCACGGCGGAATCGCGGCGAGGAACGGCGTCAGGCAGTACAGCACCCATACCGGGGCGCGGTTGGTGATGCTGGTGGTCAGGGCGATGGCGGCGACGATCCAGACCAGGATCGTCGGAATCGACACCTGCCGCTGGCCGAACTTGTCGACCAGCTTGCCGAGCAGCGGGCTGGAGACCGCCAGCGCGATCGCCTGGATGGCGGTGAGCACGCCGGCCAGCGAGTAGTTGCCGTAGTAATGCTGTACGGAGATGGTGATGGTCATGCCGACCATGGGGAACGGCATGCAGGCGATCACCGAGCCGATGGAGAACCTTGCGGTGTGCGGCATACGCAGCAGTTCCGCGTATCCGCCGAATACCTTATGGGCGACTTCCTTGATTGCAGCCGCGACATTGGCGTTATTGGACATGGCAGCATCTCCTTTCCGCTCCCGATTGGATGTCCCCCGTCGGCGTGGCGTTGCCGGCGGAGCCCTCATCGTATTGATGTGTTGTCCTGTTGGTCGCGCAAAGGATGCTTTGCATGTTTGCGTCACGGCAACTTTAATCGCGCGTCGGGGCGCGACACGCGGTGTTGATATCACGAACGCATCAATTTTCATAACGTTCATAAACGACGGTGATATATCGGTGTATCAGATGGGGTGACGAGCCGGAGTCGGGTGGTGCCGGGACGATATGGGTGGGGCTGGGCCGTGCCGATACGGGGCGATGTTCGTCGGGCAAACGCCGCCGCGGACGCGGCATCGCCGGCCGGCCGGCGAATGTGGGACAATGAAAGACAGACATCACGAGTCCCGCAGGAAGGCCGCATATGCCGACAACCACCATACATTTCGTCCGCCATGGCAAGGTATACAATCCCGACCATCTGTTGTACGAGCGGCTGCCCGGATTCCACCTGTCCGACCGCGGCATGCGCATGGCGCAGGCGACGGGCGCATACATCGCAGCCGACCCCAAGCTCAACACGGTCGCCGCGGTGTATTCGTCCCCGCTGGAACGCACCCGCGAAACCGCCGGCGCCATTCTCGACGCGCTCAACCCGGTACGCGCCGGGCGTGGGGAGGAGCCGCTGGAACTCATCACCGACCCGCGTGTGATCGAAGCGGGCAACGAGTTTCGCGGCAAGCGCATCGGACATGGCAAGGGCGCGCTGTGGCGCGACGGCAACTGGAAGCTCGTGCTCAACCTGTGGAAGCCGAGCTGGGGCGAGTCCTACCGGCACATCGCCGAACGCGTGGGCGCGTTCGCGAACGAGAAGATCCGCGAGTATGCCGGACGGCAGATCATCGTCGTCAGCCACGAGTCGCCGATCTGGAGCTACCGGCACCTGCTGGAGACCGGCCACCCCGAGCATTGGATGTTCCTACGCAAGACCGCGCTCGCGTCGATCACCTCGATCACCTACGACAGCGATACGGGCAAGGTGATGTCCATCACATATGCCGACCCTGCGGCGCAAGTCGAGTGAGTGCGGCGTGCGCCGGCCGTACAATACACAGAGAGGACGGCTGCGGGCTCGCCCGCGAAAAGGTGCGCATGCGGCGCGGGCCGGGACTGACGGCGGCCGCGTAGCGGTCACTTGTGACGACGCCGCGTAACGGCAACGGCAGGCGGCGAGTGGCCGGCGGTGCTGTGACGCGGTGGCCCGCGGTGCCGGCACCCGGCACGGCGGAAGGTTCCGCGCGTCGGCGGACAATGAAAGCGAAGGAGCGATATGGCATTCCAACTTGACGCGACGGCGATCGCCCATGTGTCGATGAATCCCGCGGTACGCGATGCGGCGGCCGTCGGCGCCGGACTGATCGAACTGTGGCCGCTGACCGACGCCAAGCAGATGGACAATGACACGAAATACGGTGAGAACCTGCAGGTGCGGATGACCCGCATGGCCGCACGGGTCATGACCGGCGACGACGTGACGGTCCCCGATGCGGAGTTCGTGTATGAGGGTGCGGACGAGATTCCCGGTCGTCCGCAGCGAATCGTCGATGCGTTGCTCGCCGCGAATGACGCTTACGACGAGATGGGCGACTACTCCGAAACCGGCGACACGAGGCTGATCATGAGAGGCGCCGGCCAGTTGGGCGTCGATTGGGATGATGACACCGTGCACGCCATCGCCGAAGCGTTGGAGGCAATCGAACAGGCCATCGGTGCCGCCGATGGTGCCGCCGATGGTGCCGCCGGTGGTGCCGCCGCCGGTGCCGCCGCGCCCGCGAATGCTGCGCCCAGTGCCGATGTCGAAGCCATCGCGCAGCGATTCGCCGCGGTGACGGTGGCGGCCGACGGGTTGCTGCGCCTGATCGATCTGCGCAAGCCGTCGCGCGCGGTGCCGGTGATGTTCTATGTCAACGAACTGTGCGAGCGCCTGTCGGTGCCGCGGCTGTGCTTCAAGGCCGAGCAGCTGTCGTCGCTGATGACCGCCCGATCGCTGACTAACGACGACGAGGCCGTCCTAGCCGAAACGGTGAAATTGTTTACTATGGTCGCGGCGAGTGAGTGGAAACGTCACCATGACGACGTGCTGTGGGATGCCGCCGAGGCGAAGCGGCTCGCGAAAGAGGAGGACGAGCGCCGCAACAAGGAGGCGCTCGCCGCCAAGTTCGCGCACGTGGGCGACGACCCGTCCAAGCCACCCGTGGAGCTGTGACGGCTGCCGCCTGACGTCTGATGGGACGGGGCGGAGACCTGAAATATATGCGATTCACCGCTGACTGCTCGGAATCGTGCCGACCTGCTTGCGGCGCGGCCGCTGAATGTGGCGTACCTCTTCCAGAACCTGAGGAACGCCTTGCCGAACGAGCACCCGTAGTAGGGTTTGTCCAGCGGTGGCTCGCCTGTGCCGAACTGAGAGGGGCCGGCGTAAGGACTGTTGCCGCCGTACTCCGGCGCGGCCGTATATGGCTGCTGTGGTGCGGCGCCGGCTCTATTCGCCGTCGTCGTTGAACGCGATGGTGTCGTCCGGGCCGAGGAGCAGGCGTTCCGCGAGACTGATGATGGTCAGCAGCAGTGCGGTCAGTGCGACCACCATGATCGTTGCGGAGAAGATCAACGGGGTGCGGAACGAGTTGAAAGCGGCCTGCAGCCAGATGCCCAGGCCGTTCATCGCGCCCAGATATTCCGCCGTCACCGCGGTGCCGAACACATAGGCGGCGCTGATACGCAGGCCGCCGAACACCTGGCGGGCGGCGACGCGCAGCTTCACATGCCACAGCGCCCATGCGCGGGTGGCGCCGCAGGTGAGCGCCACGTCCTCGTAGAACTGCGGTACGGCGAGCATGCCGCGGCACGTCTGCACGGCGACGGGGAACACGCCGAATACGGCGACGATCACGATTTTGCCGAGCGGCTCGAACCCGAACCAGATCATGAACAGCGGGGCGATGGTGATGAGCGGGATGGTCTGCGCGGCGGCGAGCAGCGGATAGATACCGCGATACAGGGTTTTGGACACGTACAGGCCGATGCCGATGAGCACCCCGGCCACCGCTGCGATGAGAAAGCCGGTGATTGCCTCGTATGTGGTGATGGCGGTCGCCTCCCACAGGTCGGGCCAAGTCTTGACGATCGATGCGGCGATCTGGCTGGGGGAGGCGAGCACGCGTTGGGAGATGTGGCCCGCATCCACGGCGATCTCCCATACGATGAGCAGCCCGCCGACCGTGACCGCCGGCGGCGCGACGCGTGCGAACAGGGATTTCAGTGTGCGCATGGCGTGATCTTCGGACAATGTGAAACCTTAGGGATGGGATTGATGGGGGCTGACGGGTTGACGGGCTGACGGAGGGAGATGGGCCGGGTAGGAGGGAGAAGAGCCCCGGAATCGTTACGAGAGTCGGAAAACTCCCCTCCGTCCCGTCTCGTGACGGACCGAAGGGGAGCGGAGGTTGGCCCGGCCGGCTGTGACGAACCTGTGCTCGCGGATTCGCTGAACTGTAGATAGATTGGCTGTGGCCGGACTGGCTGCAGCCGGATCAGCCCACGTACTCGTTGGTCGCGAGGTCCTTGGCCTGCGGCGCGGACGCGGGATCGTTGCCGTCCTGGTCCTTGTAGGTGCCGGCCTTGTACTGGAACTCCAGGTACGGCTGCGCGTCATCGAAGTTCGTGGTGCCGGGCAGCGACTTCGGATCGTCGGTCGTCCAGTAGTTGTTCTTGGCGATTTCCTCCATCGAGGTGCGGGTCAGCTTGGAGTCGAGCTGCGCCTCCTTGGCCTGTTCGACCAGGATGTCGGCGGCCTTGTCCGGGTTGGCGAGCGCGTAGTCGTAGCCCTTCTTGGTGGCGGCGATGAACTTCTTCAGCGCATCCGCGTTGGCGGAGTCCTTGAGCCAGGAGCCCTTGACGGCGAATCCCAGCTGGTCGGGGTTGCCGGGCACGCCCCAGTCGGAGGCGACGAAGCAGTTGAGCTTCGGGCCGTTCAGCTCGCTTTCCACGCCTTCCCAGGTCACGTAGAAGCCGCCGAAATCACCCTTGCCGCTGGTCAGCGTCTCGAAGGTGTTGGTGCCGGCCGTCGCGGTCTTGATGTCGCCTGTGCCGCCAGCGTACTTGATCATCTGGCGGACGACCGCGGTCTGCTCGGCGGAGCCGAAGCTGACGAAGGTCTTGCCGGAAAGGTCCTTGGGTGTCTTGATGTCGGTGCGGGACGCCAGCGCGCACCAACGGGCGACCGGCTTCTGCGTCAGGTCGAACACGAACTTCAGGTCAGCGCCCTGCGAGTTGAACGCGGCGACGTTGCTCAGCGTGGTGAAGCCCACGTTGGCCACGCCGTTCTCGACGCTGGTTTCAGCTCCGGCCTGGGCGGTCGGCAGGATCTTCACGTTGACGTCGGCATCCTTGTAATAGCCGAGCTTCTGAGCCACGTACAGACCGATGTGGTTCGTGTTCGGCGTCCAGTCGAGCATGAACGACACGGTCGGCGTGGAGCCGGAGTTCTTGGAATCGGTGTTGCTCGCGGAATTGGTGTTTCCGCAGGCGCTGAGCGTCAGGCCGAGCGCGACGGCCCCAACCATCGCCACGATCTTGCTGAAGCCCTTGACTGTCTTCATCTTCTGTCTCCTTGCCTTCTGCGCACATCGTGCGCCTGCCGGCTGACACACGCCGGGCGGGAAGGTGAGGAGCCCGCGCGACATGAATCAGACCCGTCGCATCGCAGCGCGACACATATCGCCTTGCAATGCGTTTACTTCTCTGATGTCTGGCACGGCTGCTGCCACCAACCGCGCGAACGTTCTCCAGTATAGCGGTATGCGGGGGATCGTGGTATGTCTCGACGGGCGGCTTCGCGCAGGAGTCGGTGTGACGGCGCGGCATCGGGCCGCCATGGCATGTCTCCCGCCGGTGGACATGTGTTTGCCGGATTGCCGGGGCATTGCTGTTTTCTGCTGTTCTCGGGGCGGACCGTTTCCCCGCTGGGTTCATGGGCTACGATGCTAGTGGCTCGTGAAATGGCTTGTGAAATCAAGGAGGATGCCGATGATGAAGGCCGTGTTCTTCGACTTGGACGGGACGCTGATCGATTCCGATCCGTATTGGGTGCGCTCTCAGGAGACCTTGGTGCGCTCCTGTGGCGGGGAATGGAGCGACACGCTCGCCGATGCGCTGCAGGGGGCGGCCTTCCCCGAGACCGTGCGTCTGCTGCGCGGTGCGGGGGTCGATTGGGATGGCGATGCAATCGTGCGGCACCTGTCCGATGAGGTGCTGCGCATGGAAAAGGAGCGTCTGCCGTGGATTGAGGGCGTTCGCGATGTGCTGTCCGGTCTGGCGGCGGCGCACGTTCCGGCCGTGCTGGTGACCGGCTCCCCGCGCGAGATCGTCGAGAATGTGATGGCGCAGGCGCCTAAGGGCGCGTTCGTCGGCTATGTGTGCGGCAACGACGATGTGACGCCGAAGCCCGATCCGGCGCCGTATTGGCGTGCGGCGTCGATGGTCGGGCTGCCGGCCGATGCGTCGGGTGCTGGTCAGTGTCTGGTTTTCGAGGATTCCAAGCCCGGGTTGACGGCGGCTCGGGCGTCGGGCGCGACGGTGGTCGCGGTCACCGGTCATGCTCGTGTGGATATGAGCGACAGTGGGCTGTGCGATGAGGCAATCGTTGACTATCGCGGGCTGACCATCGCCGATTTGGCCGGCTGGATGTGATGTGCCAGCCAGATTGTCGTGGCGTTGCAACGGTTTCATGGGTTGTTCCCTCATATTCGCACGTGTTTGGGCTTCGCGTGACTCGGTCGGATAACAGGAACTTCATCCTTCGGCGCGAAAGCGGCATCTGCGTTTCGAGGGGGTGATTTCGTCTCGCCCAAACATCTATCTACGTTTCGAGGGGTTGCTGTCTGCCAGTATACGAAGTATGAGGGGCGGAATATCGCCATCAATATAGGGAGGATTGACGAAAAGCAACCCCTTGAAATGCAGATAGATGTCTGCGAGGGCTGCGATCAACCCCTTGAAACCGAGAAAGTGGTGTTGCGGACTCTTTTCGTGTGGTGGCGCTTGATTATGTTGTGGCTTGGCTGCGACATATTGCGAGTGCACTGTCGATGATGAGTGAATGGCGGTGGGGATGCCATTCGATGATATGAAGCTCGTCAAGCGTGGAATCTCCAGTGTACGAGCACGAATCCGCTCGTTTGCGTCCCTAAGTGCGCGCCGAAACGACGACCGTGCGCACATAGGGACGCAAACAGGGGCATTTGCGTCCTTATGTTCGCGCGCTTGTCGTTTCGGCGCGCACTTAAGGACGCAACTCGGGGAGTGACGGGAGTGTAGGCACGTATGTGGGCCTTGCGGCGCAGCAAAGATATGGGGCAGTCCCAAAGAAACCGGGTGAAGGTAGCGGTGTGAATGAGCGCGGCATGTACGAACACGGGGTAGGTGGGCAATGCGCAATCAGCAGGAACGGTGGTGCGTCTCGGGCGGGAATGGTCGGAAGGATCCAGCGCGCTGACAAGTAGGAGGGGCGGGCTTGCGAGGCGAACCAGCATGGAAGGAGTTGGCGCACCGCATTGACTGGCGGGAGCGAGCGGCGGAACGAAAGGGGTGTAAACAAGGCAACGGGGAGTGCCGCGTGTGACCGTTTACATACATGAGTGTAGGGATTGTGTGACGACTCGCTGTGCGCGCTAACACGATTTGCGTTTTGCCAGTGGTTGCGATATATGAGTATCAACGATAATTTCGGTTGCGGTGATGGAATCGAAACAAGCAATTGGAGCTGTATAAGTAGTAATACAAGGGGACAATCATGAATAACGATCAGAACAAGGTCATGGACCAGCGCGAGATCCGCGAGGACGAGTCGCAGGATTGGGCGACGCTGTTCGCCGGTCTCGCCGCCTGAGCGCGCCGAAATATCCTGACCGAGGCGCACTTGCCGGATTGACGATACATCGCCGTACATGGAATCCGACAGTCACCCATCGGCAGGACGACGCAGCAACCTTCATGCGCAACGCCGTCGAAGCCGCCATCAAAGCCGGCGCTTCGACCGCCATACCAGCAGCCGTTCCTTCTGCCATCGACGGCGCGACCGTGAGACCGATTGACCAAAAGTGAGTGAACCGGCTCACGTCCCGTTGACGCGGCACAATGGAACGTATGACTGAAGCTGAACATTCAAAAGACACCAAACCAGAACTTCCGGCTCATGTTCGCGTGCGCTTCTGCCCATCGCCGACCGGCACGCCGCATGTCGGCATGATCCGTACGGCGTTGTTCAACTGGGCCGAAGCCCGCGCCACCGGCGGCAAGCTGATCTTCCGAATCGAAGACACCGACGCCGTGCGCGACTCCGAGGAAAGCTACAACCAGATTCTCGAATCCCTGCGCTGGCTGGGCATCGACTGGGACGAGGGCATCGACGTGGGCGGCCCCCACGGCCCGTACCGCCAGTCCGAGCGCGGCGACATCTACAAGGATGTGGCCGCAAAGCTGCTCGAAGCCGGCTACGCCTATGAGTCCTTCTCCACTCCGGACGAGATCAAGGAGCGCAACCTCGCCGCCGGCCGCCCGGCCGAATTCGGCTACGACGGTTACGACCGCGACCTCACCGAGGAGCAGAAGGCCGCCTTCCGCGCCGAGGGCCGCAAGCCCGCGCTGCGCATCCGCATGCCCGACGAGGACATCGCCTTCGACGACCTCATCCGCGGCACCATCGAATTCAAGGCCGGTTCCGTGCCGGACTATGTCATCGTGCGCCCGAACGGCGATCCGCTGTACACGCTCACCAACCCGGTTGACGACGCGATGATGGACGTCAACGTCGTGCTGCGCGGCGAGGACCTGCTCAGCTCCACCCCGCGTCAGATCGTGCTGTACCGCTACCTGATGGAGCTCGGCATCGCCAAGCAGATGCCGCTGTTCGGTCACATGCCGTACGTGATGGGCCAGGGCAACAAGAAGCTCTCCAAGCGCGACCCGGAGTCCAACCTGTTCAACCACCGCGACAACGGTTTCATCCGCGAGGGTCTGCTCAACTACTTGGCTCTGCTCGGCTGGTCCATCGCCCCCGACCGTGACGTGTTCTCCATGGACGAGATGATCGCCAAGTTCGACGTGCGCGACGTGAAGGCCAACCCGGCCCGCTTCGACATCGACAAGGCCATCTCCATCAACGCCGAGCACATCCGCATGCTTGAGCCGCAGGACTTCCTCAACCGTTCCGTGCCGTACCTGCACCGCGACGGTGTGGTCTCGGCCGACAATTGGGATGCGCTGACCGACCGCGAGAAGGTCGTCCTGACCGCCTCCGCTCCGCTGATCCAGCCGCGTGTGCGCCTGCTGGGCGAGGTCGCCGGCATGGTCGGCTCCCTGCTGTCCACCGAGGAGTACCTGGAGCCTGCGGACGATGCCAGGAAGCAGCTCAAGGACTCCGCCGCCGACGTGCTCGATGCCGCCGTCGCCGCGCTTGAGGGCGTGGACGAGGCCGATTGGAAGACCGACAACCTGCACGAGACCCTGAACAAGGCACTCGTGGAGGATGGCGGGTACAAGCCGCGTCTCGCCTTCGGCCCGGTTCGCGTGGCCATATCCGGCCGTCGCGTCTCCCCGCCGCTGTTCGAGTCGATGGAGATCGTCGGCAAGCCGCTCACCATCGCTCGACTGAAGGGCCTGCGCGAGCACCTGTGATGTAACGCAGCGCTTGTGCGCATGCGGAATCCGGCGGGCGGCTGTCGCAAGACGCCGCCCGCCGTCTGCTATCTGCGGAGTTTGCGCCTCCGCTGGCGGGCTGAGCCGTGAAGCGAACGGAGGTGTCGTTCGTAATCGAAGGCGAGCCGACATACGAGTAGACAATACTGCCCCCGCAGGGGTGTCACGAAGCGACTGGGGGAGTCTCCGCCGATCAGGCGGGCAGAACTCCTCCGCTGATTTACCGCCCCAAATAACGCTCCGCCGTAACATACCTCCTTCTTACCCGTGAAGTTTTCTGTTCCTCGATACACGACGATTCTGCGATCGACCGGCACGCCCAGTTCTTCCTCGACGGTGGCGAGATGCCTGAAGAAATCTGGTCGCGGAGTCATTCTTGATTTGATCTCTATGAGGGTGGGGCTACGGCGCTGCGTAGCGTCTACGAGGTCGATTTCGCTCTGGTTGGTAATCGCGGTAGAAGTACAGCTCGCCGTCTTTGTTCTTGTTGAGGTATCGCTTCACGGTTTGCGAAATGATGAGATTCTCGAACACATCACCGCGCTTGGGGTCGTTCAGCAGCTCTTCCGCAGAATGAATCCCGAGAAGATAGTTGAGCAGGCCATTGTCGTGGAAATAGATGTCGTTCGGCGTTGACACGTCATAGAGGTGAGGATAGCCGCCGCGGAACATGAATTCGTCCGCGGTGAGGTCGGGTTCCGGCTGAATCGCCTCCTCATACGAGAGGGGCGGCAGTTGAAGCATGCCCACGCGCCCCGCCAGAGATTGGCCTAATGCGCTTCTCCATGAGGAAGTTTTGCGAGCCGGACAGCACGTATTGCCCCATGCCGCCTCGTTCGTCGGCCGCGACCTGGATCTGCGAGAACAGTCCCGGAGCATGTTGCGCCTCGTCGATGATGAGTTTCGCGCCGTGTGATCGAATGAACCCGACCGGGTCATCGATGGCGCTGATGCGAGTGGTTTCGTCTTCAAGATTGACGTATTCGTAATCGGGCAGCATGTTTTTGATGAGCGTGGATTTTGCCGCTTTGATGTGGTCCTGTCACTGAGACGACCGGGAACCATGACAGCATCGGGGTGAGCTCTTGCGCGATGGTCCTTGGTAGCATCATTGCCTCATTTGCAATTTCATCAATACAGTGTCTGATAATTCATCAATAGGATTCATGCAAATTCATCAGTAGGATTCGTGATAATCCGTCAGTGCATGTCTTATATCGTTGCAATATAAGGTTTTTTGACAGTCTTTGTGGCTCAGTTGACGTGAGCCGTTTCGCCATCCTCGATGATGGTCGGTGGAGATGCAGCCTAACGTATCTGCATCGTGCCGTCTCGTTCGATGCTACCGCATAACGCTTTTGTTGACTGGATTGGTTGGGATATTTTGGAGTCTATCGGATTTCGTCGGTGGTCAAGAGCCCGTCCCAAAACCGTTGGAAATCCTCGCGACACGCCGTGAGTTGCAGTGGGCTGGATATTGCCGTATAGTTTTCATCTGTTGCGCGGCACGCCGCACAGCGGATAACTCAAGCCCCCATCGTCTAGCGGTCTAGGACTACGCCCTCTCACGGCGCCAACACCGGTTCAAATCCGGTTGGGGGTACGAAGGTGCTATAATCCCAATCGGTTACAGCATCTAGCCAAATTGGGATGTGGTGTAATTGGCAACACAGCTGATTCTGGTTCAGCCATTCTTGGTTCGAGTCCAGGCATCCCAGCGAATGAAGCTCTCGCGGAAGCGAGGGCTTTTTTGTTTCCCGGCGCATTCAGCCGGCGGATTCGTGGCCTATAGGCCGGATCCGTCCAAAATACGGGTTGAAATCGCCGAAATCTACTATTCCCCGTGTGAAATCGCCGTTTTTGAACCTTAAAACGGCGATTTCACACGGGGAATTGCCAAGAACGGCGATTTCAACCCGTAATTCAGTGTCCCGGCCCGCTCAAGACACGCCATAGTGCTGTCAGGCACGGTCAAGGTGGTATGTACTACGCTGTGAGTTATGACGGATTTCAACCAGATTGCAGCGCCGGCATCCGCTAGCGGCCCCGATGACGAGCGCCCGGTGTCCATCTCGGCGCGTCTGGGACGTCTCCAGTTCCACCGTTCCGGCAAGTTCCGCGTGTTGCAGCTGGCGGACATACAGGATGGTCCGAAGGTCTCCAAAGACACCATCCGGCTGATCGAGGCGTCGCTGGACGCCGCGCGCCCCGACGTCGTCATATTCACCGGCAACCAGATCGCCGGATACGACGACGCGTACCGCGACACGTTCCGCAAGCGGCAGTGGGAGCCGGCGCGGCGCGGCAAGATCGAGCGCACGCGGGCCAAGGTGCGTGCCGGCATCAGTGCGTTCCTGCAGCCGCTGATCGACCGCGGCATACCATTCGCCGTCACCTACGGCAACCATGATGCGCAGTGCGGGCTGAGCCCGGCCGAGCTGGACGCGCTGTACCGTGAGTTCCCGGGGTGCATCAACCCGCCGTGCAATATGGACGATTCCGCCGCGAATCCCGGCTTCCTGGTGCGTTCGGTGCCGTCATCCGGTTTGCCGGATCAGCCAGTGGCCGCATGCGAGCCCGGCACGTTCGCAATGCCTGTCCTGGATCAGGATCGCCAACGTGCCGTGCTGGGTCTGGTGGTGCTCAATTCCGGCGATTACGCACGGGAGGGCGGCTATGGCCGGCCGAGCGATGCCGCGCTGCGTTTCGTGCACGATGTGCCGCGGTGGCTCGGCGTCCGCTCCCTGGTGTTCCAGCATATGCCGTTGCCGCAGTTTTATGACGTGCTGAAGGCCATGCCGGCGAACGCCGATAACGCCATACAGGGGTATCGCAAGTACGATGCGCAGTATTACGTGCTCGATGATGACCGGACGCTCCCGGGCGGCTATCTGGGCGAAGGCGTGAGCTGTCCTGACGAGGATTGCGGCGAGTTCGCCGCACTGCGCGACACGGACGGATATATAGGAGTGGTTGTGGGCCATGACCATCGCAATGGTTTCGTCGGCTCGCTCAACGGGATGATGCTGGTGGCGACGCCGACCTGCGGATTCGGCTCATACGGACCGGCCGCGGCGAATCGTGCGGCAAGACTGTTCGAGTTCGACATCCGCCACCCGTACAGCCCGCGGACGCAGCTGCTGACATTCGGCGAGCTGGTCGGAAAACCGAGCTCCAACAAGGCGTACACCTATGCGGTCGAAGGGCAGTCAAACGCCGCCGATGGCGTCAATCTGCTGAGGAAACCCGGCCTGCTCGCCGGGGTCGCCGCCGCATTGAAGAAGATCTGAGCAAAAAGGGACGCCCCCGCTGACGGGCTGAGTCGTCAGGCATTGTCTGATGCCAAGGAGCGCTCGACAGCGGGGGCGCTCCTTGGCGGGGGCGCTCGACAGCCTGCTGGGCTCTGCGCCCGTCCGTCGCCGGCGCCGTCAGCGAACGGAGCTGGCCTTGAGCAGGGCGTCGGTCAGGTATTTGCCGGCGGCCATGACCAGTGGGGCGTAACGGCGCCCGGGCGAGTTGCCCATACGGCCTGACGGGCCGGAAATGGAAATCGCGGCGATGACCTGACCGGAGGCGTTGCGGATCGGCGCGGAGATGGAGCAGACGCCCTCTTCACGCTCGTTCACTGATTCGGACCAACCGCGCTTGCGCACGGCGGCGAGCTTCGCGGCGGTGAACTTGGCGTGCCTCAGCCCCTGATGCAGCCGTTCGGAATCTTCCCAGGCGAGCAGAATCTGCGCGGCCGACCCGGCCTCCATCGACAGCATCGCGCCCACGGGAATCGAATCGCGCAGGCCGCTGGCGCGTTCCACCGCGGCGATGCACACGCGCTGATCGCCCTGACGGCGGTAGATTTGCGCGGATTCGCCGGTCCGGTCAAGCAGTGTCTGCAGAATCGGCCCCGCCGCGGTCAGCAGACGATCCTCGCCCGCTGCGGCGGCAAGCTCGGCGAAACGCGAGCCAAGCACGAATCGTCCGTGCTGATCGCGCAGCACGAAGCGGTGGCGCTCCAACGCGATAGCCAGACGGTGGGCGGTCGGTCGCGCCAGGCCGGTGGCCGACACCAGCTGTCCGAGAGTCGCGGGACCGGATTCCAGCGCGTCCAAAATCTTCACAGTTTTGTCGAGTACACCGACGCCGGAATGGATCTCTCCGCTGATGGTGTACTCGATGGCGTCCGCTGCCATGGTGCTGGTCACGGTGCCGTCGTCATGCATCTCGTCGCCGGCACGCTGTCGTTCATCGGCCATGCTTGTGGCCAGTGGTTGCGTCAGAGAAGTCATAATGAAGCATTATGCCATCTCACATAATGAAATGCAAAAGTAACGTGGGCGCTTTTCTGTTAATAGCAGGCCGGTAATGTCGCGATATTTGCGACAAGAACCGCAAAAAACAAAAATAATTCAAGCATTGCCGTGTTTTCGCCGTTTTATGGCCATGTATTTATCTCATATATCGGCCTAGGGAAGTTCTCGACGTGCCCTTGCCCATACGCTTATTACCACATAAAAAGCGTGAGGGCAATACCTTGCGCGAGGAAATTTGAGGAGGTCCCGAATGGGAACCACATTGGCCGAGAAAGTCTGGGCCGACCATCTGGTGCGGCAGGGGAGCGACGGCGCACCCGATTTGCTGTACATCGACCTGATGCTCATGCATGAAGTAACGAGCCCGCAGGCGTTTGAGGGTCTACGCCTGGCCGGGCGCAAGCCGCGTCACGTCGATCAGCTGATCGCCACAGAGGATCACAACACGCCGACGGTCGACATCGACCGCCCGAACCCGGACAAGACATCCGCCCTGCAGCTGAGCACGCTGGAAAAGAACTGCAAGGAGTTCGGCGTGCGGCTGCACCCGCTGGGCGACGCCGATCAGGGCATCGTCCACGCGTTCGCCCCGATTCTGGGCCTGACCCAGCCGGGCATGACCATCGTGTGCGGCGACTCCCACACGTCCACGCACGGCGCGTTCGGCGCGCTCGCGTTCGGCATCGGCACCTCCGAGGTCGAGCACGTGATGGCGACGCAGACGCTGAGCCTCAAGCCGTTCAAGACGATGGCGATCAACGTGAACGGCAAGCTGCCGGCGGACGCCACCGCCAAGGACATTATTCTGGCGATCATCGCGAAGATCGGCACCGGCGGCGGTCAGGGCTACGTCATCGAATACCGCGGCGAGGCGATCCGCAACCTCACAATGGACGAACGCATGACCGTGTGCAACATGTCCATCGAGGCGGGCGCCCGCGCCGGCATGATCGCGCCGGACGAGACCACGTTCGAATACCTCAAGGGCCGTCCGCACGCGCCCGAAGGCGAGCTGTGGGATCAGGCCGTCGCCTACTGGAAGACGCTCAAGACCGATGACGACGCCGTGTTCGACAAGGTCGTGGACATCGACGCGACCAAGCTCGGCCCCTTCGTGACGTGGGGAACCAACCCCGGCCAGGGGCTGCCAATCACCGCGAACGTGCCGGAGCCCGACAAGATTGCCGACGCCACCAAGCGCGCCGCCGCCGAGCGGGCGCTGACCTACATGGGACTCAAGCCCGGCATGCCGATCAAGGACATCGCCGTGGACACCGTGTTCATCGGCTCGTGCACCAACGGCCGTATCGACGACCTGCGCCAGGCCGCCTCGATCATGAAGGGACACCACAAGGCCGAGAACATCCACCGCGTGCTCGTCGTGCCCGCGTCCTCGCGCGTGCGCCTGCAAGCGGAGAAGGAAGGACTCGACAAGGTGTTCGAGGACTTCGGCGCCGAATGGCGCAACGCCGGCTGCTCGATGTGCCTGGGCATGAACCCGGACAAGCTGGTGCCGGGCGAGCGCTCCATCTCCACATCGAACCGCAACTTTGAAGGACGCCAGGGCAAGGGCTCGCGCACGCATCTCGCGTCGCCCGCCGTCGCCGCCGCGACCGCCATTCGCGGCACGATCTCGTCGCCCGCCGACCTGTAAAATACTGCACATTGGCTCCCGCTGGCAGCAGCTGTCAGTCGAAGACTGACTGAGGGTGGGGCGGAGTGTCGCGCACTGGCGCCACCCCCCCCAGTCAGCAAAGCCGACAGCCTCCGCCAGCGGGGGCAAGAATTGAAAGCCTGATATCCATGGAAAAACTCACCACATTGACCGGCGTGGGCGTGCCGCTGCGCCGCTCCAACGTCGACACCGACCAGATCATCCCCGCGGTGTTCCTGAAGCGCGTGACCAAGTCCGGTTTCGATGACGCGCTGTTCTACGCCTGGCGCCGCGACCCGAATTTCGTGCTGAACCAGCCAGAATATGCCGGCAAGGGGCAGATTCTCGTGGCCGGCCCCGAATTCGGCATCGGCTCATCGCGCGAGCACGCGGTGTGGGCGCTGCACGATTACGGTTTCCGCGTGGTGATCGCGCCGAGCTTCGCCGACATCTTCTACGGCAACACCGCCAAGAACGGCGTGCTGGCGGCCATCATGCCGCAGGAGTCCGTCGAACTCCTGTGGAAGCTGCTGGACGAGGAGCCCGGTCGTCAGATGACCGTCGACCTTGAGCAGCGCACCGTCACCTGCGGCGACGTGACGTTGCCGTTCGAGGTCGGCGATTACGTGCGCTGGCGCCTGATGAACGGCTACGACGACATCGACCTGACGTTGCAGCATGAGGACGACATCGCCGCCTACGAGAAGATGCGCGCCGAGAAGTTCCCGTTCAAGCCCAAGACCATCCCCGCCAAGCATTGGGCCGAGGAACCCATCCAGTCCGCCCGCGAGCCCGAAGAGAGCGACTGGGCGGGCCCGCTGAGCGACCGCGGCATCATCTGACCGATCGGGCCAGCCTCAGCCAGCGATGCCTTTGCGCCGGTGTTGGTTGAGCGGAGTGAAACCTGTTAATGTCGTATCCGTATATCGACCGGGATGTTGGCCGGTCATGATGGCATGCACGGGCGTGATTGTCGCCCGCTGCAACGGAAGGGGCATTGATGGATTGGCATGCGTCCGTGTATGGTTCCCGCTCCGGCGGCGGCCAGTACCGCGACTTCTCCGACGGTGATGCCGACGATGACGGCGTCACGTACGGCGCTCGCGGCTCGTACGCCGACATGGCAGACGACACTGCCGGTGCCACGCCGCTGCCGCCCTCCGTCGACGACGCCGAACTGCGCCGGCTCGGCGGCAACGCCGTGTTTTTTCGTGCGAAGGACGTGCTGAAATCCGGGCGTATGCACGACATGGCCGTATCGTTCAACGTGCCGGATTCGCCACGTACCTCGGGCACCATGCTGACGGGCGCGCGGGCCAACGTACGCCTGACAGCGCTGGTCAAAGGCGCCGACCGGTACGCGGACGATTACCGCGTCTCCGCCGCGATCGACACCGACGCGGGCAAGGTCGGCCAGTCATCGTGCACATGCCCCGCATACGGCCGGTTCCGGGGCGTGTGTAAGCATGTCATCGCGCTGGTCATGGCGTACAACGAACATCCGGATGACTTCGCCGCGGCCGACGATGGTAACGGCTCCACGAACGGTATCGGTCGCGGAGCCGCAGGCTTGGTTCCCTGGCAACCTGCCGTGCGCACGACCCGCGCGCTTGACCTGTTCATGCGGCAGCAGGACGACGAGCGCACCCGCAGATCGCAGAGCCGGCAGCTCGACCTGTTGAAGGAAATCGGCGGACTGGCTGATTCCGGAGGTGTCGCCGGCGCAGCCCAGACGGCGCGGTTCATGCCCATCGCCAGCGTGTCGCTGCGGCTCTCCTTGAGTTTCTCGCTGAACAGCTGCGTGGCGAAATTCCGCATCGAAGTGCCGTCGCGCGGCATCTCCTATGTGGTCAAGGACATCGCCTCGCTGCTGCAATCCGTGAAAAACCGCGAGTTCGTCGCATACGGCAAGAAGCTCGCGTTCGTGCACTCGCGCGACGCCTTTGACGAGCGCTCGCGGAACCTGCTCGACGTGCTCTCCCGCGCGCAGGACATCCGCGCCGTCATCAACAACGACAACAGCGCATACTCCTACTATTACCGGCGTCAGTCGGATGACGCGACGCTGACGTTGTCGGACGGTGAGGTCGCCGAACTGCTCGATACGTACGTCGGCACCGAAGACACGGTGGAATACACGGCTCCGGCACGGTTCTACGCGCCGACGATGCGCGTATCAGTCGTGGACGGCAATCCCGATCTCGGCCTTGCGGTGGAACGCGGCGACGATCCCGAGGCCTCGAACGGCAGTACGGCGGCGGCCGGTTACGTGATACGGCATGCGCAGCGCGTGGAACGATTCATTGAAGGACAGCGCTCGCATTACGTGATCGTGCGGCCGTTTTCCCAAGCCGAATCGGGCGCGGGCGTGGGGTCGGGCGGTCGAGCGCTGCTGAGCGTCGATCGTGCGACGATATACCGGTGCGATGCCGATTTTGCGCAGAAACGGGCACTGCTGAGCCTGCTGTGCGGTGAAAACGATCGCGAGGCGATGTATCTGAGCGAAAGTGATGTGGATCGTTTCGTGCGCACGGTACTGCCGCAACTGGTCTCCCGCCAGGAGAACGAGGCCGGGCGGTCGGTCAACGCCATTGGCGCATCCGCCGGTCCGAACGCGGAGGACGGTTCCGCCGCGTCATCGGTCTTTGACCGGCTCGTGCCGCCAGCTGGACGTGAAACCGGAGTTCCGGCGCACGGTGGCTTGATCATCGACGTGCCGCCCGAGTTGCTGGCGAAAATGCGCGTGCCCTGCAGGCTCGCGTTTTACCTCGACCGCGACCGCGCCGGGGTGACGTGCGACGCGCAGGCTCATTATGGTGACAAGCATTACCACGTGTTCGACGGCGTCGGCGTCGACGCGTCCATGCGCGACAAGGAGATGGAGCGACTCGCAGTCGAGGCGATGCTCCACTATTTCCCGCGCCCGTCCGGTGCCGTGGCCGCCATCCCCGAGTCCGATGACGAGGCGATATACCGTCTGCTGACCGAAGGATTGGCGGTGTTGCGCGGTTTGGGCGACGTGATGGCGACGCCCGCGTTCGACGGCCTGACCGCCATGCCGCGCCCGACGATCTCCATAGGCCTTTCGGTGAAATCCGGGCTCGTGGAGATATCGCCGATCGCCGACGAAATCGACCCGGACGACGTGCCGGGCCTGCTGGCGAGCTACCGTCGGCGCCGCAGATTCCACCGGCTGCGCAACGGCTCCTTCGTCGACATGCGCAACGTGGATATGTCCGACGTCGACGAGATCGCGGATGACCTGGGACTGCGGGCCGCCGATCTGGAATCCGGCTCGATCACGGTGCCCGCCTATGAGGCGTACTATCTGGACCATCAGGTCGACGACGACGCGAAGGACGCAAGCTTCACCGCATACCTGGACGGCCTGCGCGTGATCGATCCGTCCACGTACCGCGTTCCCGCTGCGCTGGCCTCCGTGCTGAGGCCGTATCAGGTCGAGGGGTTCCGCTGGCTCAATGCCGTGTGCGACAAGGGATTCGGGGGTATCCTCGCCGACGAGATGGGTTTGGGCAAGAGCGTGCAGCTGCTGTCGCTGCTGCTTGCGCGGCATAAGGAGTCCCGGGCCGAGCACCGTCCGAATCTGATCGTCTGCCCGGCCTCGCTGGTGTACAACTGGGTAGCCGAGGTGGCGAAGCACACTCCCGAGCTGCGCGTGGAGGCCATCGCCGGCACCAAACCGGAACGTCGCGCGATGCTTGACGGCGTGCGCGCCGCACAGCAGGACACCGGTGTGTCTCCGACGCGGGAATCCGCAAGGCCGTCGTCGGCCGCGGCCGCGTCCGACGACGTTCCCGACGTGCTCGTCACCTCGTATGACCTGCTGCGTCGCGACATCGACGACTATGCGGGACTTGAGTTCTACTGCATGACGCTCGACGAGGCACAGTACATCAAGAACGCCGCTACCAAGGTGTCGAAAGCCGTGCGCTCCGTCACCGCAGTGCATCGTTTCGCCCTGACCGGCACTCCGATCGAGAATCGGCTGAGCGAGCTGTGGAGCATCTTCGATTTCCTGATGCCCGGCATGCTCGGCTCGTACGCGCATTTCCGCGAACGGTTCGAGATGCCGGTGCTGAGCGGCGACGAGACCGCACAGAAGAAACTGCAATCGTTCGTGGGGCCGTTCATCCTGCGCCGTCTTAAGTCGCAGGTGCTCAAGGATCTGCCCGACAAGATCGAGAACGTCATCACAGTGCAGCTGCAGGGGGAGCAGCGCAAGCTGTATGCGGCACTGGAGCAGCAGCTGCGCTCGGTCATCCTGAGGCAGCGTCCGGCCGATTTCAACACCGGCAAAATCCAGATTCTGGCGCAGCTGACCCGACTGCGGCAAGTATGCTGCGACCCGCGGCTGATATACGAGAACGCCGACGGGCATGCCAGTGCCTTGAGCGCAGGGGTGCAATCCGCCGCGAAAGACCCACAGCAGTCCGTGAAACAGCCTGTGAAACAGTCGAAGGCGCGCAAGACCGTAAGCTCCGCGAAACTGGACGCCATCATCGAACTGGTGGACTCCTGCCGTGATGCCGGCCGCAAGATGCTGATCTTCTCGCAGTTCACCAGCTACCTCGACCTGATCGCGCAACGGCTGCGGGCCGACGGCGTGGAATACGACATGATCACCGGAGCGACGCCGAAGAAACGCCGTCTGGAGCTGGTGGACCGGTTCAACGCCGACGCGACGCCGGTGTTCCTGATCTCGCTCAAGGCGGGAAACACGGGCCTGAACCTGACCGGCGCATGCGTGGTCGTGCACGCCGATCCGTGGTGGAACGCGGCCGCGCAGGATCAGGCCACCGATCGCGCCCACCGCATAGGCCAGACACAGGACGTCAACGTGTATCAGATCGTGGCGAAGGACACGATCGAGGAGCGCATCCTCAACCTCCAGCGCAGCAAGACAGACCTCGCGCAACGGTTCGTGGATTCCGCGTCCTCCGCCACCGGACGGTCGATGGCCGCGCTCACCAAGGACGACCTGCTCGCCCTGCTGGGCTGAAGGTTTTTCCCCACGCAACAGTCAATTCGTCGCGATACCATCGGTGCTTGGATGTTCGTAAAGGAAAGGACGTGATGAGCGTGCGTAAGAAGCTGATGAGCGTGGTCGCCGCGGTGGCGACGGCCGCTGCCATGGGTGCGACCGGTGTCGCTGCCAATGCCGCTGATGTTGTTGCCGTGCCGCAGGAGGGGCTGTCCGACACGGGTGCGTCGATCGCCATCGTCGTGGTGCTTGTCGTGGTGCTGGCCGCGATTGGCGTGGGCGTCACCGTGGCCCGGAAGCGTCAGAGCGCTACGGGCGCACACGTGCAGGGCGAGGACGAGGGCGCCGCCGAGAGCGGACTGGTGGCCGATGGTGCTGATACGGCTGATACGCAGACCGTGCAGTTCGATGATGCCGCTCCGGCCGCGGATGACTCTGACGCCGGTTCGGAGGAATCCCGCGACTCCGAGTGATTCCGGAATAACCGCAATGTGCAAAAGGCCCTCTTCGGAGGGCCTTTTGCGCTGACATGGTGTTTTGCCGGTGTTTTTTCCCAGTCGGCCTTACGGCCGGTGGTTCCGTCCGTAGGCGAAGGCGAGCCGGCCGGCGAGCAAATAAGGTCGCGCCCGCAGGACGGGCGTCCTTGACTGCAGGGCCCGAAGGGCTGTCGCGAAGCGACTGGGGGTGGTCCCACATCGTGAGTGTGATTCGAGGTCTACGATCCGACGCTATCTGCATTTCGAGGGGTTGATTCGACGGTCGCGAAACATCTATCTACGTTTCGAGGGGGTGCCGAAACGCGATACCTGGAGTATTGAGCGCCAATCGCCATTGGAACCGTGCCGTTCTGGAGGCGTTCATACTTGGCTACCAACCCCCTGAAACGCAGATAGATGTCCCATGGGACTCGAATCAACCCCTTGAAAGCGAGATATCGCCAATCAAGGCTTGAAAATGTCGCCCACAGGCATATCGGGCCCACATGAGATGTCGACACTGACGTTGATGGGCGATACACGGCGTACTGTTGAACCATGAGCATGAACGATCGGCAACAGGCCCATGGGCAACCTGATGATGAGATGGAACCGGAAGGCCAGCGGCAGCCGGCTGCTGGAGACGGAAACCCCGAAAAACTCCAGATGCCTGCCGGTGACGCCCCGCAGCAAGTTGGGCAGCCGATGCAATGGACGGCCGGCGAAACGCCGCAGCCTTTGCCGTATTCACGGCCTGTGAATCCGCCGCAATCCGTGAACCGGCCTCAGCCGGTCGGCCACTCGCAGCCGCCGGTGGCGGGACAATGGGCACCGGCTTCTGAGCCACGTCCGATGCCTCCGATTCCGTCAGGAACAGGTCGGCCGGGGATGCGCCAGCCGATCCAGTCGTATCCGCCATATCCGTCACAGCTGTACCCGCCATACCCTCCGTATCCTCCATATTCCTCGGCGCGACGACTCGTCGCGCCGCCCATCCCTGTCGCCCAGCCCGTCCCGATCGACCCGGTCAAGGCCCGCCGCCGCTGGCTGCGAGGCACCGTCACCCGCCACGCGGGCCTGATATTCGCCTACCAGGGCGTGTTCATGGGCGTGAACGTACTGGCCTCGTTTGTCATCGGCATCATACTGGGCCTGAGCGGAGCCGCGGGGCGAGGAACGCTGACGGCCGAGTTGCTCAGCGCCGCCCTCGTGCAGCTGACCGGCGTGATCATGCTGCTCACGGTGCTCGGCGGCATGGGCTTCATACTGCCGATGCGCCGCAGGATGATATTCCGTCGCGACTTCTGGCTCGGCGAGCCCGGCCATGCGCGTATGAAACCATCGTGGCTGCTGACGTTCATCATCCTGGTCATGGCGATCCAGACGGCGATCGTCCTGATCCAGCTCGGCTTCTCGATGTTCGGCACTACGTTGCAATCGCCCACATCCGACAACATCAGCGAGGCCTCGACCAACATTTGGATGTGGCTGTATGTCGGCCTTGCCGCGCCGGTCGCCGAGGAGCTGGTGTTCCGTGGCGTGCTGATGCGCGGCCTGAAGCCGCTCGGCCGGAATTTCGCCATCGTGACCAGCGCGCTGATGTTCGGCCTGTTCCATGACGATGTGGTGCAGGGCCTGTTCGCGTTCGGCTGCGGTTTGCTGTTCGGGTTCGTGGCGATGGAGTATTCGCTGGTGTGGTCGATTGTGCTGCACGTGTTCAACAACGCCGTGCTCGGAGGCGTGCTGCCGTGGCTGGCGGGCCTGTTCGGCGACGCGGGGGACACGGCGTATACGCTGGGACTTTTGGGTGTTTCGATCATCGGCCTGATCGTCGTGCTGGTGAAATACGGCGGGGGATTGCGCGCCTATCGGCGGGTGAACCGCAGTGCGCCGGGAACGTATTGGGGGTGGACGTCGCCTGCGTTCCTAATTTTCGTGATCGTGAATGTGGCGATCACGATACTGTCGTTCGTCACCGCGATGATGGGCGTCTGACCAGCCTGGCAGACGGCCTGGCGAATGCTCCCGGTGTTGCGGGTCTGCCGCTGTTTTTACAGTGGATATATCGTCGTGTTTGTGGCGCCGGCAGCGGTCCGGCGTCGGTTGAGTGTCTGGAGAGCCATGAGTGATTTCGAGCCGTTTTACAACGTTGACTTAAGTTATGAGGATAATTATGCGCGCGGCCCGTTCGGCGAGTTCGCCGCGGCGCTGCGCGGTGATGTGCCGGCCGGCGAGGCCGCTTCGCCGGCGAAGTCGTCGTTCTTTGGCATCCCCGTTGACCTGCCGTTCGGCATTCCGGCCGGGCCGCTGCTCAACGAGCGGTTCACCACGGCCGCGTTCCGCATGGGGTTCGACATCGCCACGTACAAGACCGTGCGCTCGCGCGCGTGGGGGTGCAATCCGTTCCCGAACGTGTTGGCCGTGCACCCGACCAGTGCCGACGGCTCACTGACGCCGGGCAGCGCCGAACTGGATGAGGGCGTGCTTGCGGACACGGACTATCGCCTGCCGATTTCCATTTCGAATTCGTTCGGTGTGCCGTCCCGCGACCCGGATGAGTGGCAGCCGGACATGCGCCGGGCCATCGCGGCGGCCGGCCCGGGGCAGGTGCTGCTACCGAGCTTCCAGGGATCGCGTGTGGAGGGCATGAGCGGCGACGACTATATCGCGGATCATGTCGCAACCGCACGATTGGTGTGCGAGACCGGCGCCGACCTCATGGAGATGAACACGAGCTGCCCGAACGAGGGTCATAATCGCCTGCTGTGCCATGACCCGCATCTGGTCGGCCGCATCACCGAGGCCGTCAAGGGCGAAATCGGCGACCGGCCTCTGATCGTCAAGCTGGCGTATATCCCGCCGACCGAGGTCGAGGGTGGCTGGGGGCCGGATCGCCGCGTGATTGACGATGCCGCTCTGGAGCTTATGGTGCGCCAGACCGCCGCCCGCGGCACGGTGCAGGCGTTCAGCACGATCAATACGATTTCGGCCCGGCTCGTCGACGCGAACGGCGGGCAGGCGCTGCCCGGCAAGGGGCGCGACCGCAGCGGTGTGTGCGGCAGCGCGATTCGCGGGGCAGGCCTTGACATGGTGTCGCGTCTTGCGGCGATTCGCGAGCGGCTGGGGCTTGACTATGCGATCATCGGCGTGGGCGGTGTCGTGGCACCAGAGGATTACCGGGCGTACCGCGCGGCCGGCGCCGATGCGGTGATGAGCGCTACCGGCGCGATGTGGGATGCCGAGCTGGCCCGCAAGATCAAGGCGGATGACTGATCCGCTGTATCAGCGAATCGTTCTCAATAGCGTTTGTGCGAGTACTCCTCACATTTGCGAACAAAACGAACATCGGCTTACTCGTTGGAATATCGGCCATATGCATACAATCATGTTCGTTTTGCCGACGACGGGACTCGCACGTTTCTTATTGAGAACCATTCGCTGCGACATGGTAATCGGCTTCCGGCGCATTTCACGTGCCCGCCACATGCCGTATGGCAAACTAATGGATGTGATGTCCGGGGTGGCCCGGCGAATGAATAGGAGTGTTGAGGATGGCGGAATCGGAGAACGATGTCCTGCATGTGGTCGGCGGCAAACCGCTGAACGGCACGATCAAGGTGCGTGGCGCGAAGAACTTCGTGAGCAAGGCGATGGTCGCGGCGCTGCTCGCCCCCGGCAAATCGGTGCTGAAGAACGTGCCCGAGATTCGCGATGTGCATGTGGTGTCCGATCTGCTGCGCCTGCATGGCGTGGATGTGGAGGTGGATGGCACCAACGGCATCGTCAACATCGACGCGACGCATGTGCAGCTCGCCGATGTGGCGGATGTCGACACGCTGTCCGGCTCTTCGCGCATTCCGATCCTGTTCTCCGGCCCGCTGGTGCATCGTCTCGGCGAGGCGTTCATCCCGGCGCTGGGAGGTTGCGCGATCGGCGGCCGTCCGATTGATTTCCATCTGGAAACGCTGCGCAAGCTGGGTGCCACGGTCGACAAGGAGCACAAGGACGGCATTCACATCACCGCTCCGAACGGCCTGCACGGCGCGAAGATCCATCTGCCGTACCCGTCCGTGGGCGCGACCGAGCAGACGCTGCTGGCCGCCGTGCTCGCCGAAGGCAAGACCGAGCTGTCGGGTGCCGCAATCGAGCCCGAGATCATGGATCTGGTGGCCGTGCTGCAGAAGATGGGCGCGATCATTTCGGTGGATGTGGATCGCACGTTCCGCATCGAGGGCGTCAAGGAGCTCAATGGCTTCACGCACACGTCGCTGACCGACCGCATCGAGGCCGCCAGCTGGGCGTCAGCGGCGCTCGCCACGCGCGGCGACATTTTCGTCAAGGGTGCTACGCAGCCGGAGATGATGACGTTCCTCAACGTGTTCCGCAAGGTCGGCGGCAAGTTCGAGGTGACCGACAGGGGCATCCGTTTCTGGCATCCGGGCGGCGACCTCAAGCCCGTGGCCATCGAGACGGACGTGCACCCCGGTTTCATGACCGACTGGCAGCAGCCGCTGGTCGTGGCGCTCACCCAGGCGAATGGCCTGTCGATTGTGCACGAGACCGTGTATGAGAACCGATTCGGCTTCACCAAGCCGCTTGTGCAGATGGGTGCGACGATTCAGCTGTATCGCGAGTGCCTCGGCTCGCTGCCGTGCCGTTTCCAGCAGCGCAACTACAAGCATTCCGCTGTGATTTTCGGACCGACCCCGTTGACCGGCCGCGATATCGACGTGCCGGATCTGCGTGGCGGTTTCAGCCATCTGATTGCGGCGCTTGCCGCGTCCGGCCCGTCCAATGTGCATGGCATTTCGCTGATTGACCGCGGCTACGCGGATTTCCGCGGCAAGCTCGCCGCGCTCGGTGCCGATTTCGAGTAACGGTACAGAGAGCCTGTAGGGCCCCGATTTCCGCTGAAGGAATCGGGGCCTTCTCTGTGACTGATTATGGTCGATGAAAAGGATGCCCCGCCGTCGTCAGTCGTCGAAGTGCGCGAACAGCGACGCGGACAGCAACGCCATAGCGATGAGCACTGCGCCTGACGCGATGAATATCGCGGCGGCGGGGAGATGATCGAACGCCCAGCCGTACGCCATCTGCCCGAGCGGCTGCATGCACATGGCCAGCGCAGACAGCAGCGCCATCACTTTACCGAGCATCGCATCGGGCGTGCGCATTTGGATTGCGGGCACGGCGATGATATTCGCGCATGAGCAGATGACATCGCCGATGCAGGCGAAGGCCACGAGCGCCATCAGCCGCGTCCAGTTGCCGCCAGACAGCATGCAGGCCACGCCTTGGGGGATGACGGTCAGTCCGAGCAATGTCAGGATCTTCGTCATATGGCCAATTTTCAGCCGTCCGGCCATCATCGTCACGATGAGCATGCCCATCAGGGCCGCGACGCTGATCAGTCCGTCGGCAATGCCGTAGACTGTCGCGTCGAACCCCCATTGCGTGCGGATGACGAACGCGTATCCGACGGCGCCATAGCCGAGTACGACTAAGTTCAGCGCGGAGGCGAGCAGGACCATTTTCAGCAGGTTCGGTTTTTCCCGGGTCAGGAACCGCAGAGCGGCCTTGAGGTCGTCGAGTGGCGTCGGCATCTCCTCGTCGCGTTCGGGCATACCAAGCCGGATGAAGCATTCGATGGCCGCCGCGCCGGCGAATGCCGCCACGGAGACGGCCATCATCGGCCGGATGCCGAAGAACGAGTACACGGCGCCTCCGAGGAAGCTGGGTATCAGTGCGCTGACCTGCTGCACCTGACTGACTATCGCGGCGCTGGTGTTCAGCGTCGCATCCCCGTATTGGCGCAGCATCTGCGGCAGCGCGGATTCGACGGTCGGCGTCTCGAAGATACCGAGCAGCGATAGCGCCACCTGCATTACGCCCACGGCGATGATGCTGAATCCGGCGGCGGAGAACCAGACGAGCGCGAGCGCGACCGTCACGGCGGACGCCGCGTCGAGGATGACCATGAGCGTGCGGCGGTTCATCCGGTCGGCCAACACGCCGCCGAACGGGGCGCCGAGGATCATCGGCACGAACGATATGGCGAGGATGGATGCGAATGCGGTGGCTGAGCCGGTCTCGTCCAGCACCCACATCGACATGGCGAAGCGCAGCATCATGTTGCCGAACAGCGAGATGCCTTGCCCGGCGACGAGCAGGATGAAATTGCGGGAGCGCAGCGGATGCGCGGCCTTTGGCTGCGCTTGCGGCTGCGGTTGCGGTTCGGGGGAAGTGTTGGGTTGCTCTGTTTCGTGCTGTGCCGCGGGAAGCTGTGTTTCGGAGGGTTGTGCCGGTGTGGTGGGCATGGTGGGTTCCTTTGCTGCTGGTGGCGAGTTGGTCTCGGTGTTTTGCGTTGGTGGATTTGGCGTGAGTTTGATGGATGGCACGGCAATGTATTGGGGCGGACGATTTTGACGCCGGAGTTGGTGGTTCATCGGCAATCATTCATACCGACTGACGGTATGTAAATCGGTGCTGGAGCAGGGGCGAAACATTCGTGCCGCGTCCTGCCCCGGAGTCAGCGTCGTCTAGTGTGCGTCGCTTACCGGACTGGTGCCGCCTCCGTCTTGTTGCTCGGCGGCGCTGCCGCTGCCGTCGCCGGCGAAGGCCATCATGCCGTCCGTGGCGAGATCGATGAGATGCTGGTCGAAGACCGGCGCGTGCAGCGCGTCGAGCATGGTGGCGAGGCATTGCAGACGATACCGCAGCTGCGTGCGCGTGGCAGGGAAGAAGCATGGCATCAGCCAATAGTTGCATAGCAGGGCCAGCAGTTGCGCCACTTCGCGCGGGTATTCGGTGGGGATGGAGCCGTCCAGCTGGCCTTCCTCGATCAATGGCTCGAAGTTTTTCGGCAGCTCGGTTGACCAGAATCGCATGTTGGCGGTGAATGTGGCGGGATCGTCGAAGAACGGCACGGTGGCCTTGACGAGCGCCAGGTGCGCGGCGTCTCCCAGCGAGTTGGCGAACAGCGAGCGGAGCTTTTCCATCGCGTTCATGTCGTCGCGTTTCGCGATCTCGTCGCACAGGGCCTGGCTGGCGTGCCAGTCGTCGGTGTTCAGTCGTTCGAGGATGGCCTCTTTGGACTTGAAGTGGTGGTAGATCGCGCCTCTCGACAGGTCTCCCAGCTTATCGATGATGTCCTGGATGGAGGTCTTGTCGTAGCCTTTCTCGGCGAACAGCTTTTTCGCGGCGGCGAGGATGCGGCGTTCCGTCACCTCGGGGTGCGGGTTGCGTGCCATGGTTCCTCCTTTCGATATGTCATCAGTATACATACCGACAGTCGGTATGTATACTGCGTGTCATGATTGCGGCCGTCTGTAGGGCCTTCTCGGGGTGGCGGCATCGCGCAAAATGGGCAAAACCGTATTAGATATCGGTTATATGCTATGTTGGTCAATGTTGGGCGTTGGCGCTTGACCGAACGAAAGAAGGCACATATGACAGATCCCAATGCCGGTTTCCCCACTGGAAACAACTCTTATGGAGCCCCGCAGCCCGCTCAGCCGGCTTCGGACGCAAACGCGGCCTATCAGCAGCCGCAGTACACCGCACCCGTGCCGCCTGCCCAGCCCGTGCCGCCTGCCCAGCCCGTGCCGCCTGCCCAGCCCGTGCCGCCTGCAGGGGCACCCTATCAGGCGCCGGCAACCCCCGATTACGCGGCGAACATCCAGAACTCCGTCGCCGGTTTCGCCCAGAACCTGGGTGGCAAGAACGTGACCGTCGGAGGCCAGTCATTCGACTTCATTTCCATCATCACCTACGTGGCCGGCGTGCTGGCGATCATCGCCTGCATCGTGCCGTTCGTGTCGGCGTTTGGATACAGCGCCAGCCTGTTCCAAGGCGGGGACGGATGGATTGTCCTCGTTGCGGTTCTTGCCATCGCGGCGCTCACGTTCTTCAAGAAGCACCTCCCCGCAATGATCATTTCCGCCTTGGTGCTGGTACTCAGCATCTTTGAGATGGTGTATTCCAAGAGCAAGATCAACAGTAGCTTGGACGAGTTCGGCAGCAACTATGGCAGTCTGGGAAGTCTCGCGTCCGGCTACGCGAAGAATGCGGTGGCTTTCGGTATTGGTGCATACTTGCTCGTCATCGCGGCGCTGGGCCTGATTGTCGGCACCGTGCTTGCGTTCGGCAATCAGAAGAAGGCCGCGAAGGTCGCGGTGCCGGGTGTTTCCGCCCAGCCGCAGTATGTGCCGACGGCATTCCCCGGTGCTCCGGTCCCGGCACCTGCCGCCCCGGTGTCCGATGCCGGCGTTCCGCAGGCTCCCACTGCGCCGCAGGCCCCGACCGCACCGGTCGCCTCGACTGCGTATGAGCAGCCGGCGCCTGCCGCTCCGGTTTACCAGCAGCCCGATTCGGACGCTTCCTACCCGGGGCAGACCCCGCAGGCCTGATTTCTAGGTCTTCCGCGTTCCGCGCCTGATCGGCGTGAAGCGTGACCAATGAGCCGCTGTGCACATGCATAGCGGCTCTTCACATATGCGACGGATCCGAGTCCAATGACCCTGCCGATAATCCGGGAAATATGAACGGCCGCACGCACCCGCGATGCCACGATATTGTCCGCTCTCATAGGCATAATAGAAAAGTTGTGTCTGGAGGATACGTGTATGCGAATCCGCTAGCACAGCACAGCAATATACGTTGCGGGAGGAATCCGCTGCGGGCGACCGCCGCGGGTGCCGACATCACCGCTTCATAGAAAGAAGAACCATACAATGGCTCCCAAGAAGAAAGTCTCGGCGCTGATCAAGCTCCAGATCCAGGCTGGCAAGGCCAATCCTGCCCCGCCGCTGGGTCCGGCTCTGGGTTCGCATGGCGTGAACATCATGGACTTCTGCAAGCAGTACAATGCGCAGACGCAGGACAAGATGGGTCAGGTCATCCCTGTTGAGATCACCGTTTACGAGGATCGCTCCTTCACCTTCATTCTGAAGACCCCGCCTGCAGCGGCTCTGCTGCTCAAGGCCGCCGGTATCCAGAAGGGCACCGAAAACCCGCTGACCCACAAGGTCGGCTCCGTCACCAAGGCGCAGCTGCGCGAGATCGCCGAGATCAAGATGGCTGATCTGTCCGCCCGCGACGTCGAGGCTGGCATGAAGATCATCGCGGGCACCGCTCGCTCGATGGGCATCACGGTTATCGACTGAGAGGAGAAGGACACATGGTTAAGCGTTCCAAGAAGTACCGCGAAGCGGCTGAGAAGGTCGATCGCAACAACCTTTACACCGCCAACGAGGCTATCGCTCTGCTCAAGTCCATGCCGGCCTACAACTTCGACCAGACCGTCGAAGCCGTGTACCGTCTGAGCGTGGATCCGCGCAAGGCCGACCAGCTGGTCCGTGGCACCGTCAACCTGCCTCACGGCACTGGTAAGACCGCCAAGGTCGCCGTGTTCGCCCGTGGCCCGAAGGCCACCGAGGCTGTCGAGGCCGGCGCCGACATCGTCGGTGACGACGACCTGATCGAGAAGGTCCAGAACGGCTTCCTCGACTTCGACGCCGTCGTGGCCACCCCGGACATGATGGGCAAGGTCGGTCGTCTGGGCCGCGTGCTCGGCCCCCGTGGCCTGATGCCGAACCCGAAGACCGGCACCGTGACCATGGACGTCACCAAGGCCGTCAAGGACATCAAGGGCGGCAAGATCGAGTTCCGCGTGGACAAGAACGGCAACCTGAGCTTCCTCATCGGCAAGCTCTCCTTCGACGAGACCGCTCTGGACGAGAACTTCAAGGCCGTTGCCGACGAAGTCAAGCGTCTGAAGCCGGCCACCGTCAAGGGCCGTTACATCACGAAGGTGACCATCACCTCCACGATGAACCCCGGCGTCCCGGTCGATCCGGTGGCTCTCGCCTGATCAACGCCAATCGGCTCAACCTTCATAGGGGCTTCCCGCACGCGCGGGAAGCCCCTATGTCGTATTTCGATTCCCTACTAGACTCCCCAGTTTCGCTGCGCTTGACAGCCAGCGGGGGCAAAGTAAACCGCCCGCCGCTGGCGGGGGCTGTCAGTCTTTGACTGACTGGGGGTGGTTCTTGCCGCCGCATATACAAAAGCCGCCCGGCACACACATGCGCCGGGCGGCTTTCAGCTACTGTCGCGGTCGCCTGTCAGTAGGCGGCCAGAATATCGACCACGAAGATCAGCGTGGAGTTCGCGGGGATGGAGCCCTGGGCGGTGTCGCCGTAACCCAAGTTCGGCGGAATCACCATTAGCACCTGCGAGCCGATCGTCTGGCCGACCATGGCCTGCTGCCAGCCCTCAATCACCTGATGGTTGCCGCCGCTGTACGTGTCGGCCTCAAGCGTGGTGTTCTTGTCCCATGACGAGTCGAACTGGGTGCCGTCCAACAGCCATCCGGTGTACTTCACCTTGACGGTGTTGTTGTTCGTGACCTTTTTGCCCTTGCCCTTGATCAGCGCCTGCGAGACCAGCTTGCTGCTTCCCTTGTACCCGTTCATGTTGATGGACGGCTTGCCGTTCTTCGCTCGCGTGACCTTCGGCAGATCGGACGGGATGTCGGTGACTTCGTCGCCTGTGGCCTTGGTGAGATCCTTCGACTTGGAAACGTAGGTCAGCGCCATGATGTACGACGTGCCGTTGGAGTTGGAGTCATTGACGCCGTACGCGATCGTCGTGTTGAGCTTGCGGCCCTTCAGCAGCTCATAGTAGGCGTCGCTCACCGTGCCCTTTTCCAGCACCAGGGAGCAATCGGGTGTGTTCTTCTCCCAGCTGCTCGCAAGCTCGGTGCCATCCTTGACGCTGATGGCGATGCCCTGCGAGCACAGACGGTCGCCATCAGCGATAGTGGCGCCGTTGCCTTCCTGCAGCACGGCATAGCTGTTGTTGTCGACGGTCTTCGGTGCCTTGAAGGAGACCTTCGGTTTCTCGCCCAGCGTACCCGTGGCGGTGATGCCGGCGATCTTCTTCATGTTCTTCAATGCGCTGGAGTCGGAGGACTGCGAGGAGTCGTCGCCGGATTTCTTTGACGACGAGCCGGAATCGCCGGAGCCGCACGCGGCGAGTGTGACGCACAGGCCGACCGTGCACACGGCCGCGAGTACGCGCTTGAACGTGGATGTCTGTGTCAACTTACGCATGGTCACCACACTAGCGGAAAACCCTGATTTTTCTTTGGAAACGTCTTTTTCGCCGGGGCTTTATGCCCTGCATTGTAGAATGGGTGAGTTATGAAGAAACAGACATCAAAAGAGCGCAAGCGTGACGAGCGAAAGTCCAAGTCGGCCGCCCGTCCGACGCGCCATGCCCGCATCATGCGGGGCGTGGTGACGCCCATCCTTGGTCTTCTGGCTGTGGCATGCATTGGTCTGGGCATTATGAACGCCACATATTGGAAGCCCAGCTCTCAGATCGCGGCCAGTGCCGCGGTGAAGGGGACGCAATATATCGTTACCGATCCCGGCGTGCTGCCGCTGGTGGACAATCAGGTGACGGTTTCCGCCGATGCCGGTTCGTCCGACAGGGAAGTATGCCTTGCTCTGGGGTCGAACAAAGATGTGATCGGTTGGCTCGCCGGGCAGCCATATGTGCGCGTCACCGGCTTGAACGAATGGACGACGCTCGCGACGACGAAGGTCTCCGCGCAGGGGTCTGCGGCCGATGCGGGCGATGACGCAGTGGCGTTCAAGGACTCCGATATGTGGACTTCCGTGACGTGCGGGACGGGCACCGTGAAAGCGGAGACCAAGGTCGCGTCCGACAGCGGTACCGTAGCCATCATCGACTTGGGCAAGTCCTCGAACGCGACGGTGCGCATGAACTGGGTGCGTCAGACTCTACCTGATTTCGCCATGCCGTTCTATTTCGCCGGAGGACTGCTGGCGCTGCTGGCCGTACTGGCCGCATCCCTGTTCGCCATGCCGCCGCACAAGCGTCGCAAGCGCGTGGTGAGTGGTTCCGCAGCCGAAAAGCAGGCAGAGGAGGTCGCCGTTTCGCAGGCGGTGGCGGGCAGTGTCGCGAGTCTCAAGGCGGCGGTCAGTTTCAAGCCGAAATCCAAGCGCCGCCGTCATGCCGCGCATCGTGGGAAACCCGGTGCGGGCACGCCGGCAAAGCCGGAAATCTCCCAGCCGAAGGTCGTCGATCCCGGCAGCCGCAACCTTGTCGCCGACCAGCAGAACGCGCAGGCCATGGACCAGCCCGACGATTCGGCGACGTCGGTAATCACCGCCAGCGAGCTGCAGACGTATTTCGCGCGGCTTTCGCAGGAATCCGATGATGACACGAAGGGGAGCTCCAATGAATAAACGCATAACCACCGCCCTGGCGGCGACGATGGTCTGCGCTCTGACGCTCGGCCTTGCAGGCTGCGAGGGGCAGGTGCCACAGACCGTGGCGCCGTCGGTGAAGGACAACGAGATCATCGATGTGACCGTCGCACAGGAGAAGCAGATCCGCGGGAAGATCCTTGACGTGCTGAACCAGGCGAACGAGGCGAAAAGCGCCGACGGGCTCGCCGCGCGCGTGTCCGGCTCGCAACTGGAGATCCGCACCGCCCAATTGAACATTGCGCAATACACGCAGCAGGATGTCACGCCGTTGGCGACTATCCCCAGTGATGTGACGCAGGTGGTCATCCCGACCGACAACGCATGGCCGAGGTATATTTTCACCGTCACCACCACCACCGAGGACCAGCAGGCGAAGCGTCTGCTGGTGATGCGGCAGGAGTCCGCCCGACAGAACTACAAGCTGTGGGCTGTCGCCCGACTGCTTGAGGACGTGTCACTGCCGGGCTTCGCGCCCGCTAAGCAGGGCAATGTCATGGGCGATGCCAACGACTCCAATCTGGTCATGACCCCCAAGCAGGCGGTGCAGCGATACGCCGATGTGCTGCAGAACAACACGAACAGCAAATACGCGGGAAGCTTCGAGGATGACCAGTTCCGCCAGTCGCTAGTCAAGCAGCAGGAAGAAAGCCAGAAGGGTGTGACCCAGAACAAGGGCACGCAGCAGGAGGTGTTCGCGCCGGTCGTCGACCAGATCGCCGTGATGCGCTCCCCTCGTGGCGGTGACCTGGTCGTCGCGCAGATCAACTCGGAGTGGACACGGTCCATGAGCGAGGGCCGTGAGTCGTTGCCGGGGTCCCCGAACGAGGATGCGCTGTTCAAGATGACGAATCAGAAGGCCACCAGTTCGCTGAAAGCCACTTATGTGAACGTTGTGGCGATATTTGTGCCGCTGGCCGGGTCGGATCAGAAGGTGACCGTGGTGGCGGGCGATCGTCAGGCGGTCAAGGTCGAGGCGCAGTAGACGCCGGACTCGGGCCGGCGCACGGACTTGCCAAGCACCGGAATCGGGCGCTTGCAGCGTAACCGGAGGCGGTGAGACGCCGTGGCCTATATAGTGGTATGCGTCAACGATGTTCGCGACGGAATCGACGGTGGTCGCAGGTATGCGGCCGCGCCGATTTTCGCGCGGAATGGATGTGACGGAACGGCGTGCGGCGCAGACCGCGGGCCGGTATGAGTCGTGAAAACGGAGGCATGATGGCACAGCAGCAGGAGTTTCATCCGGGATTGTCACTCGCGGGCGCGGTGGATCTCGAATCGTTGAAGCATCAGGTGAAGGCGGAGCCGGGGCAGGCCGGGGGAGCGCCGGCCGCGGGCGGCTATGTCATCGACACGACCGAGAACACGTTCCAGGCGATGGTGCAGACCTCCGCCACGTTCCCGATCCTGCTGCTGCTGTGGATCCCGACCGATGACCGTCTGTTTCCGATGGCCCGTACGCTCGGCGACGCGGTGAACAAGCTCAAAGGGCAGATTCAGCTGTCCCGCATCGACATCGCAAGCTACCCATCGATCGCGCAGGCGTTCCAGGTGCAGGGCGCACCGGCGCTGTTCGCGCTGATCGGTGGCCGCCCGATGCCGATTCTTCAGGGGCTGCCGGGCGATGACGAGCTGAAGCAGATCGTCGATCAGGTCATCCCCAAGCTAATTTCGGTGGCCGCGCAGTCCGGCGTGAACGGTACTGCGCCGTATTCCGGCGACCCGGACTCGGCCGACGGTGACGGTGCTGGTACCGGTGACGGCGCAGGTGCGGCGGCTGGTGCCGACGTGGTGCCGCCCGAGCATCAGGAAGCACACCAGCTTGCGGCGCAGGGCGATTACGCCGGTGCCGCCGCGGCCTACGAGCAGGTGTTGCAGGCGAACCCCAATGACACGCTCGCCGCGCGGGAGCGCGCGAAGGCGCTGCTGTTGGCGCGTTCGGCGACCGCTGACGTGCGCGAGGTACGCAAGGCCGCCGCAGATCGTCCCGATGACGTCGAAGCGCAGCTGGCCGTGGCGGATGTGGACATGATCGGCGGCCAGATCGAGGACGCCTTCTCCCGTCTGCTGGATTATCTGGCGGACGGTCACACCGATCAGGTCGAGCCGGTACGCGAGCGTCTGCTGGAGTACTTCATGATTCCCGAAGCGACCGATGAGCGCGTCAAGCGTGCCCGTCGCCGCCTTGCCACGCTGATGTACTGAGCGCCATCGCGCCGAAATATGTCATTATGCTGAAACCGCCGCGGTGCCAATTCTTGCATCGTGGCGGTTTCAGCGGTTTTGGGCCTGTGGTCTACGCCTTATAGTCCCATGCGGTTACGGCCGAACTGGGTTTGGAATCGGGGCCCGTCCCGGTGCAGCTCGGCGTCGAAGTCCGCGGCCCACTGCGAGAACGGCCGCGAAGCCAGTCCGTCGTTGCTGAACCGCGCCTGATCGGTGATCTCCGTCACGCAGAACGATGGAATCTGCAGATTGGTCACGGGTCCGCTACGCTCCGCCTCGGCGACGACCAGCGGGGCGTTCGCGCCGCCAAATATGTCGAGGCTCCATCCATCCTCGCCGATCCATGCGGAGAACCGGTTCTTGATAATCGGACGGCCTCCGCGCATCACCAGTTCCGCGGCTATGCGGGCGTCGATCTCCCGTTCGGCCTCATAACGGGTGCCGCCCACCGACGGCCCCTTGACGGTGACGAACGCCTCGGTGAACCGTTCTCGGTATTGCCTCAGTACGGCTATCGGATCGGTGTCGGCGTTCATATCGATGCGCACCCCGCGTGTCTGTAGCCGCACTCGCAACGCGTAATTACCGTCGTGCACATAATAGCTTTGCACGATCAGCATCGGCTCGCCGTCATCCAGTTCCGGCGGCAGCGCCCTGCAGAAGAACCGACGTTCATATTCGAAATCGTTCATGGCGATGTCCATACCACTCCAGTGTAGTCGGTGCGGGAGCGCGTAAACCCGGGAATTCCGCGAAATTGTCGACATGTTGGGAGTGGGATGGTGTACAGTAATACAGTTGCTTGCCGCAAGGCGAGCGATGGCTCGGGTTCGTAGCTCAGTGGATAGAGCGTCTGTCTCCGGAACAGAAGGTCGAGGGTTCGAATCCCTTCGAGCCCACCAGCAAAGGTTCCATACCATCGGTATGGAGCCTTTTTCATGGTCTATCTGCGTTTCGAGGGGGTGATTCGGGATGCGCCGGACATCTATCTACGTTTCGAGGGGTTGATAGCCAAGTATAAACGCTACGGGAATCGCATGATTCCAGCAAGAATCAGGTCGAAATACTCCGCATATCGTGTTTTGGCAACCCCTTGAAACGCAGATAGATGTCCCCAGACTGCAAAATCACCCCCTCGAAACGCAGATAGGAGATGTTGCGGCGAAAGCCGGTCGCGGCGGTTGCCTCCGCCTCGCGACCGGTCAGCTCTTCTTGGGGGCGGTGGTGCTTTCGCGGACGACCAGGCGTGTGGGCAGGATCAGGTAGTGGTCGGCGACGGAGCCTGCACGCGCGTCGAGAATCATGTCCACGGCCTTGCGGGCGATCATGTCGAACGGCTGGCTGATGGTGGTGAGCGCCGGGTACAGGTATTGTGCCGGGTACACGTTGTCGAAGCCGACGACCGACAGGTCAGCGGGCAGGGACAGGCCGCGTTGGCGGGCAGCGCGGTACACGTTGAGCGCCGTGACGTCGTTGCATGCGAAGATCGCAGTCGGCCGTTTGGCGGCGGGCAGGTCGAGCAGTTGGCATGCGCACTCGTAGCCGCGTTCCGGCATGTAGTCGCCGTAGGCGACCAGCTCGGGATCCAGCTGGATCCCGGCGCGACGCAGCGCGGTGGCGTAGCCACTGTAGCGGGCCTGAGCGGATTCTGCGTTCTGCGGGCCGGTGATGATGCCGATGCGCTGATGGCCGAGTTTGATGAGGTGCTCGGTGGCGATCAGCCCGCCGGTCCAGTTGTCGATGCCCACGCCGAGCGTGTCCTGCGACCCTTCGCCGATGGAGTCGATAATGACGAAGGGAATGTTGCGCGAACGCAATAGTGTTTTTTCGCGTTCGGTCGCGTTGGACAGCAGCAAAATGACGCCGAGGGGATTGCGGTTGAGGATTTCCCGGAAGCTTTCCTCGCTGCGCTTGCCCCGCCCGGTCTGCGTGATGGTGATGCCGATGGGCATCGATTTCACATATTCGGTGGTCTCCGCGATTATCGCGTTGATACCGTTCGCCATGACCTCGGTGAGCACGAGCTCGATGGTCTGTGATGTCTTCGTGGTGACGAGAGACTTGGAGTACCCGGATTCCTCCATGATTTTCTCGATGCGCGCCCTTGTGGAGCTGGATACGCCCTCTCGCCCGTTGATGACCTTTGATACGGTCGCGGTGGAGACTCCGGCAAGCTTCGCTATCTCACTGACCCGCGGTTTTTTCATATCGCCTGCCATCGGTTGCTCCGTTTCTCCCGTACTTCATTGTGGGTGTGTCTGCGTTCGTTGCAGACGCACTTCACACTATAGTAAAGCGTTTCGAGATAGATGAAAGAAAATTTCTAGAATAAGATGGTGATTTTTCTAAGAAATATGTATGATGGGAACGAAACACAATGCATCGAGAACCATTGAGGCGAAGGAGCCAGCATGGGCACCATCATCGGAGTCAAAACCTACGACCTGCGTTTCCCCACGTCCAGCACGCTGTCGGGCTCGGATGCGATGAACAAGGACCCCGATTATCCTCGGCATACGTCGTCATCACCACCGACGCGGATGGCGGCCTGATCGGCAGCGGCTTCGCTTTCACTGTCGGCCGTGGCAACGACGTGGTCGTGGCTGGCATCGACTCGCTCTCCCGCATGCTCGTCGGCCGCAACGTCGAGAACCTGCTCGACGACATGCGCGCCGCATGGGACATGTTCGTCCACGACTCTCAGCTGCGCTGGCTCGGCCCGGAAAAGGGCGTCGAGCACATGGCCATCGGGCGCCGTGCTCAGCGCGCCATCGACCCGATCGCGGCCGCCACCGGCGAGCAGATGCAGAACCGCATCATGGACAAGCAGTATCGGCAGGCGGGCAGCTTCAAGGTCATGCAGATCGACGCCACGCGCGTCGCCGGGCCGCAGGAGATCGTGCTCGAATACCTGCTCGCCAACAAGTTCGGCGTGCGCGTGTGCCCCCACGCCGGCGGTGTCGGCCTGTGCGAGGCGGTGCGCCACTTCGCCATGTCCGATTACCTGGCGGTCAGTGGACAATGGGATGATCGCGTCATCGAATATGTGGACAACCAGCACGAATACTTCGTGCATCCCACTGAGATCGTCAATGGTCGTTACAAGGCCCCGACCGCTCCGGGCTCGGGCGTCGACATGAAACTCGAAGCCGCCGAACGGTGCCTGTACAAGGGCTGATCGCAGCGCCGCGGTGCCGCGGCTCGCACGGACACGAACACAACAAAGGACACTGAAACATCATGGATTTGCATCTGGAAGGCAAGGTCGTCATCCTCACCGGCGGTTTCAAGGGCATCGGCAAGGGCGTCGCCCTGCGACTGGCCAAGGAGGGGGCCATCGTGCGGTTATCAACCGAGACGACGGCGCCGCCGAGCAGTTCGACGCCGAAATGAAGGCCATCACCGACAACTACCGCACGTATCTGATGGACCTCAACGACACCGACGACATCGCGCCGATCGTCGAGGATGTGGTGAAGACCTACGGCCATATCGACGGTCTGGTCAACAACGCGGACCGCAACGACAACCTCGACCTCGACCACACCTCGTGGCGCGAATTCGAGCAGTCGCTGCACGGCAACCTCACGCACTATTACGAGCTCGCCCACCGCTGCGCCCCGTACCTGCGCGAATCGAAGGGCGCGATCGTCGACATCTCGTCCAAGACCGCGCTGACCGGCCAGGGCAAGACCAGCGCCTACGCCGCCAACTTGCTCGTGTTCGACGCCTCCAAGGGCGTCCACTTCCACGACGAGGTCTTCAAGGACACCGTCTACTTCATGAACAACGTGTTCTGCAACACCTCCACCACGCCGACGCAGTGGTACCGCAAGACCGACGCGCTCGCCAAGGCCGCGTTCTCGAACAACGACTACTACGAGGCCGGCGGCAAGGCTTCGGACACTCAGCCTGAGGACAAGCGTGGTCTGGAAGTCGACCCGAAGTTCGTCGGCTTCTCCGGCGGCTCCGACACCCCGGCCGGCAAGCTCGCCGGCATGGCGCCGAAGCCAAGGCCAACCTCGACAAGGCATACACCTCCTCCAAGCTGCGCGTGGGCCTCGACTCCGTCAAGGCCGGCGTGCAGTGGGCGCCGACGATGAGCGAGATCCAGGTGCACAACGGCTCCGGTTCTGCCTCCTCGCACAAGCCGGCTGTCGCCGTCGTCAACAGCAACTTCAACAAGCAGGCTCCTGAGACGCTGCCCGAGTACACCGTCACGCTGGACGGTGACAAGCTGCAGTCCATCCGCTGGATCGGCTCCGAAGGCAACGTGCTGAGCAGCCTCGACGAGGGAGACTACACGGTGAGCGGCGAGGGTGACAAGGTCACGGTGAAGATCGCCGCCGACTTCCTCAAGGGCAAGGACGCGGGCAACTACGGTCTGCAGTTCGAGTTTGCGTCCGTCGCCCCCCGCAAGGTGTCGCTGAACGTGACCGACGAGGCAGTCGAGCCAAGCAAGCCGACGACTCCGGCCAAGCCGGGCGCTAACGAGCAGCCGAAGACCGAAGGCGTCGCGAAGACCGGTTCGTCCGTGCCCGCCGTCGCCGCCGGCACCACGATGATCGTCCGCAAGCGTGCCACTCGCTGAATGACACGCCGTAAAGGCCGGGGCCGGTAACTATGTGCCGGCTCCGGCCTTTGCCGGTACGATGGATATAATGGATGTCTTGCCGTTGCGATAACGCCGCGGCAGACAAAATAGAAGAAACGTTCCAGAGCACAGAAAGGAACATTGATGTCAACTTCTGGCCGTTTTACGATTCCGAGTGAATCGAACTTCGCGGAGAAGACCGCGGAACTGGCCCGGTTGTGGGGTGCCGACGCGGTTCGCAACTCGGATGGCACGCAGTTGGACGACGAGGTCGTGGCGCTGGGTATGAAGGTCTACACGGCCTACTTCCCGACCCGCGCGCACAACGAGTGGATCACGCTGCACATGGACGAGACCCCGCAGGTGTACCTGCTGTCGAAGCGTGCGCTGGCGGAGAGCGACACGGTGGACGTGTCTCTGATGGACGGTTTCTTCGAGGAGCAGCTCAAGCCGAACTTCGACGCCGACCCGCACAAGTACTGGGAAGTCGTGGACCGTTCGACGGGCGCCGTGGTGCCGACCGAGCAGTGGACCGTGGACGCCGAAGCGGGCGTAGTGCACGTCTTCGGCGCGGAACTGATGCACGAGTACACGGTCTCGTTCCTCGCGTACATCATCTGGGATCCGGTCGAGATGTACAACCACCTGACGAACGGGTGGGGCGACAAGGAGCACGAGATTCCGTTCGATATCTACCACCCGGCGACGCGCAAGTTCGTGTTCGACACGTTCGAGCAGTGGCTCAAGGACAACCCGCAGGTGGATGTCGTGCGTTTCACGACGTTCTTCTACCAGTTCACGCTGCTGTTCGACCAGAAGCAGCGCGAGAAGGTCGTGGACTGGTTCGGATGCGCCTGCACCGTGAGCCCGGCCGCGCTCGACGACTTCGAGAAGGAGTACGGCTACCGCCTGCGTCCCGAAGACTTCGTAGATGGCGGCGCCTATAACTCCGCGTGGCGCGTGCCGCGCAAGCCGCAGCGCGACTGGATCGACTTCCTGAGCCATTTCGTACGCGCGAACGTGAAGAAACTCGCATCGCTGTCGCACGAGGCCGGCAAGGAAGCGATGATGTTCCTGGGTGACCAGTGGATCGGTACCGAGCCGTACAAGGATGGTTTCGAGGATCTGGGCCTGGATGCTGTCGTCGGTTCGATCGGTGACGGCACCACGACCCGCATGATCGCGGACATCCCGGGCGTGAAGTACACGGAGGGTCGTTTCCTGCCGTACTTCTTCCCCGACACGTTCTACGAGGGCAACGACCCAAGCATCGAGGCATGGGACAACTGGCGCAAGGCCCGTCGTGCCATCCTGCGTTCCCCGATCGCCCGCATGGGCTACGGCGGATACCTGTCGCTGGCCGCGAAGTTCCCGAAGTTCGTGGACGCGGTGGAGCACATCTCGGATGAGTTCCGCGACATCCACGACCGCACCGACGGCGAGGCGGCCCGCGGCGTGCTCAACGTGGCGATCCTGAACTGCTGGGGCAAGATGCGTTCGTGGATGGCCTACACGGTCGCCCACGCGCTGCCGAACAAGCAGACGTATTCGTATTACGGCATTCTGGAGTCGCTGTCGGGCATGCGCGTGAACGTGCGGTTCATCAGCTTCGATGACGTGCTGGAGCATGGCGTCGCCGACGACATCGACGTGATCGTGACCGGTGGCCCGGTCGACACCGCGTTCTCCGGTGGCTCGGTGTGGGCCGAGGAGCCGCGCCTTGCGGCGACGCTGCGTGCCTGGGTGCACGGCGGCGGCGCCCTGATTGGCGTGGGCCAGCCGAGCGCCCAGCAGTTCCAGGGTCGTTTCTTCCAGCTGGCCGATGTGCTGGGTGTGGACGAGGAGCGTCACCAGACGCTGTCGGTGGACAAGTACTTCCCGGCCGTCACGCCGGAGCACTTCATCACCGCCGACGTGCATCTGGGCGAAGGTGTGCTGCAGGGCTTCCTCGACGCCGGATACCGCAAGCCCCTGTCGGGCTGCGGCGGCGGTCAGGCGATCGGCGAGCTTGGCGGCATCGACTTCGGCGAGCCGATCGCGGACACGTTCCCGGTCAACGAGGACGTGACGCTGCTGCGCGCCGACGGCGGTCAGGTGCAGCTCGCGGTCAACGAGTACGGCAAGGGCCGCGGCGTATACGTCTCCGGTCTGCCCTACTCGGCCGCGAACGCCCGTCTGCTGGAGCGTGCCCTGTTCTGGGCCTCCCACAACGAGGGCAAGTATGCGGCATACAGCTCGTCGAACCCCGAGTGCGAGGTCGCGGTGTTCGACAAGTCGGGTTGCTACTGCGTTGTCAACAACACGGATCGCGCGCAGTCCACGTATGTGGAGCGCGGCGACGGTCGCATCGAGCGCATCGAACTGGCGCCCAGCGGTATCGCCTGGCGCACCATCTGATCCGGTCGCATCATCGCTCCGGATCGGCGTGAACGAGTGAATATCGGGGTCATCGTCGCCTACTCCTTCGACGATGACCCCGATTTTTCATGCCGCCTGTCCATTGTGCGTACATGTACGCATCACCGGATGGGCGGCATAGGTATATTTATTACACGGTAAGCGTGCACAAGCGCGTCGCAACGCAGACAATAATCGCGGGAACCCGCGGGGAATGAGGAGTCATGAGCGAGAAGATGGAAGCGGTCGCCACGTCGGAGGCGCCTGTGGCGCTGGGCGCGTACAGCCAGGCGGTAAAGGCCAACGGGTTCGTGTTCGTGTCCGGTCAGCTGGGCATCGACCCCACGACCGGCGAACTGGCCGGAGACACCGCCGGTGAGCAGACCGCCCAGGCGCTGAAGAACATCAAGCAGATTCTCGACACGGCCGGCACCGGCATCGAGCACGTCGTGCGCGCGACGATCTACATGAAGAACGTCGAAGACTTCAAGGAAGTCGATGCCCGGTACGCCGACGTGTTCATCGGCTCCGTCAAGCCCGCCCGCGTTGCCATCGGCGGCAACGACATCCCCAAGGGCGCCCTCGTCGAGATCGACGCCATCGCAGTTCTGTGACGGTTCGCGGGGAATCCGAACAGTAACCCGCCTTCAACCAAAGCCGTAGCAGTGAGCCTCCACCAGATGCATGATGGAGGCTCACTGCTGTGAGTCGTATTGCATAACCATGTTGCGCCGATGCTGATGGTTCCGTCGGATGTGGCGTATATGAAGGTGATTTGCGTCCGTAAGTGCGCGCCGAAACGACGACTGTGCGCACTTACGGACGCAAATCGGGCCTTTTGCGTCCATATGTTCGCGCACTTGCTGTTTCGGCGCGCACTTACGGACGCTTTGGGAGCGCCCCCCAATCTCGCTCCGCTCGACAGCCCCCTGTCAGCGGGAGTGCGGCCAACGCTCCCGCTGGCGGGGCTGTCGCAAAGCGACTGAGGTGGTTCACACGTGACACGCTATATAGAGTCACCAAACGTGTCTCCCAAATCATCTCCGGCCAATCCACCGCATATGTGATGCGGTGGTGAAGGAGTGACGCGGATCACCCTGATTCTTACCCTCGAATGCCCCGAACACAGCTGCGCGGCCTATGATGACCTGCACCAATGGCGTTGGCGCGACTATGTCGCGCGGCGAAATATGGAAGCGGGGTGTGAGATGCACGGGCGCGAAGGACGAGGACGGCTGTCCGGATCCGTTGTGGCGGTGGTTTCCGTACTGGCATGTATCGCCATGCTTGCCGGATTGGTGATGGGCACGACGCATGTGGTCAGCTGGGTGTTCGATGCGATCGGACTGGCGTCGCCACAGCACCGCCCGATCGTCATCGCGCATCGTGGCGACACCCGGCATGCTCCCGAGAACTCGCTGGCTTCCATTCGTGCCGCAAAGCAGAACGGCGCCGATTTCGCCGAAATCGACGTGCGGCTGACCAAAGACGGCATACCCGTGGTGTTCCATGACCGCAGAACCGGGCGTCTGGACGCGGGCGGTCGCGACGTGCTGGTGAACAGTATGCCGTTGTCCGCATTGCAGCGCATGATCATGCAGCAACGCGGCATGCGGTATTCGGTTCCCACGCTGCGTCAGGTGTTGGATGACGCTTCCATGTCACGTCCGGGGCAGCGGCGGTTCGGCTTGCTGCTGGACATCAAGACGGACGCGCGGTATGCCCGGAAAGTGGCCGATGCCGTGGTGCGTGTGGTCGAGGATTCCAAATACGCCGGCAATCTGATGGTGATGTCGGCCAACCCGTATGCGGTGATGGTCTTCAAGAGCATGCGTCCGCAGTGGCATGTAGGCCTGTGCGCCAGCGGCAGGCCCGATCTGACGCAATGGGATGATGACGGCACGAGCGAAGCGCGGTTCATGGACGGGGCCGCGCGGGTCGAGACCGTACGCCGCGAAGTGACGGCGAAGCGCGGCGGAAAGCAGCGAAAGCATCCCATGTTCCGTGGAATGCGCGGCGAGGCCATGGACTTCGTCGTGTTCCGCGCGCGGGACGTCACATCAAGACTGCTGCGGAATGCGCGGCTGCGCAGAATTCCCGTATATGTCGACTCGGTGGATTCATACGATGCCGCGAACGGCCTGCTGCGCCACGGCGTCAGCGGACTGCTCGGCGAGAACATCACGCCGTTGCAGCAGGCTTGTTCGTCATATCACGGGCTTCCCGAACCGTTCTCGTCGCCGGACGATGACGATCGCTCCCAGGCGTGACGCCGGCCGATCCCGCGTCGGTGCATGAACCGGACGTTCGCTGTCAAAGTGCCCGGTACACTAGGGAGAATGAGTCCTGAAGCGCTTAGTGAACTGATTGAAACCATTGCCCACGATCTGGTCGCCGCCGGAAAAGCCGGTACCCTGACCGACGATTTGATTCCTGAAACCGCCAAATTCGCCGTGATGCGCCCGAAGGATCGCGCGCACGGCGATTGGGCCTCCAACGCCGCCATGCAGCTGGCCAAGAAGGCCGGCATGAAGCCGCGCGATTTGGCCGAGCTGTTCGCCGAGCGGCTGACCGCCGCCGACGGCATCTCGACCGTCGAGGTGGCGGGGCCCGGCTTCATCAACATCACGCTGGATTCCGCCTCCGCCGCCGCGGTGGTCGACAAGGTGCTGGCCGATGGCGCAGGCTACGGCAAGAACGCGCACCTCGGCGGCAAGACGCTCAACCTGGAGTTCGTCTCCGCCAACCCGACCGGCCCGATTCACATCGGCGGCACCCGTTGGGCCGCCGTCGGCGACTCGATGGCCCGCGTGCTGGAGGCCAACGGCGCCAAGGTTGTGCGCGAATACTACTTCAACGATCACGGCGAGCAGATCAACCGTTTCGCAAAGTCCCTGGTCGCAGCCGCGCACGGCGAGGAGACGCCCATTGACGGATACAAGGGCAAGTACATCAACGAGATCGCCGACCGCGTGATCGCCGAGGCGGAGGCCGATGGCGTGGATGTGCTGAGCCTGCCGCGCGTCGATGGCGGCCTCGACAAGGACGGCAACCCGCTCGGCGAGGGCGATTCCGAGCAGCGCGAGGAGTTCCGCAAGCGTGCCGTGCCGATGATGTTCGACGAGATTCAGCGCTCGATGAAGGAATTCCGAGTCCGCTTCGACGTGTGGTTCCACGAGAACAACCTATACAAGGACGGAGAAGTCGACCGCGCGATTGAGGAGCTGCGCAGTCGCGGCGACATCTTCGAGAAGGATGGAGCCACCTGGTTTGAATCCACCAAGCATGGCGATGACAAGGACCGCGTCATCATCAAGTCGAACGGTGACTTCGCCTACTTCGCTGCCGACATCGCCTACTACTGGAACAAGCGTCACCGCGTTGTGGATCCGGCCGACGTGGCGATTTACATGCTCGGCGCCGACCATCATGGCTATATCGGTCGTATGATGGCCATGTGCGCCGCCTTCGGCGACGAGCCGGGCGTGAACATGCAGATTCTCATCGGCCAGCTGGTCAATGTGATGAAGAACGGCAAGCCCGTGCGCATGTCTAAGCGCGCTGGCAACGTCGTCACCATCGACGATCTGGTTGAGGCCGTTGGCGTGGATGCGGCCCGTTACTCGCTGGCCCGTACCGACTACAACACGTCGGTGGATATCGATCTGGATCTGCTGACTTCGCATTCCAATGAGAACCCGGTGTACTACGTGCAGTATGCGCACGCGCGTTCCTGCAATGTGGACCGCAACGCGGCCGCTGCGGGCATCGGTACCGAAGGCGCTGACCTGAGCCTGCTTGACACCGAGGCGGACGGCGAGGTGCTCGCCGCGCTCGCCCAGTGGCCGGCGACTTTGGCTCTGGCCGGCGACCAGCGTGCCCCGCACAAGGTGGCGCACTATCTGGAGGACCTGGCCGGTGCCTACCACAAGTGGTACAACGTCGAGCGCGTGGTTCCGATGGCGCTGACCGACCCCGAGGAGCGTCTGGATGACGCCGCTCGCGAGGCACTGCGCATCGCCAAGAACCCCGAACCGGCACGTGCCGCCGCACGCCTCAAGCTCAACGACGCCGTGCGCACGGTCATCGCCTCCGGTCTCGACCTGCTCGGCGTCACCGCCCCCGACAAGATGTGACCTAGGCTGCCCCTGGTCGCGCGTAGCGCGACTGGGGGCGGTTCTCATTCAGGTACTCTCCGACCGAGCCTCCGCCTTATGGTCGGGAAGTGGTATCACGGTGCCGGTTCTGGCACAATGGCACAGTAATAGGAAAAGCGGCAAGCCCTGAGCGAAAGAGGAGCAATGACTGGATCTGCTGTGCGTGTGGACGGAACGCAAGGTATCACCCCCATCTGGCCGGTGGCGACGGCAGTGAATGCCGAAGGCGCCCTGACGTTCCACGGGCGCACCGCTGAGTCGCTGCTTGACGAGTTCGGATCCCCGCTGTATCTGATCGACACTGACGAAGTTTCCGCCCGCGCCAGATATTTCGTGCGCGCGGCGGCCGACGCCTTCACCAACTCCACCACGCACGTGAGTTTCGCCGGTAAGGCGTTCCTCTCCAAAGAAGTCGTGCGGTTGGTGATCGATGCAGGCATGCTCGTCGACACATGCTCTATGGGAGAGATGCGCATCGCGCTCGCCGCAGGCGTCCCCGGCCGTCGTCTGGTGCTGCACGGCAACAACAAGTCCGACGCGGAAATCGAACTCGCCATCGAGCAGGGCTTTGCGAAAATCGTCGTGGACGAGCCGGGTGAGCCGGCCCGCATCGCCGCCATCGCGCGACGACTCGGCAAGCGTGCCCGCGTGATGCTGCGCGTGACCGCCGGCATTCACGCCGGTGGCCACGAATACATCTCCACCGCGCATGAGGATCAGAAGTTCGGCGTGCCGCTGCTGCCGGCCGGCGCCGATGCCGCGGCACTCAGCGTACTGGACGAACTCACGGCTGATCCAGCAGGCGTGACGCCGGCTGTTACGAACGCGCACATCGCCGAACGCGATGGTGATGCCGGTGACGGGAATGCGAAGCCCGAGCGCGAACTGCACTACGACATGAAGTACCCGTATGACCTGAGCCACGAGGAGATCCCCGAAAAGGACAAGGCGCTCGCCGCCGCGATGGAAACCGTGGCGGATGGGCCGGCACTGGCCGTGCTCAAGGATATCCTCACACGGTCCGACGAGTTGGAACTCGTCGGCATTCACTCTCATATCGGTTCCAACATCCATGACGCAGACGCCTTCATCCAGGCCGCCAAGCGCATGATGCTGCTGCGCAAGACCTTCTACGCCACCGACGCCTATACGCTGCCCGAGGTCGACTTGGGCGGCGGCTACTCCGTGGCATACACCGACGGCGAGGATTCGATGGACGTGCGCGTCGAGCTGCGTCGTCTCGCCGAAGCGGTCGGTGCCATCAACCGTGCGCTCGGTGTGCCCGCGCCGGCCATCAGCTTCGAGCCAGGACGATGGATCGTCGCCCCGGCCGGCGTGACCCTGTATCGTGTGGGCACGATCAAGCCGGTGCATCTGTCCGACGCCAAAGACAAGACCGGCAATCCCATCGATGAGCGCGTGTACGTGTCGGTGGACGGCGGCATGAGCGACAATATTCGTCCAGCGCTGTACGGCGCCGACTACACGGTCCGGCTGGCCAACCGTCGCGGGTCGGACGAGTCGATGCTGGTGCGCGTAGTCGGCATGCATTGCGAGTCCGGCGACATCATCGTGCACGAGGACAGGCTTCCGGCCGACCTCAGGCGCGGCGACATCCTCGCCGTGCCGGTGACGGGCGCATACGGCCGCACGATGGCGAGCAACTACAATCAGGCGCTGATTCCTGCCGTGGTCGCCGTGAGTGAAGCCGGCGCACATGTGATGATCCGTCGCCAGACCATTGACGACCTGCTGGATCTGGATCAGAGCTGACCGTTCAGCGCCAGCGGCAAGATATAAAAGCAAAAAGCAGTAGAACTCAAAAAAAGGAGTCCTCCCCGGCTATCAGGGAGGACTCCTTATTGTTTGTTGTGGTTGTGTCTACCGAATCACTTGGTGACGATGGTGCCAATCGGAGCGCCGGTAGCCACCGCACCCTTGGCGGTGATCGACAGCTTATCGATCTTGGCCGGGTTGGTGAACACGACGATCACGTCGGTGGGCTTTCCAGCGGACTTGACCACATTCCAGTCCACGTCGACCAGCGCGTCTCCGGCGTTCACCTGCTGGCCTTCGCTGACCATCATCGTGAACGGGGATCCGGCGAGCTGTACAGTATCCACGCCGATGTGCACGAGCACTTCCACTCCGGCGGGAGTGGTGATGCCCACTGCATGCTTGGCCTGAGCGACCGTGGTAATCTTGCCGGCCACCGGGGCGACCACACGACCCGACGTGGGAACCACGGCGAATCCGTCGCCAAGGATCTTGGCGGCGAAGGTCTCGTCGGGCACTTCCGTGATCGGCTTGATGGCACCGTCCACAGGGGCGAGCACCGCGTTGTCAGCGGCTTTCACCTTGGGGGCGGGGGCAGCGGCAGCGGGGGCTGCCGTCACGCTTTTGGGGAACCACCACCGATGACGGGCTTGCCGTACAGGGCGGACAGAGCGTCAGCCACGGCCTGCACCTGCGTGCCGACGATGATCTGGACGTTCTTCTTGTCGATCACCTTGACACCGGGGACGCCGGTCTTGCGGATGGCGTCGACGTCGACCTTCGAGGAATCCACGACACCCATGCGCAGACGGGTGATGCAGTTCTCGATTTCGGTGATGTTGTCGTGACCGCCCAGAGCGGCGTACAGCTTGCCGGCGAGGTCGGCGTACTTGTCACCGGTGGACGAGGTCGCGGTGTCGAACGCTGCGGAGGAGGCATCGTCGTTATCGTCATCGCCACGGCCCGGGGTCTTCATGTTGAACTTCTTGATCATGAAGTCGAACACGAAGTAGTAGATGACCGCGAAGACGAGGCCCTGAACGATAAGCATCCACGGCATATGAGCTGCGGGAACCTTCAGCGACAGGAACCAGTCGATGAAGCCTGCGGAGAAGTTGAAGCCTGCGATCCACTGGAACGAAGCGGCGATGAACACCGAGATGGCGGTGAGCAGCGCATGCACCACGTACAGCGGGAAGGCGGCGAACATGAAGGAGAACTCCAGCGGCTCGGTGACACCGGTGAGGAACGCGGCGAGCGCACCGGCGAGCATCAGGGATCCGGTGGCCTTCTTGTTCTCGGGCTTGGCGTTCTTGTAGATCGCGAGTGCACCGGCCGGCAGGCCGAACATCATGATCGGGAAGAAGCCGGCCTGGTAGATGCCGGTGACGTACACGCCGAACGGGTGGAAGCCGCCGGTGGCGATGACCGCGCCACTGGCCGGGTCGGCGCTGCCCCAGAACTTGCCGATGTCATTGATGTTGGCAAGGTTGAACCAGAACACGTTGTTCAGTGCGTGGTGCAGACCGGTCGGGATAAGCAGACGGTTGAAGAAGGCGTAAATGCCGGCACCGACGGCGCCGAGGCCCATGATGGACTCGCCGAACCAGACCAGCGCACCGTAGACGGCCGGCCAGATGAACAGCAACAGCAGCGAGATGATGGACATGACCGCGGCGGTCAGGATCGGCACGCAACGGCGGCCGGAGAAGAACGCCAGGAAGTCCGGCAGTTTTGTCTTGCCGAACTTGTTGTATAGCGCACCTGCCACGCAGCCGACCAGGATGCCGAAGAACACGTTCTTGTTGCCGATGGCGCCAGCGGCGAATGCCGGGTGCTCGGTGTCGACCTTGGTGGCGTCGAAGCCAAGGAACATGGACGCGGAGCCCATGATCGTGGTGACGGTCAGGAAACCGACCAGTGCGGACAGTGCCGAGGCGCCGTCCTTGTCGCGAGCCATGCCGATGGCGACACCAACGGCGAACAGCAGGCCCAGATTGTCGAGGATCGCGCCGCCGGTCTTGCACAGGTAGGCAGCGACGACGTTACTGCCACCCCAACCGCTCGGGTCGATCCAATAACCGATGCCCAGGAAGAGTGCTGCAGCAGGCAGACACGCAACGGGCAGCATAAGAGCGCGACCAAGGCGCTGGATATATGCTTTCATTCCAACCTCCCTCTGAGGATACGGGCGGCGCTTTCTTCCGCCACAATTCCCGTTCGCGTACCATCCCACCATTGGATCGGACGCTCGCGAGTATGTCAGCAACGCCGCTTCAATGAACAATGGTACGTGACTTTTACGATATGAGGCCCGTGTTTCGTTAAGATTATTTGCTAAATAGGCAGGAAACATGGCGGGTGTATAAGGGCTCAGCCTTACGAGAAGCTGGTGTTTCACGATTTCTCTGTTTACGGCGTTAATTTGTAAATCTACTTTACTTCGGCGTGTCGTTGGCGCTGCTACATAATGGAAAGCCAAGGGAAACGAGGCCATTGGGAGCTGGATCCGGCCTCCGGGGCGTTGACGGGCGGCGTGTCGGATTCATTCCGTAGGATGGTACACAGTGACGCCGGCCCGGCGACCCTCTAGCGGTGAGTGGCGGCCGGGCGCGCCAAACACCGCTGAAGGAAGGAAATCCGTGGCACAGCTGAATGACAACCCCATCCGCGTCGGACTGTTGGGAGCGGGAACCGTCGGATCACAGACCGCACGTCTGCTGGTGGAGCAGAAGGACGAACTCGCCGCCCGCATCGGGCGTCCGATCGAGCTGGTCGGCGTGGCCTGCCTGGATCCCGATGAGGTGGACTTCCCCTGGATCGACAAGTCTCTGCTGACGACCGACACGATGAAGGTCGCCACCAACGCCGACATCGTCGTCGAGCTGATCGGCGGCACCACAGTGGCCCGCACGTTCGTGATGGCCGCGATCGAGTCGGGAGCCTCCGTGGTCACCGCCAACAAGGCGCTGCTTGCCAAGTACGGCCCGGAAATCTACACCGCGGCCGAGGCCAAGGGCGTCGACATCTACTTCGAAGCGGCCGTTGGTGGCGCCATCCCGTTCCTGCTGCCGCTGCGCGAATCCCTGGCGGGCGACAAGGTGACCAGCATGCTGGGCATCGTCAACGGCACCACCAACTACATTCTCGACGAGATGACCACCAAGGGCCTGCAGTTCGATGACGTGCTCAAGGACGCCCAGGCCAAGGGATACGCCGAAGCCGATCCGACCGGCGACATCGAAGGCTACGATGCGGCCAACAAGGCCGCGATTATGGCCACGCTCGGCTTCCACACCAACGTGACGATCGATGACGTGAGCGTCGAGGGCATCACGAAGATCACCGCCGACGACATCGCCGCGGCCGCCGCCGAGCACAAGGTCATCAAGCTGCTCGCCGTCGTGGAGAACGGCGAGGCCGGTGTGTCGGCGCGCGTCTACCCGGCGCTGATTCCCGAATCGCACCCGCTGGCATCCGTGCACGGCTCATTCAACGCCGTGTTCGTCAAGGCCGAGGCGGCCGACGACCTCATGTTCTACGGCCGTGGTGCGGGCGGCGCTCCGACCGCTTCCGCCGTCGTCGGCGACGTGGTCACCGAAGCCCGCCACATCGCTCAAGGCTGCACCGGCCCGTCCATCCCCATGTACCACGAGCTGCCCAAGGCGCCGATCAGCGCCAGCCGCGCCGCGTTCGCCGTGCGGTTCCTCATCCACGACAAGCCGGGCGTGCTCGCCGCCATCGCCAAGGAGTTCGCCGACCACGGCGTGTCGATCAACGGCGTCAATCAGGATCTCAAGCCGACGATGACCGATCCTGGTTATGACGGCGAGATCCAACAGCTGCGCATCGTCACGCATCTGACCGACGAGGTCACGCTGCGTGAGACCGTCGAAGCCGTCCGCACGCTGGACTTCGTCACCGGAGAGCCGTCCATCCTGCGCGTGCTCGACTAGTCATACGATTGCCTGCCCCCGCTGTCGGGGGCTGTCGGCAAAGCCGACTGGGGGTGGTTTCGCGGCGTTTCCGCGAAACCACCCCGATCTCACTATCGTTTGCTCCCCTCCCCGTCAGCGGGGGCGGAATCGCTGAATCAAGGAATCATGGAACCAATCTGTACACAGGTCAAGGTCCGCGTGCCGGCTACAAGCGCCAATCTGGGCTCCGGCTTCGACACGGTCGGCCTCGCCCTCGATTATCATGACGAACTCACCTTCACGCTCAGCCGTGACCCGTCCAATCGCGCCGCGCAAGTGCTGATCTATGGCGAGGGCGAGGACACGCTGCCGCGCGACGAGACCCATCTGGTCGTCTCCACGTTCCGCAAGGCATGCCAGACCTTCGGCCTGGGCAAGGTCGGGTTCATCCTCGAAGCGCACAACAACATCCCGCAGGCGCGCGGCATGGGGTCGTCCGCCGAAGCCATCGTGGCGGGCATCGCCGCCGCTGCCGCGTTCGCGCCGGAGGGCCGGCTCAACCGCGATTCCATCTTCGAGCTGGCGGCCGCCATCGAAGGCCATCCCGACAACGTGGCGCCGGCGGTGTACGGCGGCATGACCGTCTCATGGAACTTCGACACGGCCGAAGGGGTCGGCTCGGTGCCGATCCCCGGTGGAGACCCGCTGCACGGCGGTTTCCACACGGTCAAGTACGCGGTCGATCCGGGCGTCACGGCGGCCGTGTTCGTGCCCGACTACGAACTGTCCACCGAGAAGGCGCGCGAGGCGCTGCCCGGCGAGGTCGCCTATCGCGACGCGGTGTTTAACGTGTCGCGCGTGGCGCTGATGGCCGCGGCGATGAACCCGCGCGCGCTCGCGTCCGGCGAAGAGCCGAACGCGCTGCTGTACGCTGCCACGCAGGATCGCCTGCACCAGCCGTATCGCAAGGGGCTCATGCAGCCGTCATGGGACCTGATTCAGGCGTTCCGTTCCCGTGGTTTCGCCGCCATGGTGTCCGGCGCCGGCCCGTGCGTGCTGGTGCTGCATCACGGCGACGCCGTGGCGGACATCGATGAGGTCGCGGCGGAACAGCTGGCTTCCGGCCATTGGAAGGTGCTGCACCTGCCCATCGACACGGTCGGCGTGCAGGTCGAGCGTAAGTAGGAATACCGCACGTGCCTCCTCGCCCGCTCCTCGGGCCGGAGATGAGGGGAGCGCGAAGTTGCCGGTTGGGTGATGCGGCAGCTGGTGCGGCGGCAAAAGAAAGGTGACGATCATGTCCATTCCGATGATTCTGGCGTCGAAGTCCCAGCCGCGCCGGGATGTGCTGTATGCGGCCGGCATCTGCCCGACCATCCGCGTGTCCCATGTCGATGAGCCGGCTGCGCTGGAAAAAGCCGCCGCCGAGCGCGGCGTCACCGTTGACCAGCTGAACGTCGAACAGCGCGTGATGATTTTGGCCGAGGCCAAAGCGCAGGCCGTGCATCAGGCGTACCGCGATGTCGCCGACGCGGCCGCGAGCGCGACGGGCGAGCGCGTGATCGCGTACCCGTTGCAGGCCGCGGAGCTTCGCGGCGAGATGAACGTCGCGGACATACCTCGCCAGAGTGGCGCTCCGCTTGACTATTCGAAGGCGCCGATCGCGATGACCCGTGACTTCTCCGGCGTGGACATGCCGACCGTCACCGAGCCGATATCCAATGTGATTGCCATGCAGCCGGGGCTCACTCGGGCGAGCGGCGGCCCGCTGATCGTCGGCTGTGATTCGATGTTCCTGCTTGACGGCGAATGCTACGGCAAACCGCACAGCGTCGAGGTGGCGCGTGAGCGACTGCACCGCATGAGCGGCGCCACCGGCGAGCTGTGGACCGGGCACTGCGTGATCGACTTCGCGTCCGGGCGCGTCGAGCGCGGCGCGAGTCATGCCGTCGTGCGGTTCGGCGAGTTCAGCGACCGCGACATCGAACGATACATCGCCACCGGCGAGCCGCTGGAAGTCGCGGGATCGTTTACGCTGGAAGGTTTTGGCGGCGCGTTCATCGACGGCATCGACGGCGACCCGCACGGCATCATCGGCATCAGTCTGCCGCTGCTTCGCCGACTCGTCGGCAAGCTCGGCGTGGACTGGACCGACCTGTGGAACGTGGCCCGCGGGGAATCGGCGCCCGAAGACAAGACCGGAGGCGGCGGAGTCGTGCCGCCCAAGGAGAACGTGCATCAGCCCGGCGACGGCTGGATCGACTGCGCATGCGGGCGCAAGCACTGGGGATTGAACGGTGCCTCCGGCGTGCTGCTCGCGCGGCGTGACCCCAAGAGCGGCGAAGTGACCAGCGTGGTGATGCAGCATCGCGCCGCGTGGAGCGCGGAAGGCGGCACATGGGGCATTCCCGGCGGCGCGACGGCCGACGGTGAAAGCCCGATCGAGGGTGCGCTGCGCGAGAGCTACGAGGAGGCGAACATCACGCCCGAAGACATCGAGGTGGTCGGGTCCTACCGTGAGGATCACGGGCCATGGGCGTACACCACGGTCTTCGCGTTCGAGAAGCCCGGTCACCGGGTCGTGCCGCGGGCGAACGATGACGAGAGCATGGAAATCGAATGGGTGCCGATCGACGAAGTGCCCGACCGCAAGCTCTTGACCGCGATGCGCACAGACTGGCCGCGCTTCGCCGAGCGCCTGCACGCGCTGGCCGCTGCCGCACGGTGTTCGTGACGGTTACTGCAGTTGCGCCAAACGCTGGTAGATGTCGTCGGATGGAAGGTGGCGGTTTGCGAATCCTTTGACGCGAATTCCCGTGTCGAGGGGCATATACACGATGCGCATGCCGGCGCGCGACTGTTGGCCTCGTCGATGTTGGAAGTGGAAGGAACGCCACCCGCTGAAACCGTACTTGAGAGGGCTTCCTTCTACGTTGCCCTCCACGAGCTGTGTCAGGGTTCGGTGAACTCTGGCCACCGCCATCTTGAATTCGCCTTCGTCGGGCCAGACATATGCCAGAAGAATCACATCATCCGCAAGTGCATCCGGATCCATATACAGACCGCGGACGGACGAGATGATGGCAATGGCTTGCTCCAATAATGCGTAGTCGGCGGCCATCAGCGACCGCCATAAAGGAACGCGTGAATCTTCTCCTTGCGCCGCTTCAGGCTTTCCTGCGCCGACTGTGACAGTTCGGAGCCGGTCTCCCATTGTTCCTTATCGCCTCGGGCGGTGAACATCTGCTGTATGGTGAGGCGTTCGACCTCGGATTCCAGCGCATTGATGACATCCAGCATCTCGTTGAGAGAGTCCACGGACACCAGATAGCCGGCTGTGTCGGCGCGGTCGACGATTTCCAGCAATCCCCGCTGCTCCAGCGCCTTTCGCCATGCGTTCGAACGGGACAACTCGGTCAACCCGATGCGAGAGCCCGGCGTGGAGATCTCTCGTAACGCCTCCGCACGTTCCTTGATGTCCATGTAAGTCACCACCTTAATCACAACAAAATATGCATTATATTACGCATAGTACTACATGATATAATGCAATATATATTCACGGCTGCCGAGCCGTACCGCAGACGAGCGACTGGGGGCCTTAGTCTCGCTTCGCGACAGACCTTCGGGCCCTGCAATCACGGCCCTGTGGGCGCTCAGGGTAGTGCCACCACTCTCTTCCCCTAATCCTTCCGGATGAGGGGAGAACCGGTTCGCCGCAAGGCTCATACCGCCGCCCGATGGCCGGTCGCGTGCCGCCTGCGTAATCTCGGAGGCATGAACACAGCAACATCGCAATCTCAGTCCCGCGCCCGGTCTCAGTCGTGGACACCGGTGATCGAGGCCCGTGACCTGGTCATGGACTACACCGCAGGCATGGCCCGTGTGCAGGCGGACCACAGTGTCACCGGCGTGATGCCGCGAGGCGCCGGAACCGGCGGCCCCCATCCGTATGCGGCCGGCGAAACCGGCTACGCCATGCCCGCCGTGCATACGCTAGCGCTCAATCACGTGAACTTCGACTTGGCCCCCGGCGAGACGGTCGCCGTGATGGGACCGTCCGGTTCCGGCAAGTCGACGCTGCTGCACGCGCTCGCCGGCATCATCCGCCCGACATCGGGCACGGTGACCTTCCAAGGCGCGAATCTGACCGCGATGAGCGACGCGGACCGGACCAAACTGCGCCGCGGTGCGTTCGGTTTCGTGTTCCAATCCGGACAGCTGTTGCCCGAGTTGCCGGCGGTGGAGAACATCGCGTTGCCGATGATGCTGGACGGCTCCGACTACCGTTCCGCCACCGATGCGGCGATGCTGTGGCTGGAACGGCTGGGTTTGCGGCAGCTGGCCTCGCAGCGGCCCGGCGAGATGAGTGGCGGGCAGATGCAGCGCATCGCTATCGCCCGCGCGCTTGCCGTACAGCCGGCGGTCGTCTTCGCCGACGAGCCGACCGGCGCGCTCGACCAGGCCACCGGCCGCGAGGTCATGAGCATTCTCATGGAAGCCGCGCGTGATAATGGCGCTGCCGTGGTGATCGTCACTCATGATCCCAACGTCGCCGGCTTCTGCGGACGCACGATGACGATGCAGGACGGCCGCCTCAGCCAGACGGCCGACGCCGGCCTTGCCCCCGCTGGCGGGGTTCGGCATCCGCAGGCTGACTGGGGGCGGCCCGAGAGCGCTGAACCACCCTCAGTCTCGCTGCACCCGGCAGTTCCCGCAGGAGGCGCCCAATGAGCACGTTCGCACTATGGCGGCTGTTCCACCGCCCAGGCCGGCGCGGCGGTTCCGGCCACACATCGGCGTTGGCCATCGTCGCGTTCGCGGCGGCGACGGCCATCTTCCTGACCGTGCTGGGCGGCGTGCACGGGTTCATCTGGCGCGCGTCCGCCGACCATACGCTGAAATGCCTGATTGACAGGTCGACCTGCGCGCCGGGCACATGGGCGGTGTGGGCCGGACGGCTCAAGGACCAGCACGACTGGGCGCAATACGCCAGCACGTACGTGATGCTGGCGGCCTTCGCCTGCATACTGCTGATCGTGCCGTTCGTGGCGCTCGCCGGCTCGGCGGCGCGATTGGCGGCATCGCGGCGGGACGCGCGATTGGCGGCACTGCGCCTCGCGGGCGCCACCACCAGTCAGGTGACCAGACTGACCGCGTTGGATGCCGCCGGACAGGCGCTCATCGGCGCGTTGATCGGCATCGTCGGCTATTTCGCGATCATGCCGCTGATCATGCTGCTGAATTTCCAGGATCAGAGGTTCACGTTCGAGCAGTTGTGGGTAGGATCCCTGTCGCTGATCGTCGTGCTGGTGGTGGTCACGGTCCTGGCGCTGATCTCCGCATTGCTGACGCTGCGTCGGGTCGCCATCACCCCGCTGGGCGTCACCGCTCGGACCGCCCAGCCGCTGCCCACGAAGTGGCGCGTAATCGTGTTCCTGGTCGTGCTGGTGGCCGCGATCGTGCTGTTCAAGAACCCGCAGGGCCTGCTGCATTACGGTGAGGTGACGATGTATGCGGTGATTATCGGGTTCATCGCGCTGTGCTTCGCTCTAGTGAACCTGATCGGCTCATGGGTGGTGACCGCACGGGCGAGGTTGCGGTCCCGCCGCCCTAAGGACGCCGCCACGATGATCGCGATGCGGCGCATCCTCGACAATCCCAAGCGGGCATGGCGCAATGTGTCGGGCATCGCGCTGGCGGTGTTCATCGCTGGCATCACCTCGATCTGCGGGTTCATCGGCGCATCGTCGACCGCGCCTGTCGAAGGCGTACCCGAACCGGGACTGGCCTTCATCCGCGACATCGGCACCGGAGGGTTGCTGACGCTCGGATTCGCGGCCGTGCTGGCGGCCGTCAGCTCCGGAGTGATGCAAGCGGGCAGCGTCTACGACCAGGTTTCCGAATACCGCATGCTGGTGTTGGAGGGGACGGACGTGAAAACGTTGAACCGTGCGCGTTTCATCGAGGTGCTGACCCCGCTCAACACGGTGGTGGCCGTTGCCGGCGGCTGCTCGATGCTGCTGATGTTCCCGCTGTTCGCCGCATCCATGACCAAACCCGCCACGCTGCTCAGCTTCTTCGGCGGCATAGCGTTGTGTTACGCGCTGGTCTCCGTCGGCGCATTCGCCTCGAACCGTGTCGCCGCCAGCCTGAATCTCACCGACTGGCGTGCCGACGACTGATCGCACGCTCTCAAAACTCGCAGATAGGGGGCCTTTTAACGAAAAAGGCCCCCTATCTGCGAGTTTTGAGAGCGTCAACTCAGCAGAGCGGCGATAACCGCGATGAATATGGGGCTCGTCATCGTGCTCATCAGGATGCCGTCGCGTGCGAACGTAAGTCCAACGTTGTACCGGGCGGCGTAATTGTAGACGTTCTGGCCGGTCGGCAGCGCCGCCAGCACCACGCAGGCGTACAGCGTCGCGCCGCGGAATCCCATGACGAAATAGGAGAGCAGGAAGGCGATGATCGGCATCACGATGTTCTTCAGTACGGCTACGGTGAAGATCGCCGGGCGGTCGCCCTTCTGCTGCAGCGGCTTGGTGCCGTGCAGCGACATGCCGAACGCCATCAGGATCATCGGAACCGCGGAGTCCCCGATCATGTCAATCGGGTCGAAGATGAAGTTCGGCACGGGGAACCAGCCGATCTTCGCATTGATCGCCGAAACCAGGATGCCGCCCAGGGAGCCGATCAGCAGCGGCTGATGCAGCGGCTGCTTCAGGATTTCCTTGACCGATACCTTGCCCTTGGTGGTCACGTCGAGCACCGTCAGGCCGACCGGCGTGAAGATCGCCTGCTGCATGACCAGGATCGGTGCCACCAGGGCTCCGTTGCCGAGGATGTACGTGGCTATGGGCAGGCCGATGTTGTTCGAGTTCAGATACAGTGAGTTCAGCGCGCCGACGGTCGCGTCTGCCGGCCCCAAGTGGAAGAACAGCTTGTTCAGCACCAGGAACAGCGCGCCGACGAGTACAGCGGAGAAGAACGCCACGATGATCGACGAATGGAAGATCTCGAAGATCGGCTCTTTCGACAGAATTGCGAACATCAGACACGGGCTGGACACGAAGAAGCTGAAACGGTTGAGCACCATCTGGGCGCTCGGCCCACCTATGCGCATTCGAGCGGCCACATATCCGACTCCGATTACGATGCCGATGACGCAGAAGCCTTCCATCGCGTTTAATAGACCCGGCATATTCCCATCCCTTTTCCGTTTGCTGGCAAACCCCATACTGCCATACGCATGTGTTTCGCGAGGTTCTGTCTCATAACGTAGGCGAAACCCGTCTCGCGAGCCACGGTAGCACGGCATGCTGCGCGTCGCGCGCTTGTTCTCGCCGCCGACGGGGAGTTCGACCGTCTCATTCCGGCCCGGCAACGGGCTCCGACGGGACGTGCTGCCGTTAGGATGGTCAGCATGACTACGACAACGACGATGGCAGCGGCCGGCGCTGACCCGCGCTCGGCGATCGCGCCGATCACCTGCGACACGACCGGCACGCGCGAGAAGGCGCTCGCCTCACTGCTCGAACAGATCATGGACTCGTATTCCGTCAGCGATGACGAGAAGCCGCTGGCCGACGCCGTGGAGGCGTTCCTGCGGTCGAAGCCGCACCTGACGGTGCACAGGCACGGCGACACGGTGGTCGCGTCCACGTCGCTCGGCAGGCCTCGGCGCGTGGTGCTCGCCGGGCACCTTGACACGGTTCCGGTGATCGACAACTTCCCGCCGCGCTGGCTGACGCCCGGCGACCCGCTGATCCGGGAGGACGTCGCCGCGGCGCACCCCGGCGAGCGGGTGATGCGGGGCCGCGGCGCGACCGACATGAAGGCATCCGACGCGGTGTTCCTGTACCTCGCCGCCACGCTGGTCGACCCGCAATATGACCTGACGTACGTGTTCTACGACCATGAGGAGGTTGCGGCCGAGAAGAACGGTCTGCGGAAGGTGGCCGAGGCGCATCCCGATTGGCTCGCCGGCGATTTCGCGATCATCGGCGAGCCGACTGACTGCGGCATCGAGGGCGGCTGCAACGGCACTATGCGGTTCGACGTGGTCACGCACGGGGTCGCGGCGCATTCGGCCAGGGCATGGATGGGGGAGAACGCCATTCACAAGGCCGCCGATGTCCTGAACCGCCTGAACTCCTACGAGCCGCGAACCATCACGGTGGATGGGCTGGATTATCGCGAGGGGCTGAACGCGACGCTGATTTCCGGCGGCAAGGGGACGAATGTCATCCCCGACGAATGCCGTGTCCATGTGAACTACCGGTTCGCGCCCGACAAGACGCTGCCGCAGGCGAAGACACTGATGATGGGCGCGGATGCCGGCGCGGAGCTCGGCAATGGCGAGCATGTCGCCACCGGTGGCGTGTTCGAGGGCTTCGGCATCGAGATGAAGGACGAGTCGCCGTCCGCCCGGCCGGGCATGGACGCGCCGATGGTGGTGTCGTTGGCGAAGCTGGTGCGTGAGCGTACGGGACGGGAACCGCTGGCGAAGCTCGGGTGGACCGATGTCGCGCGGTTCTCGCTGCTGGGTGTGCCCGCGGTGAACCTGGGCGCGGGGAGCCCGCTGCTTGCGCACAAGCATGACGAGCAGATCGCCGAAAGCGAGTTGGCGACCATGGCCGGCATCCTGGAGGACTGGCTCACCGGCCGCGCGTGAGCGGGGTTCGGGCGCGGATGTCGGCATCCGTGCCATCGAATAGTGTGCGGACGGCTGCCCGCACAACGCTGTCAGTTGGCGCTGCAGGTTTTGTCGACGATGTCGTCGCCGTCCGCATCGGTGACGATGATACGGATCCTGACACCGTTCGCGGAGCGAAAGCGTCTGCGTACAAGCATGGGCTGAGCGTTGTCGCCACGCCAAAAGAACGTTGAATATGGTGAGATGGTCATGGCCGGTCAAATTGTGTGCCATACTTAAAGATGGTGGTTCTGCAAACCACCTGAGCGTGAAAGGCGTCGATCCCCTCGCATGCATGAAGATGCGCGAGCGCTGGTGTCCGCCGAAGCACGCACACGGACTTTTAACGGATTTGCTTCCTGCGGGCGCAAGCGTAGCGCGGCCACGGTGAGAGCGTGGTGTGAGACCGCATGAGGCCATGAGTGTGCGACGTGGTGCAGCACGTCGTGAGGAGTATCGTGCCTAGTGTGAACGATAACGGTTTCAGTCGTGACGAAACCGAAGAACAGCAGCCTACCCACGCCGATGCGGCCCAGTCGCCTGATTCGGCCGATAAAACGCCTGCGGCGCCGCGTCGTCGTCGCGGTGGCCGCCGCGTGGTTCGTGGCGCCGGTGCCGCCGGTGCCGCGGTCGCGCTGAAGGTCGAGGACCATTCCGCTCCGCTGTTCGCGGAACCCGTGGTGGAGCAGCCCCTTCCCCGTCGTCGCCGCTCGAAGGCGGCCGACGAATCGCCGGAGGCCAACGAGCCGGAGACCGCCGCATCGGCCGATTCCGAAAAGAAGGATGATGCGCGGCACGCCAAGGCCGACGGCAAGTCTCGGTCCGCGTCGCGCTCCTCGAAAGCGACGAAGCGCCATGACGATGACGCCGATCAGGCCGAACCCCGGCGCACCCGCGTGCGTCGTCGCACCGCCATGTTCTCCTCGCGCGAGGACGCTTCGCCGGCCGTTCCGGGCGAGCCGTCGGATGACGACCTCGGCGTCGATACCGGCACCGATATCATCGTCCGCGATGATTCCGCCGATCTGTCCCGCGCCCTGGATGTCGTTAGCACGCTGCCGCAACCTGCGCCGCGCGCTCACGCGATGACGTCCGTGCTGTTCCAGGAGCCGGTGCTGCCCGTGCCGGAAATCGTGCGCGACGCGCGCGATGACGACCGCGAGGATGACGACCGCGACAGCCGCGGCGGTGGCAAGTCCCGTCGCTCGCGCAATGGTCGTGTGTCACGTGACGGCGCGCAGGGGGACAAGGACAAGAGCGCTTCCTCCCGTCGCGATATCGACGGTCTGAGCCACATCGAGCGCGTCGACAGCTTCGATACCGACGACAGCCGCAGCCGTGACGAATCCGGCGAGGCCGACGAGCCGGTGCGTTCGTCGCGCCGCAACCGTCGCCTGAACGCGCAGGAGCGCCGTGCGGCCGCCGAAGTGGAGCAGATCGAGGAGGACCTGGAGCTCGACGGCATCTCCTATACGCCGGTCGACGACGAGGAGCCCTCCGAGGATTCGGGCACGAGATCCCGTCGCCGTCGCCGCTCCCGTCAGAACCGTGCCGACGACAGCCGCGGCAACGGCGAGTCGGACAGCAGCCAGTCCGCGGCGCAGCAGGATGAGCCAGCCAAGCCGTCGTCCCGCCGCACACGCGACGAGGAAGAAGACGATGACTCCAACGTCACCCGTCGCCGTCGCCGCTCCCGCGCGTCCGACGAGCAGGGTGACGATGAGATGACCGTGCGCCGCTCGCGCAAGCAGCAGTACATCGACGAGATCACCGACGTCGAGGGCTCCACCCGACTGGAGGCGAAGAAGCAGCGCCGCCGCGACAACCGCCGCGAGCGCAGCCGCCAGAGCCAGCTGGTCGAGCAGGACTTCCTCGCGCGCCGCGAGCACGTGAACCGTCTCATGGTGGTGCGCGAACGCGGCCATCACACGCAGATCTCCGTCATCGAGGACAACGTGCTCGTCGAGCATTACGTCTCCGACATCCAGGAGGTCGCCACGGTCGGCAACATCTACCTCGGCCGCGTGCAGAACGTGCTGCCGAGCATGGAGGCGGCGTTCGTCGACATCGGCCAGTCCCGCAACGGCGTGCTGTATGCCGGTGAGGTGAACTGGGACGCGACCCGCCTCGAAGGGCAGCCGCGCCGCATCGAGCTGGCGTTCAAATCTGGCGACCCGGTGCTCGTGCAGGTCACCAAGGATCCGATCGGCCACAAGGGCGCTCGCCTGACTTCGCAGGTCACGCTCGCCGGGCGTTTCCTGGTGCTCGTGCCGTCCGGCGGCATGACCGGCGTGAGCCGCAAGCTGAGCGAGCGCGAGCGTTCGCGCCTCAAGGGCATTGTCTCGAAGATCGCGCCGAAGGACATGGGCGTGATTATCCGCACCGCGGCCGAAGGTGCCAAGGAGGAGGCGATCGTCAAGGATCTGGAGAGCCTGGTCCGCCAGTGGGAGCGCATCAACGCCAAGCGCGAGGAGTTCTGGCACGGCAAGCGGCCGAAGCTGCTGCAGGGCGAGCCGGACGTCGCGATCCGCGTGGTGCGCGACATCTTCAACGACAATTTCGGCGAGCTAATCGTCGAGGGCGACAAGGTGTACGAGCGCATCGAGGAATACCTCGACACGATGGCGCCCGATCTCAAGGAGAAGTTGTCCAAGTGGGATCCGTCCGAGCATCAGGGCAAGGACGTGTTCGACAAGTGGCAGATCGACGCGCAGCTCAGGAAGGGCATGGAGCGTCAGGTGTACCTGCCTTCCGGTGGGTCGATCGTCATCGACCGCACCGAGGCCATGACCACGATCGACGTGAACACCGGCCGGTTCATCGGCCGCGGCAAGAGCCTTGAGGAGACGGTGACGCGATGCAACCTGGAGGCGGCCGAGGAGATCGCGCGCCAGCTGCGTCTGCGCGATATCGGCGGCATGGTCATGATCGATTTCGTCGACATGGTGATGCCCGCCAACCGCGATCTGGTGCTGCGGCGTCTGGTCGAATGCCTGGCGCGTGACCGCACCAAGCATCAGGTGGCGGAGGTCACGTCGCTGGGTCTGGTGCAGATGACGCGCAAGCGCATCGGCCAGGGCCTGGTCGAAGCGTTCTCCGAGGAGTGCCCGACCTGCCATGGCCGCGGGTTCATCTTGCATGACGAGCCGACCGTCAGCGCGGATTACGACGATCCGTATGCGCTCAAGGGTGGCGATCCGTTCATCAAGACCAACAAGCACGGCCGCGGTACGGATGTGCAGGTGCCGCAGGGCTCCTCGCCGGATATCAAGGCCAAGCTCGCGCAGATCGCCGCCGCGGCGGTCGCCGCGAACGGCACCGACGAGGATGAGTGACCCGACGCGCTGAATGAATCATGATTTCCGGTGTGTCAACCTGACACGCCGGAAATATGATTTGCGTTAGTACATGGGTCAGTGTAGATTAGATTGCTGGTGTCTGACCAGCGGCTTGCGTGCGTCAGGCAAGTAGCTTTTATAACACCATAGCAAGGAACGAAGCATGTACGCGATTGTGAAGGCCGGTGGCCATCAGGAAAAGGTCGAGGTCGGTGACGTGATTCTCGTCAACCGTCTTGAGGCGAAGAAAGGCGAGACCGTTGAATTCCCGGTCGCGCTGGTTGTGGATGGTGCCAAGGTGACGCTGGGCGCCAAGGATCTCGCCGCGGTGTCCGCCAAGGGTGAAGTCATTGACGACGAGGCCAAGGGCCCCAAGATCAACATCATGAAGTACAAGAACAAGACCGGCGTGACTCGTCGCAAGGGTCACCGTCAGAAGCTGACCGCCGTGAAGATCACGGCGATCGCCTGAGCCAATACAGGAAGGATCTGAATCATGGCACATAAGAAGGGTGCTTCCAGCTCGCGCAACGGTCGCGATTCGAAGCCTCAGTACCTCGGCGTCAAGAAGTTCGGCGGCGAAGCCGTCGTCGCCGGCAACATCATCATTCGTCAGCGTGGCACCAACTTCCACCCTGGCCAGAACGTCGGCATGGGCAAGGATCACACCCTGTTCGCGCTGACCGACGGCAGCGTGAAGTTCGGCGTCCGTCACGACCGCAAGGTCGTCGACGTCATCGCCGCCTGAGCAATACCGCATTAAGCGTCAAGCCGCATCCCACCCGGGTGCGGCTTTTTTGTTTGCCGCCCTAGCGCATTCCCGGCATGCCCGCACCGCACGGCGCATCCCCACAGAGCCGTCACGCCTGTGCCATGCGATGTCACGCCTCCCTCCCCAGGCACCACATCACTCTCCGAGGAGCCACCCCACCCTCCTCTGGTACACCGGTACATTACGGGGTGAAATAGCCGTTATCCGGAATTCCCCGTGTGAAATCGCCGTTTTCAGGCCCCAAAACGACCATTTGGCACGGGGAATTCCGGATAACGGCTATTTCAACCCGTGTTTTGGCGCATGGCGGCGCTTATCGGGGCTTGGAATGGTGTCGCTGCGATCACGCGGCCTTTCCGGGCTTATGCCTGCTGGCCCACATGTGTGGGTTACGAGTGCGGCGCGCGGCCCGACATCACGCGTGTCATGGTTGTATGCCCATATCTCTGAGCTGCCGGACGATTCGTCCCGGATTGTCAAGATCCCTGTAGTACATGCGCACCATGCCGATCGCATACTGCGACATGCATTGCTGGCGTTTCCGTTCCTCATCCACTACTTCGCGAATTTCCCGGCCTGAAGTCATATGCGGATCCACATACTTGCGAACGCCATCGAATTCCCCGACGATTACCGAGCCGTCTTCACGCTTCCAGAGAAAATCACTGCGATGCTTACGACCGGGATGATCGAGACAGGGGAATTCCACCTGAATGTCGTCAGGAGGGCAGCCGGCATCATGCAACATGCCGCGGGCCTCGGATTCGCCGCCGTTCTCGGCACGCCGATCTGCAAGCGCGAACGCGCGCTCGACGGCGGCGCGGTTGCGTGAGTATTTCACGCTGGAGGGATACGCCCGGAGCGCGGATTCGCTCACGAGGCCGTTGCGGAGCGCACAATCCGCCGGCCCGAGGGAGTAGCGCAGAGGCTGGCATGCCGCGAGGTCGAACAGTGTTTGCAGCAAGCTGATGACCTTCACTCCCTGAACCACGGTGATGTCCGGATGCGTGATCGCGTGATGCGATATGTGCCTGGTGTCCTGATGATGCGCGCCGGGGCTCGCGACGATGCAGATTGGGAATGCCAGCCGATAGGAGCAGTCGAGCCCGTGCATGATGGCGGCCGTAGGACCGCAGAACACCCAATCAGGATGTTGGATGGCGAGCGCTCGTACGATATGGCGAACCTGTTCATGTGGATCAAGCGATTCCCAATACGCGGGCTCTGCGTACAGGCCGCGGAAGACTCTCAGCACGGCGCCGGTCTTCACTCTCCTGCGTATTGCCTGTATGTCCGTGTTGGTGGAGGGAATGGCGCAGCGTCGCTCCTGCCGTGCAACGGCGAAAAGTCTGTCCAGCGAATGATGCGTCCCCATATGCCAAGTGTAGGGGGTCTGGGCTCGCGACATCTGCGAATTCGCGATGAGCCTATTCCGACGGGAAATCCGGATGATGGCGGAGCATACGGTGGTGTGCAAGGCATCCATTCGATTGCGCATAGGCGGCGACGGCCCACATTCGCGCGTCATGTGCCGCGCCCTCTCATCATGTATCGTGTTTCCCGCGTCATGTGTTGTGCCCCCGTGCGTCCCCTCAGGTATCACGTCTCCCTTCTCAGGACCGCATCTCCCTCCCCTGTGGCCGCACCTCCCTCATCAGGCACCACATCACTCTCCGAGGAGCCACCCCACCCTCCTCTGGTACACCGGTACATTACGGGGTGAAATAGCCGTTATCCGGAATTCCCCGTGCCAAATGGTCGTTTTGGGGCCTGAAAACGGCGATTTCACACGGGGAATTGCCGGAATCGGCTATTTCAACCCGTAATTTGAGCACTTGTGAAGACCTCCGCACGGATTGGGGGGGGCAGAGCGACCGGGGCTGCTCCGCTGCGGGCGGAGTGAGAGAACCTGGGGAGAACCGGGGGTCAAGGTAAGGTAGAGCGTTATGAGTGATTTTGTGGATAGAGTGACCGTTCATGTCAAGGGCGGCGACGGCGGCAATGGATCCGCCGGCATCAGGCGCGAGAAGTACAAGCCGTTGGCAGGCCCGAACGGCGGCAACGGCGGCAACGGTGGTTCCGTGGTGTTCGTGGCCGACACGAACGCCACCAGCCTGCTGGACTACCGGTTCATGCCGCATCGCAACGCCGGCGACGGCACGATGGGTCTGGGCGACGTCAAGGACGGCTCCAAGGGCGCCGACCTGATCCTGCCGGTGCCGCTCGGCACTGTGATCTTCGCCGCGGTCGGCGCTCAAGGCCGTCCCAAGCGTCCGGGCGAGCAGCTGGCTGATCTGCGCCATAACGGCGACAAGTTCGTCGCGGCTGCGGGCGGCGCGGGCGGTCTGGGCAACGCGGCGCTGGCCAACAAGACCCGCCGCGCTCCGGGTTTCGCTCTGCTGGGCGAACCGGGCGAGGAACGTGACGTGATCCTGGAGCTCAAATCCATCGCCGATGTAGCGCTGGTGGGCTTCCCGTCGGCCGGCAAGTCGAGCCTGATCGCCGCGATGAGCGCCGCCAAGCCGAAGATCGCCGACTACCCGTTCACCACGCTGGTGCCTAACCTGGGTGTCGTCGTCGCGGGCGACCACCGCTATACCATCGCCGACGTGCCCGGCCTGATTCCCGGCGCATCGCAGGGCAAGGGTCTGGGACTGGAGTTTCTGCGCCACATCGAGCGCACAGAGATCATCGCCCACGTCATCGACTGCGCGACGCTGGAGCCTGGCCGCGACCCGGTTTCCGACTACCATGCGCTGGAGCATGAGCTCGCCGAATACGCCGACAAGCTGGAACTGCCGCTGGGCGCCATCCCGATTCCGGAACGCCCGCGCATCATCGTGCTCAACAAGGTGGATGTGCCGGAGGCCAAGGAGCTCGCCGATTTCGTGCGCCCGGACTTCGAACGTATGGGATTGAAGGTGTTCGAGATCTCCACGGCTTCTCATGAGGGGCTGAAGGAGCTGAACTTTGCGCTGGCGGCCATGGTCGCCGACATGCGGCAGGAGGTCGCCAGTCGCGAGCAGGCCGAGGAGGAGGCGCGCGTCGTCATCAATCCGTTGGAGAACCGGTCGAATCGTCGCCGTGCGGCTGCGAACGGCACTGCCGATTTCGCCGTGGCCCGCAAGGAGGGCGATGGCGGTTTCTGGTACGAGGTGACCGGCGTGAAGCCCGAACGTTGGGTGGTGCAGACCAATTTCGACAATGACGAGGCCGTCGGCTATCTGGCCGACCGACTCGCCAAGCTTGGCGTCGAGGACGAGCTGCGCCGGCTGGGAGCGAAGCCGGGTGACGAGGTGCGTATCGGCAAGGGGCAGCGTGCCGTGTCGTTTGATTGGGATCCGACCATCGCCGCCGGCGCGGAGATGCTTGACGGCGCTCAGCTGGGTGCCCGCGGCCGCGATCTGCGTCTTGAGGATCAGGAGCCGGGCGGCCGTCGCCGTACCAATGCGGAGCGTCGTCGTCAGTACCACGAGATGATGGACGCCAAGGCCGCGGTGCGCGAGGCCATGATGGCCGAACGTCAGGCCGGTCACTGGGCCGATCCGAGCGTCGACGACGACCGTCACGACGAGCAGAGCCTGTTCGGTCGCGGCGAGGACGGCGACGAGAATGACGGCGGTCTGGCCTGACGCCTGGCCACCCCCAGTCAGCTTCATTGCCAGCCCCCGCCCGCGGGGGCTGGCGCGGAGCGGCTGAGGATGGCTGGCACATTCGTCTGCGATTCCACCAGCGCGGCGGCCGCAGCGTGGAACGGCGGCGTCCTATGACACCGGCGTCTGCGATGATTCAAGATATACGTGATCGGGAAGGGAGTGCGTGTTGTCCGTCACTGAATCGGATGTGCGCCGCGCCATCGCAGGCGCACGGACCATGGTCGTCAAAGTCGGTTCGAGCTCGTTGACGCAGCCGTCCGGGCATCTGGATGTCAAGAAGCTGAACTCCCTGGTGGCCGCGCTGTCCGCCGCCTCGGCGCAGGGCGCCCGCGTGGTGCTGGTGTCGTCGGGCGCCATCGCCGCGGGTTTCGGCCCGCTCGGCTTCGAGAGCCGTCCGAGTGACGTGGCGACGCAGCAGGCCGTCGCCGCGGTCGGCCAGGGGCTGCTGATGGCGCAGTATGAGGCCGCGTTCGGTCGTTTCGGCGTTCGGGTCGGCCAGATTCTGATCACTGCCGAAGACACGATCCGCGCGGTCCAGTACCGAAACGTGCAGCGCACGCTGAACCGTCTGCTGGAACTCGGCGTGGTGCCGATCGTCAACGAGAACGATTCGCTGGCGAGCAACGAGATCCGTTTCGGCGACAACGACCGGCTTTCGGCACTGGTGGCAAACCTCGTCCGGGCCGATGCGCTGGTGCTGCTCACGGATGTGGACGGCCTGTATACAGCTCCGCCGAGCACGCCGGGCGCCCGCCGCATCGGCTTTGTGCCGAATGTGATCGACACGATCGGCGACGTGCAGGTCGCCGGTTCGTCGTCCGGGGTCGGCACGGGCGGCATGGTCACCAAACTGGATGCCGCCCGCGTGGCGGCCGTGTCGGGCATTCCCGCCGTGCTGACGAGCGCGACGAACACCGGCCCGGCGCTGATGGGCGATCCGGTCGGCACGGTGTTCGCGCCGGTGAAGCACCGCGGTTCATCGCGTCGGCTGTGGATCGGCTTCGCGTCCGACCCGCGTGGAGCCTTGGTGGCGGATGCCGGTGCGGCCAAGGCGGTTCGAGGCGGGCGTGCGAGTCTGCTCGCCGCCGGCGTCGTGGAGGTTCACGGCGAATTCTCCGCCGGCGACCCGGTGTGGATTGATGACGAGGCGGGCGCGCATCTGGCTCGCGGGCTCGCGGGCTTCGACTCCGAGGAGATCCCGCAGATGCTCGGCCGCAACACCGCGCAGCTCAGGCGGTTCCTGGGCGACGAGTTCGCTCACCCCGTGGTGCACCGCGACAATCTCGTGCTGGTCTGATTCGTCGCGCAACGAGAGCCGCCGTGCCGGGCGTAGTCGGGGTCTGTTGTTTTTTCGTGCTCTGGGTTTAGCATGGATGGCATGACTATGGCTGACTGGCAGACTTTTTCCGACCGTATCAACAATGTGGCACCGAGTGCGACTCTTGCCGTCGATTCTAAGGCGAAGGCGATGAAGGCCGCCGGCGTCGACGTGATTGGCTTCGGCGCGGGAGAACCTGATTTCCCGACTCCCGCGGATGTCGTGGATGCCGCCGTCAAGGCGTGCAACGACCCGCGCAACTACAAGTACACGCCCACCGCCGGCTTGCCCGAGCTGCGCGAGGCGATTGCGGCCAAGGTGCTGCGTGACTCCGGCTACGAGGTGACCGCCGATCAGGTCGTGGTGACCAACGGCGGCAAGCAGGCCGTATACGAATCCTTCCAGGTGCTGCTCAATGACGGCGACGAGGTCATCATTCCCACGCCGTTCTGGACGAGCTATCCGGAGGCCGTCAAGCTGGCCGGCGGCAAACCGGTCGAGGTGTTCGCCGGCGCCGACCGTGGTTTCGAGCCCGACATCGCCGCCATCGAGGCCGCTCGGACCGAGCGCACGAAGGCCATCATCATCACCTCCCCGAACAACCCGACCGGTGCCGTGTGGAGTCGCGAGACGATCCGCGCGATCGGCGAGTGGGCCGTGGAGCACCACGTGTGGGTCATCTCCGACGAGATCTACGAGCACCTCAACTATGACGGCGCCAAGACCGCATACGTCGGCGTCGAGGTCCCCGAATGCCGCGACCAGCTGCTGGTGCTCAACGGCGTCGCCAAGACCTACGCGATGCCCGGCTGGCGAGTTGGCTGGATGGTCGCCCCCGCGCCCGTCGCCAAGGCCGTCGCCAAGCTGCAGGGCCATTTGAGCTCCAACGTTTCCAACGTTCCGCAGCGAGCGGCGCTCGCCGCCGTCGCGGGTTCGCTCGACGAGGTGCATATGATGCGCGAGTCATTCGACGCCCGCCGCAAGGCCATTGTCGCCGCCCTGAACGATATCCCCGGCGTCCACTGCCCGACGCCCACCGGTGCGTTCTATGCGTTCCCCGATGTGACCGGCCTGCTGGGCAAGCCGCTCGGTGAGAACGGCACCGTCGTGAACACGTCTTCCGAACTCGCCGCGGCGCTGCTGGACGAGGCCCATGTCGCCGCGGTTCCGGGCGAGGCGTTCGGCGCTCCCGGATATCTGCGTTTCTCGTATGCGCTGGCCGATGACCAGCTCGCCGAGGGCATGCGCCGGTTCCGCCGCTGGGTCGGCTGAAACCGTTGCAAGAGGTCGTGCGCGGTACCTGCCGCGCACGCCGCGGCACGCCGATTACGCGCCGGTCGAGACACGCGATTGGACGAAATCGGCAATCCCCGCTAATATGGCCTATTGGCGGTTTTGCCAAGTAACGGACACGTAGTCTTGCGTGCCGGGTACAGTGGGCAAAGTTCACTTAGGGAAGTGGCGCAATTGGTAGCGCAACGGTCTCCAAAACCGTAGGTTGTGGGTTCGAGTCCCGCCTTCCCTGCCAAGTATTTGCAACCAACACACAAAAGGATGAACATGGCGAAGGCAAGCAAGGCGGAGAAAGCGGTCAAGCCGAATGTATTCATGCGCATCGGCCTGTTCATCAAGCAGATTATCGATGAGCTTCGCAAGGTGGTCACCCCCACTGCGAAGGAACTGTTCTTCTGGTCTCTTGGCGTGTTCATCTTTGTCGTGTTGCTGATGCTCCTCGTCACGGGCATGGATTTCGGTCTGGGCAAGCTCGTGCTGTGGGTGTTCGGCTGATCCATCGACCCTGAAGGTGAAAGTTACGCATGACTGATGAAGTGAATCTCGATAACCTCGACGCACTGGCGGATCTTCCCGATTCGGCCGACACGGCCGTTGAAGCCGATCCGGTTGCGGACGCGGCGGTTGATTCCATCAATGACAATGCCGAAGAACAGCCCGTCGCGGCTGATGGCGCCGTTGAATCCGGCACCGCCGAAAACGATGCGGAAGCGTCCGGCGACGCCGACGAGCAGGAATCCGAAGAACTCGACGCGGGCGCAAAGGCCGTTGAGGAGTTCTCAAAGTCGCTGCGCACCCTGGAAGGCAAGTGGTATGTGCTCCACACCTATTCCGGTTACGAGAAGCGCGTGAAGACGAACGTCGAATCCCGTGTCGTCAGCTTTGGTCTGGAAGACAAGATCTTCCAGATCGAAGTGCCGATGGAGGAAGTCGACAAGCACACCGACAAGGGCAAGAAGGTCATCACCCGCGTCCGCGTTCCCGGCTACGTGCTCATCCGCATGTGGCCCGACGAGGATGCCCGTCGTATCGTGCGCGAGACCGAAGGCGTGACCGGCTTTGTCGGCCCGACCAAGGATCCGGCGCCGCTGTCCCGCAAGGAAGTCGTCGCCATGCTGGCGCCGATGATCGCCTCCGAAGCGCTCAAGAAGGCCGGCGATAAGCCTGCCGCGGCAAAGAAGCGCGTTGTCGAGGTGTCTTACGCCGTCGGCGATCAGGTCACCGTCATCGACGGGCCGTTCGCCACGATGGCTGCCGTCGTCTCCGATGTCGAACCCACCACGCAGAAGCTCACCGTGCTGGTTTCCATCTTCGGGCGCGACACGCCGGTGGAACTCGGCTTCCATCAGGTGGAGAAGCTTCAGTAAGTCGTCAGACGTTGTTTGCATGAACGGCGGTCGGTTTTCCGGCCGCCGTTTTGCGTTGCCGGCACCATTTGTGCCACGACATGCCACGCACGTACAATGGCTCTCATGGCATCCAAAGGAAAACCGTCACCGCGTTCCGCGGTCAAGCCGCTGTCCAATGCACAAGTGAGCAGGCTCGCCAAGGCGCACACGCTCGTCGATCCGATGCACGACCTGCCGACCGGCCCTGATCGCACGATCAACGAGGCCGAAATCGCCGCGCAGAACCCCAAGGGCACCTCACGGCTGCTCAAGGGCGTCGATGTCGTGTTCCGCGCAAGCTGCAGGACGTACGCCTGGGGGCTCGACAACATCCCTGAAACCGGCCCGTTCATCACCGCGGCCACGCATGTGACCATGTTCGACGTGTTCGTGCCGATGGCGTCGCTGTTCCACATGGGCCGTCGCCCGCGCTACATGGCGAAGGCCGAGATGGCGCACTGGCCTCTGATCGGCAAGTGGTTCCAGATTGTAGGCATGCAGCCGGTTCAGCGCCGGTCCGGCAAGGCACGAGCCATCGAGGAGACCTCGGTCGAGATTCTGACGAGCGGCCGCCCGCTGACCGTCTGGCCGGAGGGCACGGTGACCCGCGACCCGAAGAAATGGCCGATGAGCATGAAGAACGGCGTCGGCGTGATCGCACTGGAGGCATCGCGCCGACTCGGATACCAGGTGCCGCTGTTCTGCGCGGTGACGTGGGGTGCGGCGAGCATCAACCACTGGTGGCCGTGGCCGCGCAAGAACGTCGTCATGTGCTACGACGCGCAGCTGGATTACGCTGATCTGCTGGTCGACAGCGAGTCGTGGGGCGATGAGCCGCCCGTGGAGCTCGCCGACGAGCTGACCCGCCGGGTACGTGTGCGCATGACGCAGGTCATGGCGGAGATCCGCGGCGAGCGTGCTCCCTCCGGCTACTGGGATTACCGTACGATGAGCCGCGTTACCGACTGATTCCCGAACACGACGAACATCCGAGACGCCCGCGCAGCGCCATGCCGCGCGGGCGCGTTCATATCTGCGCGACGTGCGCATGGAGGTCTCGTATCCGGGGCTGGAGTAGGGTAGTGGGTTATGAAATGTACTGTATTGGGTGCCGGCGCATGGGGCACCACTTTTGGCCAGGTGATGGCGGACGCGGGCAATGACGTGACGATGTGGGCCATCGAGCCCGAAATCGTGGAGGGCATCCGCGACCGGCACCACAATGCCGTTCGTCTGCCGTCCGTCGCCAAGCTGCCCGACAACATGACCGCCACGGGCGACCGGGCGCAGGCCGTCAAGGACGCCGATATCATCGTCGTCGCCATCGCCGCCCAGTTCGCGCGCGTGGCGCTCGCCGAGTTCAAGGACCTGATTCCCGATACCGCCGTCGTCGTCAGCCTGATGAAGGGCATCGAGCGGAACACCAAGAAGCGCATGGATGAAGTGGTCCGCGAGGCCCTCGACCTGCCGGCTGAGCGTTTCGCCGCGGTTTCCGGACCGAACCTGAGCAAAGAGATCGCCGACCGTCAGCCGGCCGCCACGGTCGTCGCCTGCGAGAATCTGGACAATGCGCGCAAGGTGGCGTCCGCCTGCACGACCAGTTACTTCAAGGCGTTCATCACTTCCGACGTGATCGGACTGGAGATGTGCGGGTCGTTGAAGAACGTCGTCGCGCTCGCAGTCGGCATGGCCCGTGGAGCCGGATACGGCGAGAACACCGCCGCGATGATCGAGACGCGTGGACTGGCGGAGCTGACCGCGCTCGGCAAGGCCGCAGGTGCCGATCCGAAGACGTTCGCCGGTCTCGCCGGCGTGGGCGATCTGACCGCCACCTGCGGCTCGCCCCTGAGCCGCAATTACACGTTCGGCGCGAATCTGGGCAAGGGCCTGAGCGTCGAGGAGGCCACGAAGGTGAGCAACGGCGTCGCCGAGGGCGTGCCGACCACCGACGCCGTGGTCGCGCTCGGCGACGAGCTCGACGTGCCGACTCCGCTCGCCTACGCGATGAGCCGCGTGCTGAACGAAGGCATATCCTGCCAGCAGATGCTCTCCGAACTACTCGGCACCGAGATCACCGAGGAGTAGGCTGCATTAACCGCCCCCAGTCTCGCTGCGCTCGACAGCCCCCGCCAGCGGGGGCGTTAGCATATGCCCCGCAGCGAGACGGGGTGGTTCGCGCCATCGGCAAAGCTAATCTCACCGGTGCCCACCCTGCTGAGTTTGGCGGGTTTTGCAAGAGGCGAATTGTTACGGGGCGGTGCGCCATCGCACGTATTAGGCTATGACCCAGTATGTGCAAAACATGGCATGGGAGGAAAACATGGCTGAAACGGCCAAGATTCGCGTTGTGGTGATGTATGGCGGCAAGGCCGACGAGCATTCGATTTCCTGCATTTCGACTGCCGGCGTGCTGCGCGCGCTTGACACCGACCGGTTCGAGCCGGTGCCGGTGGGCATCACCAAGCAGGGCCAGTGGATCGTGGACGGCGAGGACCCGCGCGGATGGGATATGGCCGACGGTCTGCCGGTCGTCGAGAAGACTCCCGGCTCGCGCGACGTCGTGCTGGACGTGGCGCTCGGGCAGGATGGCTTCTTCGCCCGCAATGACGACGGCACGCTGAGCTCGCTGGGGCACGTTGACGCGGTGTTGCCGGTTCTGCACGGCCCGTATGGCGAGGACGGCACGATTCAGGGTCTGCTGGAGATGATGGATGTGCCGTACGTCGGTTGCGGCGTGCTCGCGTCCGCCGCGTGCATGGACAAGCATTACACGAAGGTGCTGCTGGCCGCCGCCGGCATTCCGGTCGCTCCCGGCATCACCGTGGACGTGCGCGGCTTCGACGCGGCGTCGCGGTTCGCCGCTGATGCCGATGGTCTGCTCGCTCGGGTCGAGGAGGCCGGACTGGCGTACCCGCTGTTCGTCAAGCCGTCCCGCGCCGGATCGAGCTTCGGCGTGACCAAGGTGGAGCATGCCGGTGACGCCGCCGAGCTGGCCGCCGCTGTGTTCGAGGCGAGCCATCATGATTGGCGAATCCTGATCGAACAGGGCATCGACGCGCGTGAGATCGAGTGCGCGGTGCTGTGCCCGAAGGCCGGCAGTGAGCCGCAGGCCAGCTGGCCGGGCGAGATCGTGCTCGACAAGCGCAACAGCGGCGACGACCAGTTCTACGACTTCGACAGCAAGTACATGGATTCGTCGGCGAGCCATGTGGAGGTGCCGGCGAATCTGCCTCAGGAGACTCTGCAGCAGGTGCGCGAGACCGCGGTCAAGGCGTTCAAGGCGGTGGATGGCGCCGGCCTGAGCCGCGTGGACACGTTCGTGACGCCGGACGGCGAGGTGATGGTCAATGAGATCAACACGATGCCCGGTTTCACGCCGATCTCCATGTATCCGAAGGCATGGGAGGCGACCGGCATCGGCTATACCGAGCTGATCACCAAGCTGATCGACGGCGTGCTGCGCTAGAAACCGACGGCACGGTTAGGAGAAACACTATGGGAAAACATGTTGGCGGCAAGCTGGTGCTTGCCGGAGCCGTAGCCGCGGGCGCCGCGGTCTGGGCCATCAAGCCGCGTTCGTTCAGCGACAAGCAGCGTCATTTCGTGCCGTCGGTTCCGGACGTATGGTATGCGCATCGTGGCCTGCATGACGCGGGATCGGGACTGACGCCGGAGTATGCGGCGCACAGCGGCGAGTATGTGGCGCTGGCGCGTCGCTGCGCATTGCGCGCGGGATACGGGACCGCTGACTTCAGCGGCTCGATCGCCCCGGAGAATTCGCTGGCTGCGTTCGCCGCCGCCTGTGAGGCCGGATTCGGCATCGAATTGGACGTGCAGCTCACCAAGGACGGCCGCGTGGTGGTCGTGCATGACGATAACCTGTTGCGCGTGGCCGGAGATCCGCGCAAGATCGCCGACCTGACGTATGAGGAGCTGTCGCGCATCCCGCTGTTCCCCGCGCCCGCGAAGCCGGGGGATGCCGAGGCGGCGCCCGTCGCCGACCCGGTGGCCGCCGCACAGTTCGCTCCGCAGGGCTACTACCAGCACGTGCCGCTGTTCGTCGACGTGCTGCGCGTGATCGCGGGACGTGTACCGGTGATCGTGGAGTACAAGTTCACCGACAACGCCGCGTGGGGCGAGCGGGCGGACGAGCTGATGGAGAAGGGCGACCAACTGCTGCAGGCGTATGACGGCCCGTATGTGATCGAGTCGTTCCATCCGGGCGCGGTCAACTGGTACAAGGAGCACCGTCCGGAGGTGTGCCGCGGCCAGTTGGCAGAGCCGGCGTCGCTCACCGGTACCGGGGTCAAGGAGTGGCTGGCCGGGCTGTTGGCGTTCGATTGGATCTCCCGTCCGGACTTCGTGGCGTTCGACTGGCATGGCGGCCCCTCTCCGCAGCTGCGGGCCGCACGCTGGATGGGCGCGATACCGGTGTCGTGGACGGTTCGCAGCGCGGACGAACTCGCCGAATGCGACCAGTATTTCGACCGCCACATCTTCGAGTCGTTCGTTCCGGATAGCAAATAGTCCTTTTATATAGTGCATGCCCCCCGTCGCGAAGCGACTGGGGGGCATTAGCGTCCGTAAGTGCGCGCCGAAACGACAAGTGCGCGCACTTACGGACGCAAACAGACCCATTTGCGTCCGTAAGTGCGCAGGGTCGTCGTTCCGGCGCGAACATATGAACGCAAATCACCTCCAGTGAGCATCGCATCGGCCAGTTGGCTCTTCCAGCGCTCCAATAAGTAAGGTAAGTTAACAAATAGCGGAAGACTTCCGCGAGACAGTGTTGTCGCGACGGGAAAAATCGCTGTTCTTTGAGGGGATTTGCGCAGGTCTTTTCATGCATACCCATTGGTATATGGCGAAAATTTCTATTTTCCTTGGAAATTAATAATGTTAACAACACACGTTCTTGTATTTCGTTAAGAGTGTTATCATAGAAAACTGAGACGCGCGTGTCGGGCTTCCGTCATGCGTATCCGCTCAAGGTTAAGCCTTAGTGCTCCATGATGAAGGTAAGAAAATATGAGAAAACGAGTGGTTTCAGTGGCCCTTGCGGTTGCACTCGCTGTCGCCCCACTGGGGGTGGGCAGCACAGCGTCCGCCGCGCCGCTTTCTGCAAGTGATTTGCAGACTCTTGCGCTCCGTTCAGCGGCTAGCTCCAATGACGCGAACGCCAACGATGTCGCCACCGTCGCGGACGATGCTGCCGTGAACGGCTGGACGATTGACCGCAACACCGCCAAAGGCGGCGAAATTCTTGCAGCCGGCACTGGCGATTATGCGGGATGGACTCATTTCAAGTCCACCTCCGCCAACGGCAATGCCACCAGCAGCAGTGGCTATCCGGCTGTCGCCATTAGCGGCAAGACGATTGACCTGACTCGGGCTGGAGAGTTCTCCATCAAGGTCAAGTCCCCGCAGGCTGGTTCCGCGAACCGTTTCGGCTTCTACCTCGGCTACAAGGATCCGGGCAACGCCCTGTTCCTGGGCTATGACAAGGGGGGCTGGTTCTGGCAGAAGTATGTCGGCGGCAATGGCGATTGGTACAACGGCACACGTGTCGCTGCCCCTGCCGCGAACGCTGAAATCACCGTCAACGTCTCCTGGACTGCCGCCAAGGTTGCCACGCTGACTATTGACGGACAGAAGGCGTTCGATGTGGATTACTCCTCGATGACCGCGCTGACCGACAAGCTCGCCATGAAGGCCGGCTCTTACTCCGGCACCAGCGAAGTCACTGATGTCTACTTCAAAGACTTCACCGTGGGTGAAGTCGCCAAGCACAACGTGACCGGCAAGGTCGTCGACGCCAGCGGCGCCGCCATCGCCGGCGCCGCAGTCGTCACCGGCAAGAACTCCGCCACCACCGCGGCGGACGGCACCTTCACCCTCACCGGCCTCGCCGCCGGCGACTACACGCTGACCGTGTCCGCCGAAGGCTACGATGACGCCACCAAGACCGTCACCGTCGCCGATGGCAATGCCTCAGTCGGCAACATCACGCTGAACAAGTCGGCCGAAGTCGCCACTGAGACGCTCTCCACCGCCGCCATGGACGTGCGCGTGAAGAAGAACTTCCCGTCCGTGTACGACTACACGATGAAGAAGCTCGGCGGCAAGATCATGTACGGCCAGCCGAAGGACGTGCGCGTCATCACCATCAACGGCACCGACGTGACGCTGAAGGACTCCGACGTGACCTTCAAGAAGGTCAGCGCGACCGAGGCCCAGTACACGCTGAACGTCAAGAGCGGCGACAAGATCAACGCGGTCGTCACCGTGCAGATCAAGGTCGTCGACAATACGCTCAAGCTCAACGTCACCAAGATCGTGAACAAGGCGGATGACGCCAAGACCGAGGCCGAGGAGAACCCGGTCCAGACGATTGCGTTCCCGAACCAGAGCCTCATCTCCGTGCGCTCCGGTCAGGACGGTGCCCAGTTCACCGGCGCCCGCATGTCGTCCGACACTGCCAGGCCCGGTGACACCAACTTCGACATCACCGCCGACACCACGGTCGGCAATGCGAACGACTACACCTACGGCTTCGTCTCGGGCAATGGCCTGAGCGCCGGCCTGTGGTCCAACTCCGAGCACGACGGCACCACCGTCGGCAACACCGTCGCCGGCGGTGCGAGGAACACCCGCGTGCTCACCTCCACCCAGAAGGTCGGCAAGGCCACCTCCTTCGGTCTGGGCACTGCGCCGTGGTACTACCACCGCGTCGTGACCGACACGAAGAAGCGCACCTACACCGTCGAAGAGACCGACATGCCGAAGATGGCCGTCGCCATCGCCGGCGACGAGAACGAGGACGGCACGGTCAACTGGGAAGATGGCGCGATCGCATACCGCGACATCATGAACAACCCATACAAGTCCGAGGAAGTGCCCGAGCTGGTCGCATGGCGCATCGCCATGAACTTCGGCTCCCAGGCGCAGAACCCGTTCCTGACCACGCTTGACAACGTCAAGAAGGTCGCCCTCAACACCGACGGCCTCGGCCAGTCCGTGCTGCTCAAGGGCTACGGCAACGAAGGCCACGACTCCGGCCATCCGGACTACGGCGACATCAACACCCGCGCCGGCGGCGCCGCGGACATGAACACCCTGATGGAGAAGGGCACCGAGTACGGCGCCCGCTTCGGCGTGCACGTCAACGCGTCCGAAATGTACCCGGAAGCCAAGGCCTTCAGCGAGGACATGGTGCGTCGCAACTCCAGTGGCGGCCTGAGCTACGGCTGGAACTGGCTGGATCAGGGCATCGGCATCGACGGCATCTACGATCTCGCCTCCGGCATGCGCAAGTCCCGCTTCGCTGACCTCAAGAGCAAGGTCGGCGACAACATGGACTTCATCTACCTCGACGTGTGGGGCAACAACACCTCCGGCGCCGAGGACTCGTGGGAAACCCGCAAGATGAGCCAAATGATCAACCAGAACGGCTGGCGTATGACCACCGAATGGGGTGCCGGCAACGAGTATGACGCAACCTTCCAGCACTGGGCCGCCGACCTTACCTACGGTGGTTCCGGCATGAAGGGCGAGAATTCTCAGGTCATGCGCTTCCTGCGCAACCACCAGAAGGACAGCTGGGTCGGCGACTACCCGTCGTACGGCCAGGCCGCGAACGCCCCGCTGCTCGGCGGCTACAGCATGAAGGACTTCGAAGGCTGGCAGGGACGCAACGACTACGCCGCGTACATCAGGAACCTGTACACGCACGATGTGTCCACCAAGTTCATCCAGCACTTCAAGGTCGTCCGCTGGGTCAACAGCCCGCTCGACGCCACCTCCGTGAAGGATGCCTCCGTCAACAACGGCAACGAGCAGATCACGCTGAAGGACGACCACGGCAACGTCGTCGTCCTGTCCCGTGGCTCCAACGACACCAACAACGGCGCGTACCGCAACCGCACCATCACGCTCAACGGCATCACCGTGGCGTCCGGCGCGGTCTCCCCGGGCAACAGCAACACCGTCAAGGGCACTGAGTCCTACCTGCTGCCGTGGCTGTGGGACGTGAACACCGGCAAGCTCGTCAAGTCCTCCGATGAGAAGCTGTACCACTGGAATACCCAGGGCGGCACCACCGAGTGGACCCTGCCGAAGGATTGGCAGAACCTCGCCTCCGTCAAGGTGTACCAGCTCACCGACCAGGGCAAGACCAACGAGAAGACCGTCGCCGTCTCCGGCGGCAAGATCTCGCTGACCGCCGAGGCCGAGACCCCGTACGTCGTGACCAAGGGCTCCGAGAAGCAGATCTCCGTCAAGTGGAGCGAAGGCATGCACGTCGTGGACGCCGGCTTCAACGGCGGCCAGAACACCCTCAAGGACAACTGGGCCGTCTCCGGCACCGGCAAGGCCGAGGTCGAAGGCACCAACAACGCCATGCTGCGCCTGACCGGTGACGTGAAGGTCTCCCAGAAGCTCACCGACCTGACCGCGGGCAAGCGTTACGCGATCTACGTGGGCGTGGACAACCGCACCAACTCCCCGGCCAAGATCACCGTGACCAACGGCACCAAGGTCCTCGCCACCAACGAGACCGGCAAGTCGATCGCCAAGAACTACATCAAGGCGTACGGCCACAACACGTACTCGAACACTGAAGGCGGCAGCAGCTACTTCCAGAACATGTACGTGTGGTTCGTGGCTCCGGAAAGCGGCGACGTCAAGGTGACGCTCTCGCACTCCGGCGCATGCGACAACACCGACCATGTGTACTTCGATGACGTGCGCGTGCTTGAGAACGGTTACAAGGGCCTGACGCTCAACGCTGACGGCACCCTGAAGACGCTCACCAACGACTTCGAGGACAATGCCCAGGGCATCTGGCCGTTCGTGGTCTCCGGCTCCGAAGGCGTCGAGGACAACCGTATCCACCTGTCCGAGCTGCATGCCCCGTTCACGCAGGCCGGCTGGGATGTCAAGAAGATGGACGACGTGCTCGACGGCAAGTGGTCCGTCAAGGCCAACGGCCTGATCCAGAAGGGCACGCTGATCTACCAGACGATCCCGCAGAACGTCAAGCTGGAACCGGGCGAGACCTACAAGGTGTCGTTCAAGTACCAGTCCGGCTCCGACGACATCTACGCCATCGCCACCGGTGACGGCGAGTACAACGCCAGCACCGTCAAGCTCACCAACCTGAAGAAGGCCCTGGGCGAGGACGGCACGGCCGAGTTCGAGATCACCGGTTCCATCACCGGCGACAGCTGGTTCGGCATCTACTCGACCTCCACCGCTCCCGACCTGCAGAACACGTCCGATTCCGCCGCCGCCTTCGGTGGCTACAAGGACTTCGTCCTCGATGACCTGAAGGTCGAGCACGTGGCATCCGCCGAGCACACCAAGGCCGACGCCGAGGCGAAGCTCAAGGAAGTCAAGGACACCTACGACGGCAAGAGCGGCGACTACTCCGCCGAAGTCTGGACCACGTACGTGAACACGGTGGCCGAGATCGAGGCGCTCATCGCCAAGGATAAGCCCGACTACACCACCGCCTACAACAAGGCTGTGGCGCTGGCCGAGTACATGAAGAACGCACCGGGCGACGACTCGAACGATGCGTACGACGTGGCGACCGATGCCTACACCGTCGAGGCGGGCAGCCAGCAGGCACTGTCGGGCGGCAATGAGGGCCCGGCAAGCCTCGCCCAGGACGGCAATGCCGGCACTCACTGGCACACCTCCTGGAGCGCCAACGCAGTGTCCGCCGGTACCGCCTGGTATCAGTTCAACCTGAACGAGCCGACGACCATCGACGGTCTGCGTTACATGGCCCGCAGTGGCGGCGCGAACGCGAACGGCAAGATCAAGAAGTACAAGATTACGCTGACGCTGTCCGACGGCACCACCAAGGACGTCGTCACCAATGGCACGTTCACCACGACCAGCGGTGTCTGGCAGAAGGTCAAGTTCGACGCGGTCAAGAACGTCACCAAGGTGCGCATCACCGCTCTCGAAACCGCGGGACAGTCCGCGGGCGAGGTGAACACGTACGCCTCCGCTGCCGAGCTGCGTGTCACCACGGTTCGCGACGTGCCGAGCACCGAGGTCAAGGTCAACAAGTGCGATCTGCAGAACCTGTACGATGACGCTTCCGCCCTGACCGAGGCCACCTACACCGCCGACACCTGGAAGGTGCTCGTCGCCAAGCGCGACGCCGCCAAGAAGGTGCTGGACGACGAGAACGCCACCGCGCACGACGTGGCTCTCGCCTACCAGAACCTGAAGGATGCCATCGCCGCCCTGGAAGAGCGCGTGGACACCTCCAAGCTCGCCGGCCTGGTCGCCGATGCCGAGAAGCTCAAGGAATCCGCGTACACCAAGGATTCGTGGGCCGCGTTCAAGAAGGCTCTGGATGCCGCCAAGGCCGTCCTGAACAATGCGAACGCCACCAAGGCTGACGTCGATGCCGCGTACAACGCGCTGAACGCCGCGATGAAGGCCCTGAAGCCCGCCTCCTCCAAGCCGACTCCGAACCCGGAGACGACCGACAAGAGCAAGTTGCAGGCCACCATCGATCAGGCCAAGGCCCTGGATCTGAGCGGTTACACGAAGAAGTCCGCCCAGGCCGTGCGTGACGCCCTCGCCAAGGCCCAGAGCGTCCTCGCCGATGACAACGCCACCCAGGCTGACATCGACGCCGCGCAGAAGGCCCTCGCCGACGCGATCGCCGCACTGGAGAAGGCCGATGCCAACGGCAACGCCATCTCCAAGACGGGTGCGAACGTCGCCGTCATCGGCATGGCCGGCATGATGCTGGTCGCCGCCGCTGGCGCGGTGTTCATCGCCCGCAAGCGCGCCGAGTGATATAAGTAAATAGAAATAGGGAGGTCGCCCTGTGGCGGCCTCCCTATTTTGTATTCAATCCGTTATGGATGGCCAGGACCGCGTCATTCTGCCTCCGCCAGCGGGGGCAAATATGTAGTCCTTTGTTTTATATTTCAGGCGTAGATGTTTCTCGGGCGCATGTCCTCCGGCAGGCCCTCCAGCAGTGTCGCCACGGAGCCTTCCTCGAAGACGGAGCGGATGCCGGCGGCCAGCAGCGGCGCCACCGACAGCACGGTCATGTTATCCAGGCGCTTCTCCTGCGGCACTGGCACAGTGTCCATCAGGATGATTTCGCGGGCGCCGCAATCGCGCAGGCGCTCCACGGCCGGGCCAGACAGCAGACCATGCGTGGCGACCAGAGTCACCGAGGCGGCGCCGGAGTTGCGCAGTGTGCGCACGGCCTCGCAGATTGTGCCGGCGGTGTCGATCATGTCGTCCACCACCACGCAGTCGCGCCCCTGCACGTCGCCGATGATGCCATGCGCTTCGGCATGGTTCGGTCGCGTGATGTCGCGAGTCTTGTGGATGAACGCGAGCGGGAGCCCGCCCAGCTTGGCGGCCCACTGCTCGGAAACCTTGATGCGGCCGGCGTCGGGGGAGACGATCGTCGCCTTGTCCATAGGCACGTGGCTGCGCACGTAGTCGATCAGCACGGGCATGGCGGTCAAATGGTCGACCGGGCCGTCGAAGAAGCCCTGCTCCTGCGCGGCATGCAGGTCGACGGTGACCAGACGGTTCGCCCCCGCGGTGCGGAACAGGTCGAACATCAGGCGTGCGGTGATCGGCTCGCGGCCCTGATGTTTCTTGTCCTGACGGGAGTAGCCGAGGAACGGTGCCACGACGGTGATGGACTTGGCGGAGGCGCGCTTGAGGGCGTCGATCATCAGCAGTTGCTCCATCACCCACTTGTTGATCGGGTTGGTGTGGCACTGCAGCACGAACACGTCGGCGCCTCGAACCGGCTCCGCGAACCGCACATACATCTCACCGTTGGCGAAGTCGTATGCGGTGGTGGGCAGCACGTTGATGCCGAGATATTGAGCCACTTCATTGGCAAGCTCAGGATATGCGCGGCCCGTCACCAAGGCCAGTCGCTTATCGGGTGTGCCCTCAAGGATCGCCGACATGTTTTTCCGCTCTTTCCGTCGATAGTTTCGTTACCGTTCACCGTGGTGATACGTTGCCGTACACAAACCTTATCCAATATACAAGAACCCGCCGTCCCAAGAGGAACGGCGGGTTGCGATGCTCACGGATTCTTCCACTTACGGCACGGTGCGCGCAGCAGGTGCCCCGTGCCGGGCGAAATCATTCCGATCAGTCCTCGTCCAGCGTGATGTCCAGCTTGTCGCCGTCCAGCGTGAACTGTCCGCTGATGCTGAAGCTGGTGGAACTGTCCGTCGGCTCCCAGGAGTCGTCATAGTTCTTGTACTCGTACGCCACCTTGGCTTCGCCGCCGTACACGTAGAAGCTGCCCGAGTCGATGCTGAGGTCATCAGTGGTGACGGTCGGGTATTCGGTGATGTTCCATGCGATGTTGCGGTAGTCGTCATCGGAACCGTACATGCTGAACGGGCAGCCTTCAGGCTGTGCATCCGTGGACTTGGCGCAGGTATCCAGCTTGTCCTTGATCTTCGCGTTGATCTCGTCTGCCAGAGCGTCGGTCGGCTCGGCAGAGATCGAGGCGGAGGATTCGGAGGAGGTGGTCAGCGTCGTCGAATCCGCGGTCAGATACTTCGACGTGACCGGTTCCACCGTGTACGAGCCCGGATACACATTGAAGGTGTAGGTGCCGGAATCGGATGCTGTGGCGTTCTTCGCGCCGACCTTGACACCGTTGACGGTGAAGTTGGTGATGGCCGGTGACGCGTAGACGGAGATCTCCTTGACCAGCGGCGTCGTGATGTTCCAGTTCTTGAAGATCAGGAACTTGGATCCGTTCGGCGCGACCGTCAGAGTGTCGGTCATGGACTTGCCGCCCAGCGTGTACGAGATCCGCATCGTGCGGGAGCCGTCCGCGTTGTCGGTGGCGGAGATGATGCGCTGGTTGCTGATCGTGGTCTTGTCGCCCTTGGAAGCCGCATTGGTGAGCAGCGTGCGCTTGCCGTTGGCGACCTGCGGGTCGGAGATGCCGTTGGCCTTGTCATAGTCGCCGGACGCGATGGCCGACAGGTAGCTCTTCACGGTGTTATCGGCGCTGAACACGGTGGAGTTGACCACTGCGTAAGCGATACCGAGCAGGGCAAGCACGCCGACGATGGCGCTGATGATGATGGCCAGCTTCTTCTGCTGCGGGGTCATGGCCTTGGCTGCAGCCGGGGCGGCGGGAGCAGCCACCGGAACGGGGGCGACAGGTGCAGCTGCAGGAGCGGCAGGAGCGCCGGCAGGAACTTGGACAGTCGGGGCACCACCTTGGGCCTGAAAGGCCGCGGCGTCGGTGCCGGCAGCGGGAACCCCCTGAACCGGAGCACCGGGAACCGGAACGCCCTGAACGGGAACGCCCTGAACGGGAACGCCCTGAACCGGGATGCCAGCTGCGGGTGCGGTCGGCGCTCCGGTGCCGGCGCCAGGCTGTCCGCCGAAGGACTGCTGCGGGCCTGTGTAGCCGGCGGCCGCGGCGACCTGTGACGGGAAGCGACCAAAGTGCGCTCCGCATGCCGCCGCATACGCGGTGACCTCGGCGGGCGTCGGGCGGACCGTGCCGCCGACGAACAGCTTCCATGCGCCGCCCATCGACAGCACCATGGCCGGGCCGAATGTCAGCGCCACCACCTCGATCAGGAACGACCATACGGCCGCGACGAGGAAGTACCATGCCGCGATGTTCAGCGACACGTCAGAGGTATCGGACTGCATGGTGTAACCCAGCGTCACGGACGTGAACAGGAACGTGACGATCAGCCAGATCACCAGCGTGGCGACCGGAGACTTCCACGAGTGCTGCCATCCCGCATATGCCGGATCATAGATGTTGCGTGCCGCGGCGCGCAACGCAATGTAGAACGTGGTGATAAGGAACGCCACGAATACCAGCCACAGCTGCCACGGTGCGCTGATGGAGCCGACGTACTGGTTCGAGATGCCGAACAGCGACAGGTTAGCGATATTACCGCTGGCCGTGATGCCGACCGCGCCGAACGAGCCGAGCGCGAACGTCAGGAACGAAAGGTACGGCAGCAGAATCGGGAACAGCATGAACATCTGGCCGTTGTGCAGGCTGCTGGACAGCATGATCAGGCAAATGAAGCCGATCACCGTGAACACGACCGCGTAGATGAACGCCGCGTCAAGCAACGTGCGCACGAAGCCGCGCGTGCGGTGAGCCCACTTCCAGGCCGCGGTGAACACGTTGTTGGAATCCGAGGCGTACTGGGCGAGCAGATAGCCGAAGAACGCGCCGATCGCGGCGAGCAGCAGCGTCATGAAATACGTACGGGCGGAGACGCCGGTCAGGATGGCCTTGGCCTGAATGCCGCCCATGCTGCCGGCTCCCAGCGTCAGCGGGAAGATCGCGGCGAGAATCAGATAGACGAATCCCATCACGACGCCGACGATGACGCTGCTGACGATGCCGGTCCACTTGAACCGGATGGCGAACTTACGCGCGAACCAGTATGCGCCGAACGCGGTGCCGAGAACCAGCGCCACGCCGGAAAGACCGACAGGCATCCATAGATGGCCGGACACGCCGAAGGACGACATGGAGAGGTTGCCTCCGGTGATGTTGGGCGACAGTTGACCGGATACGCCCAGAACCATCACCAGAATCAGGAACTGGAAGAAGTTCGGCGTCACCGTGCCGGAACCGCTGGCGTCACTCATCATGTGGGACAGGCCGGGGACCATGCTCAGCTTGGACGCCCATGATGAGCCGGCCGACAAGAAGAAGATGGAGCCGATCAGGGCCAGCGCCATCGCGCCGATCAAGCCGAAGGCAAGGCTGATTGCGGCGGTCTGCAGCGAACGCGCGGAGAACAGCTCCTTGAACATCGGGTTGGGGACGAACTGCTGCGGAGCGCCGGGCTGAACCGGGGCACCGGGTGCGCCGGGGGTAACGGGGGCAGGTGCGCCGGGGACGGGAGCACCAGGCGCGGGCGCAGCAAAAGTGCCGGGAGCCGGTGCTGCAGCCGCAACAGGTGCGGCGGCGGGAACTTCTCCGGCCGGAGCGGCGACTGGCACTTCTGCCGCCGGGACGGGAGCTGCAGGAGCTTCTTGTGCGGGGACTGGTTCGGGAACCGCCGGGAAGGCCGGCTCGGCCGCGGGCTGTTCCGCGCCGGGGAATGCGGGTGCCGGCTCGGGCTGCGGTGCCGCGGCCTGCGGGGCCGGTACGGGTTCAGGGAATGCGGCGACGGGAGCGGGTGCTTCCGGCTGGGGCGCGGCTGCGGTGCCGTGTGGAGCGGTGCCGAGCACGGTCGAATCTTCGACGTTGTCGTTGCTGTTTGCTGCGGCGACCGCGAGCGTCTGCCCGCATTGCGTGCAGAATCGTGCGGCGCTGGACAGCGTGGCGCCGCAGTGAGGACATATCATAACAAGCCCCTTTCTTGGTTTGCTCTTCCCTCCTTATTGTACAGTCGCCACGTCATCTTCAGCAGCTTATTCGCGGTATTTGGGCGGGGCATATAAGGTATGTTTTCGCCCCCCCATCGGGCAGGTAATCCGATATCCGATAGGGGCGAAAACATGCCAATGCATTCTCTGTGCCTGTGGCGTCATCTGTCCATGAATACGTTGCCGTTGGCGGCGAGGCATGCCAGCACTTCCGGTTTCTTCATGTCATACGTCGTGTTGACGGTCTCTCCGGGAGCGGCATGACCCATTGCATTCGCCTCCTTCTCGTATTGTTCGACGGTGTAGGATTTCGGCACCAGCCCGGCGCGCTTAAGGCAATCGACTGCCCCCTCCTCATGAGACGCATACAGATTGGGATTGCCGACTTGTGCCATATACAACGCGTCCACCGAATCCACGGTGGCGATTCCACACGCGTTCAAGTCCTTGGCCTTTTTTTGGATGTAGTCAAGGTCATCGGCTTTATCTGAAGGAAGTACGTCTCCCTGCGGCTGCTGGATGCCGTTGGAGTAAGTTTTCAGTGTCGGCCTCGGATGGCCCTTGTCTTGGACGCACGTGATGTATCGGCTCCATGCGGCCTTGTAATCGGACAGACTTATTTTGCCGCTTGTCGCGGCCTTGCGCAGTGTCGCTTTCTGCGCGGGGTCCATTCCGGAGTCCTGGCCGAGCAGCTGCGTCGCATAAGCCTGCAAAGATGAGGCGAGACGGTTCCCGCCCGAGCCGGAATCCGTTGCTTGGTTCGTGTTCCGTGCCGTGCCGCATCCGCACAGCATCGCAATGGAAAGCGTAATGACGGCGATGACGGCGATGGCCATCGTCACCGTACGACGGGATGCCGGAATATGCCCCATTCTTACTCCGATCTGCATGATAATCTCCTCTTCGAAATTTCATCGATCTTTAATTTTAATATCTGAAAGACATCTCGATCAAATGGTTGCGGACGTCATTTGGGGTCCGTATCGCAGTATATTTGCAGGGGAATGCTGTCATGCAGTGTAACGTTGAGCGCAGGATAGTCATGAGGAGAGATTATGCGGTGTTCCCGTTGTGGTGCGAATGTCGTTGAGGGCGATAGATTCTGCGAAAACTGCGGGGCGCCCGTAGCCGTGCAGGCGGGTCCCGTGTGCCCGGTGTGCGGTCAGCAGCCGGAACCCGGCATGCGGTTCTGCCAGCAGTGCGGTGCCGAGCTGTCCGCCAGCCCGCAGCCCGCACAGCCGGTGCCGACCGCCCAGCCGGTGCCTGCTGCACAGCCTTATCAGGCTGTCCAGCAGTACGCGGGACAATACGGTGCCGCCCAGCCCGGTGCCGTCTTCCCGCCGCAGGCCGTGCAGCCGCCAGCCCAACCGTCACGGCCTGGAGAGTCCGCCGGCAAGGGCAAGAAGAAGACCGCGCTGATCGTCGGCATCATCATCGCCGTACTCGTCGTGGCGCTTGCCGCCGGATTCGGCGTCTGGTGGTTCATGCTGCGTGATTCCGGCACCCAATCGGCTCAGACGCAGTCGACATCCCAGCAGAGTGGCAAGACCAAGTCCGGCGACAGCAAGGCCGCGAAAGACGACAAGCCCTGCACTGCTGCGCCCGATGCCGAGCTGAGTTCCGTCGACCACAGCGACGCCAATCTCGTCGCGCAGCTGCAGCTCACCTCCAATTGCGCGTCGACGAAGGACGGCGACACGGCGGAGTTCAAGGAATCCGACGTCAAGGTCAGCATCAAGGACGATGATGGCAATGTCATCGCCTCGGCCGTCTTCGACTTCTCCAAGCAGCCGGTCAAGTTCAATGGCGAGACGGCCAACGTCGCGCTCGAATTCACCACGAGGCAGTACTGGCGCCCGTACGACCAGATCGAGACCGGCAGCGCCGAGGTCATCCTGCAGACCGGTCAGAGCGGCACCGGCGAGGCGGGCAGTGCGGACGGCGACGCGTTGGCGGGCTCCGACATCGACAGCGAGGACGCCGAGCGGTACGCGCAGCTTGCGTTGAGCTGGCAGCTCAAGCATGACGAATCCGCCGCATCCCGCTTCTACACCACCTACACCACGCAGCTGTCCAGCAAGAAAAACGACATGAAGGCCGACGGCAAGACCTGGCATTACGTGGACATCTACGAGCAGTTCCTGCAGCAGCGCATCAAGCACAAGAACGCGATCCTGATCTGGTCCGGCGATTACCCGACGTACACGAAGGCCGACGCTTCGACCGCGTATTACGTGATCCTGTCGGGTGATACGGTCGACTCGGTGAAGGCCGGCGACGCATGGTGCAAGTCGAACGGCTATGGTGCCGCGGATTGCGCGGTCGTGGATTTGCAGTAGGACGGATTACCCCCAGTCGCTTCGCGACAGCCACCGCAAGCTGTCGCGGGCATGGCGTAGCTTAGAGAAGTTGCTGTTTTCAGCAGCGCGTATACACACTCCTGCCATGGATAGTCCATGGCCGACTAGTCCGAAGGAGGTGGGTGATGTCTGCGCATAAGTACGAACTGATGTTCATTGCCGATCCTGAGCTGGATGAGCGCGGTCTGAAGAAGTTGACCGAGCAGTATCTGGAGCTCGTCACCAAGGAAGGTGGTTCCGTCGAGAACACCGATATTTGGGGACGTCGCAAGCTCGCTTACGAGATTGACGGCAAGACCGAAGGCAACTACGTGGTGGTCAACTACACGACCACTCCCGAGGTCAGCGCCGAGCTCGATCGTGTGCTCAACCTGAACGAATCCGTCGTCCGCACGAAGATTCTTCGTAAAGACGCCAAGTAAGCCGTATGAGTTTCTGATTGTTCGCGACTCGCTGAACCAAAGGTAAGAAGGTAAGTCATGGCAGGCGAAACCATCATCACCGTGGTGGGCAACCTCACGGCAGATCCCGAATTGAGGACCACGGGAAACGGCGCTTCCGTCGCCAGTTTCACCATCGCCTCTACCGCGCGTACCTACAATCGCAACACCGGGCAGTTCGAGGACGGCAATGCGCTGTTCATGCGCTGCTCCGCCTGGCGCGATCTCGCCGAGCATTGCGCCAGCACGCTGTCCAAAGGCATGCGTGTCATCGCGCAGGGGCGTCTCCAGCAGCGCTCGTATCAGGCGCAGGACGGCTCGAACCGCACCGTCATCGAGATGACGATTGATGAGATCGGCCCGTCGCTACGTTACGCGACCGCGCAGGTCACGCGCACGTCCAGCGGCAACGGCCAAGGCGGATTCGCCGGCCGTGGCAATGGCGGCAATGGCGGATTCAACGCCAGTCAGGGCAATGGCGGCGGTTTCGGCGGCAACGCCGGCGGCTACCAGGGTGGCCGTGGCAATGGCGGCTTCAGCGGTGGCTATCAGGGTGGCGGCAATGGCGGCTACCAGGGTGGCGCGTCCGCTGCGGGCAACGCCGGCCAGAGCGCCGCGCCCGCGACCGATCCGTGGGGCACGTCCGGCGATGCCGGCTCGTCCTTCGGTTCGTTCGGTGGCTCGTCCGATTTCGGTGGCGATTCGCAGGAACCCGAGTTCTGATGCCCGTCCGCGGCCATATGAAGCCGCGCGACGCATGTAACAATCCAGAAGCAAGCATTCAATCGTAATTTTCAAGGAGAACATCATGTCACGTAAGAGGCCGCAACCGCCGGTCAAGCCGTTCAAGAAGAAGCCGAATCCGCTGAAGGCCGCCAAGGTCACCGAGATCGATTACAAGGACGTCGCGCTGCTGCGCAAGTTCATCTCCGATCGCGGCAAGATTCGTTCCCGCCGTATCACCGGCGTAACCGTGCAGGAACAGCGCGAGCTCTCCAAGGCGATCAAGAACGCCCGCGAGATGGCCCTGCTGCCGTACGCCACCACCGGTCGCTGAGTTAGGGAGGATAAGAAATGGCTGAATCCAAGGTTATTCTCACCCAGACCGTTGCCAACCTGGGCCACTCCGGCGATGTCGTCGCCGTCCGCTCCGGCTACGCCCGCAACTACCTGATCCCGCAGGGCCTCGCCTTCGCGTGGACCAAGGGCGCCGAAGCTCAGATCGTGCAGATGAAGCGCGCTCGCCTGGCCAAGGCCGTCGCCACCCGCGAGGATGCCGTCGCCGCCAAGGCCGCCATCGAGGGCACTACCGTCGAGATCGCTGCCAAGGTTTCCGAGTCCGGCAAGCTGTTCGGTAGCGTCACCGCCGAGCAGATCGCGCTGGCTCTCTCCGACAAGGCCGCGGTCAACCCGAAGGCCATCGAGGTCGAGCCGATCAAGACCACCGGCGACTTCCCGGCTAAGGCCGCCCTGCACCCGGAGATCACCGCCTCCTTCTTCGTGAAGGTCGTCGCCGAGTAACTCCGGCCCATCAGACAGATTATCGTCTGAGCTTAAGCATCAGCCCCTCCGCCGCTCCGCGCGGCGAGGGGCTTTTTGTATTGTTCCAAGTCGCAGCGAATGATTCTCAATAAGGAAGGTGCGAGGATTGCGAACATTTACGCACAAGTGAACAATATGAGAAAACGCTGTTTTCCAAGGATTTGCGGACATTGATGTTCATTTGGAGTTGCGGCGGGCTCGCACCTTTCTTAATGAGAATGATTTGCTGCGAGGATGGGCGTTCTCAAGACGCGGAAGCCCCACTCTGGTCTATCTTTTTGTTAATATTGTGCACCATATCGTGACCGGTTACGCGCCAGAGAGGACACGCCGACCGAACACGGGCGAATCGCAATGACGAGATTGCGGTGCGCTCCCCGCCTCATAACGGACTCCAGCCCGGCCATGACGGCGACACATACGGGGACGTGAGGAGCAGAAGTACATGCCCACGATCAAACGAACAACGGTCGCGTATGCGGTGGCGGCAGCGACACTGTTGTCGTCCTGCATTGTCGGCATAGGTGCCGCACAGGCGGAGGAAAGCACGCCGGACCCGGCCAAATCATATTATGTCGACTGCGCGGCGACCGCCAACGGAGACGGAAGCCAAGCCAGCCCCGTTCAACTCGTTGACAGCGGCGAACGGCATCACCCTCAAAGCCGGTGAGTCCCTGCTGCTCAAGGCCGGCGCCACCTGCACCAGCGCGACCCAGACCATCGACAGCGCCTCGGTCAAGACCGGCCTGCGCGTCATCAACACCAAAGGCACCAAGGACGCGCCCATCACCATCGGAGCGTACGGCGAAGGCGCCGCGCCCATCATCGCCGGTGCGGGCGTCAGCGAGACCATCCTGCTGAAGAACTCCGAATACATCACAGTGCAGGGCTTCGAAGTCACCAACACTGATGCGAACGCGGCCGATTACGAAAAATACATGCGCCGCGGCATCGCCGTGGACGCTCGGCAACGCCGACAACACGAAGAACAACGACGCCGGTGGTGCCACTCGGCGCCCGAAGTCCGAACTAAACCAGACCGATGCCGTAGTCTCCGGCGAGTACGCGGCGAAACTCGGCGAACAGCTCACCCCGTACAAGGGCGACACCATCAACCAGCACACGCTGTCTGAGACGCCGGGCAAGACGTACCGTCTCGGCCTGTGGGCGACGCTCGGCAAGAGCAACGACGACACCCCGTCCACGCTCAAGGTGCAGGTCAAGTCCAACCTCGCGTCGCTTGGCGCCGTCAGCTCGTTCAGCCAGTACCGCAAGACCGTGCTGAGCGAGACCGTGGACGCCGAAAGCAAGGAAGGCGGCAAAATTCACTACAGCGGGTCGTTCATCGTGCCGCTCGACGTGGACCCGTATGCCGCGCTGTGGGTCGCCATCTCACAGACCGATCTGGCCTCCGGCTCGTTCGCGTACATCGACAACGTCACGCTCGTCGAGGACTCCGCGGCCGTGTCCGACGTCGCGTCGATCGCCGTGACCACTCAGCCGACCAAGACCGAATACGCCATCGGCGACGCGCTCGACCTGAGCGGCATGGCCGTCGCCGCCACGATGTCTGACGGCACGCCGCCGAGCTCGGCGAGGGCGAATACACGGTCTCCGAGTTCGACTCGTCGACCGCCGGCGAAAAGACCATCACGGTGACGTACGCCGCCGATACCTCGCTTACCGCCACGCTCAAGGTGACGGTGAAGGAGGCCGAGCCGGTCGACACCGTGCCGCCGGTGATTTCCGGTGCGGATGACGTGGCCGTGGAGTTCGGTGCGTCGTTTGATCCGATGGCGGGTGTGAAGGCGGTTGATGATGTGGACGGTGATGTGACCGGTGCCGTGAAGGTGTCCGGTGACACGGTGGACACGAGCAAGCCCGGCGCGTACACGTTGGTGTACACGGTGAGCGATGCGGCCGGTAGCGAGGCGTCCGTGACCCGTGTGGCCACCGTCAAGGAGAAGTCCGGCGAGACGCCCGTCGAGCCTGGCGACAAGGAGCCCGACAAGGAGCCGGGCAAGGATACCGACAAGGACGGTGATAAGGACGACCAAGGCAACAAGAAGCCGGGCCTGTCCGCGACTGACGCCTCGGTGTCCGTCGTTGCCATCGCCGCAATCGGCCTGCTTGCGACGGGCGCCGTGTCTGTGGCGGTTCGCCGCCGTCGCGACATCTAAGGCGCGGATTTCCTGAGTCGCGTTGGCCCTGATCGGCTCAGGGCCAACGCATGGCATTGATGCCGGTCGAACGGCTGTCCCATTCGACCGGCATCTTCGTCTATTTTGGCCTTGCCCGGCGTGATTCCACGATGTATGTGCTGCTATCTTCGTTTCGAGGGGTTGATTCCACTGCCTGGGAACATCTATCTGCGTTTCAGGGGGTGGCCAAAACACTATGCACGGAGTATATAGGGCATTTGCTCATTGAAACCATGCGGTTTGCGTGATGTTTATACTTTGCTACCAACCCCCTGAAACGCAGATAGATGTTCGTCGCGGCCTGAATCAACCCCTTGAAACGCAGATAGGGGCGGATTGCGAGGATCACCCGGGCGGGGGCATGCTTCCAGTGGCGAATTAGGGGTGATTTGACTCGGGCGCACCCTCTCGACGAAAACAAAAAAAGGCCAGAATCTTTCGATTCCGACCTTGCTTGTGCCCCCGCAGGGATTCGAACCCTGGACACGCTGATTAAGAGTCAGCTGCTCTAACCAACTGAGCTACAGGGGCGTTGGTCATTTCTTGAGCCGAGTGACAACTATACTCGGAACTCGCTGCGATGCAAATCGACGTGTCGCGTACGGCGTGTCGCGAGTAATTCCAATGGGTTCCACATGACTGCACCCAAGTGTGCATGGCAGGGCAGGGTGTGAATCACCGGGGATTCTGCCGTCCAATCCGCCCGTATCGCCGTTCGTCAAGGGGTAAAGTGTACAATCACGTCGTTTGCTTTCGCACCCAGCGAAATTGAGTCGCCGGGAGTACGAGAGAAATCCAATCATCCAGAGACCGTGAGCAGTCAGCCATGTCTGCGATGCGGTGGAGAGAAAAGAAGAAGCCGTGGAATATTCCCTCTTTACCAAGCTGGCTGCCGAGTTCTTCGGCACCGCCATCCTGATGATCTTCGGCAATGGCTCGGTCGCCAACGTCGAACTCAAGAACACGAAGGGCCACCACGCCGGATGGCTGAACATCGCCATGGGCTACGGTTTCGGCGTCATGTTCCCGGTGCTCATGTTCGGCGGCGTGTCCGGCGCCCACATCAACCCGGCCATGACCCTCGCCCAGGCGATCAACGGGCTGTTCCCGTGGAGCGACGTGCTGCCGTACATCGTGGCGCAGCTGCTTGGCGCACTGCTGGGACAGTTCATCGTGTACCTGACGTATTACCCGCACTACAAGGAGACCGAGGACGCGGAAGCGATCCTCGGCACGTTCTGCACGACCGACGCCGACAACGACAAGATCAACTACTTCCTCAACGAGATGTTTGGCACGCTGGTGCTGGTGTTCGGTGCGCTGTGCTGCCTGATGCTGCCGTGGGGTTCGAAGGATTTGGCGGCCGCGTCGATCGTGGTTGGCTTCATCGTATGGGGCTTGGTGACCTCGATGGGTGGCCCGACCGGCCCCGGCCTGAATCCGGCCCGCGACCTGATGCCGCGTCTGCTGCACGCGATCCTGCCGATTCCGAACAAGGGCACCTCGCGTTGGGGAGAGGCGTGGATTCCGGTCGTCGCTCCGATTGTGGGCGCCATCGTCGGCGCGTGGCTGTACGTGTTCTTCTTCGCGTGATTTTTGCGTGAACCGCGTGAGCCGTGGCGGGCTCGCGTGACGCCACGCGTGTTGCGCGGCCCCACGGCTGACGGGATACAATGCAGGGAGAGACGCCTGCGAAAAGCGTGCCCTTGTGCTCGCGCTTTCGCGGGGCGGCGCGGCTTGACCTATGACGTTGCTGGGAGTGATTGAAGTTGCAGCGGTTGCGTGGTGACGATATGCGTCGGGTGTTCCGCGCCCGGCGCATTGCCGTATGTGCGGGGTTGATTTTGGCGCTCGTGTTGTTTGTTCTTGCGGTGCGGGCGAGCGTACTTCGCGTGCCGGGCATGGGCGGTGAGCGGTCGTCCATCGCGCAGCCAGGTGCAACAGCGCAGCCGCAGTCTGCGGGGGAGCAGAAGGGCGGCGATTCCGCGAAATCGTCGGCCACCGCGAAATCCACTAATTCCGAGGCACAGTCAAACGGGTATGACCCCTCGAAGCCGTTCTCGCAGGCGCAGCGGCGCGAGATTCTCGAGAAGGCGCAGCAGACCGCGGCGGCCAGCGGCAAACCCCGCCACGAATACCATTACTGCGTGTCCACCAAGGGGAGCGTCGGCGATACCGGCGAGTTCGGGCGCACGGTGTACGCGACGCTGAATGATTCGCGTGGGTGGCCCCGTGCCGGTCTCACGTTCGTGGAGAGCGGTTCCAGCAAGTGCGACATGACGTATATCCTGGCCGCGGCGGAGTATATGAAATCGTTCTCGTCGCTTTGCTCGTCGCAGTACAGCTGCCGCGTCGGCAATCAGGTGATCATCAATTATGACCGCTGGCGCGAGCCGACCGACAGCTGGCTGAAGGGCGGCGGCAATCTGGCGAATTATCGCACGATGGTCATCAACCATGAGACCGGTCACCGGCTCGACCATCGCGACAATGAGACCGTATGCCAGCAGGCAGGCAAGCCGGCGCCGCTGATGCAGCAGCAATCGATATCGTTGCGCGGCTGCACGATCAACGAATGGCCGCTCGACTCGGAGCTCTGGGCGCGGTGGTGATCGGACGATTCGCGCCGACGCCGTCCGGACGAATGCATATCGGTAACGTGTATGCGATGCTGGGTGCGTGGCTGTCGGCTCGTGCGGGTGGCCCAGAGCGTACAAGCCGGACGGGCGGTGGAGCGGGCGATGCGGATTGCCTGAATAACGTGAATCGCGTGGATGGCATGAGTGGCGCAGCCGATCCAGGCGATGCGGACGGCGGGCGAGGGCGCATGCTGCTGCGCATCGAGGACATCGACACCCCGCGCGTGCTGCCGGACGCGGACCGCTGGATCATGGACGATCTGGCATGGTTGGGACTGGACTGGGATGGAGAGCCGGTATACCAGTCGCGGCGGCTCGACATCTACGAGCAGGCGTTGCGCGCGCTTCAGGGCATTGACTTGCGAGACGCTGCCGCGTTCGGTGGCCGTGATGGCGTTGACGGCACCGAGACCACTGCGCTGATATACCCGTGTTTCTGTTCGCGCGCCGACATCCGTGCGGCCTCGGCGCCGCAGGAGGGCGACCGTTTCGTCATGTATCCCGGCACATGCCGGCGCGCGCTCGCCGAGCATCCGCGACAGGTCGAGCAACGCTTGGCGAATGGTGATCGGCATTCGCTGCGCATCGCCATGCCTGTCGCCGGCGACGCGCGTGCCGCGGTCACCGTGCATGATCGCGTGTTCGGGAACTGCCGATTCGATTTGCCGCGCGATTTGGGCGATACGGTGGTGCGACGGGCGGATGGTCTGTTCGCCTATCAGCTGGTTGTCACGGTTGACGACTTGCTGATGGGTGTGGATGACATCGTTCGCGGGCGTGACCTGTTGCGATCCGCCGCGCTGCAGCTGTACATCCGTGAGCGTCTGCTCGACGCCGGCTTCGGGGATAGCTCGGATGGCGGCGTTGCCGCGGCTCATCGCGATATCCGTTTCGCACATCTTCCGCTGATCGACAATGCGGCCGGGCGGCGGCTCGCCAAGCGTGAACGGTCGCTGGATATGGGAACGTTACGCAAACATGGCGTCACGGCGCATCGGGTGATCGGCTATTGCGCGTGGCTGCTCGGATTGCAGCAAGAGCCCGAGCCGTGCGCTGCTGCCGACCTGTTGCATGGATTTTCGTGGGATGCGCTCGCCGCGGATTCGCAGGATCGTTCCATCCCCGACGACCCGTTCAGCATCGGATTGTGAGATTCCTCCTCTATATGCTGCATGCGGAGCCGTTTCGCGCTTCGCCCCCCCCCAGTCTCGCATCGCTCGACACCCCGCCAGCGGGGGCCACACCCGAAGTTCCCGGTTTCTCTAGCCGATTCGCCCTCATCCGTGGGCATACTAATATATGGTGCAGCAAGACGGATAGGGAGCATATGATGACCGCTTACATGGATCACAAGGATCTGACCAATGAAAGCATCGACGAGACGCGGGCGACGCAGATTCGCGATGGCGTGCATCGCGTGCTTGACGCCATCGCCGAAGCCGAGTCGGCGGCCGGTTGCGCTCCCGGTTCGGTGAAGCTGCTGGCGGCGACGAAGACCCGTGACGTCGGCGAGATCATGGCGGCGATCGATGCGGGCATCCGCATGATTGGCGAGAACCGCCCGCAGGAGGTCATGGCCAAGGCCGAGGGACTGCGTCGCCTGTGCGCGGACCGGGGATTTGCGCTCGGCACAGGCGACGGCGACACCACTCGACCGTCTGACGCCGAACACATCCCGTTCCATCTCATCGGCCAGCTGCAGGCCAACAAGATCGGTAAAATCCTCCCCGACGTCAACACCATCGAATCGGTGGACGGCGTTGAACTGGCGCAGCGCATCGCCCGCCGTGCCGTCGCCCGTGGAATCACGGTCGGCGTGCTTCTGGAAGTCAACGAGTCCGGGGAGGCATCGAAATCGGGTTGCGACCCGCAGGCTGCCGTCGACATCGCCGCACAGATCGCACAGCTGGACGGCATCCGGCTCGAAGGCCTGATGACCATCGGCGCGCACGTCGATGACGAGGCCACGATTCGCGCCTGCTTTGCGCATCTGCGCGGCACGCGCGACACGATTCTCGCCTCTCGCGCGCCCGGCACCGAGCACTGCACGGAACTGTCGATGGGCATGACGCACGACATGGCGCTCGCCATCGCGGAGGGTGCGACGATTGTGCGCGTCGGAACGGCGATTTTCGGCGAACGCGCGTTTATCTGACGGATTGCGGCAGGCCTCGGCGGAAAGGGGCCGGGCTGTAGCGCCCGCGCTGCGCTGCCGGCTTCTCGACTGCCGTTTGATGGTGGGCATACGATGGGGGTATTGGTGTCGGCTGACGGCAACGTGAGGTGAGTGCGGTCATGAAACGTGATGATATGCGGGCGAGCCGCGGCGCGCGGACTGACGAGAGTGAAGAGGGTGCCGTGCCGGTGTCATCGAGTGATGATATCCGTGTCCATGCCGTGGTGGCGGGTCTGGTGCAGGGCGTCGGATTCCGGTATTTCACGGTGATGACCGCCGGCAAGCTCGGCCTGGGCGGTTGGGTGCGCAACTGCTACGACGGCTCGGTGGAGGTCGAGGCGCAGGGGGAACGCGGCAAGGTCGCCCGTCTGATTTCGGCACTGAAGCAGGGGCCGCGCTATGCCGATGTCGAACGAGTGGACGTCACCGAGATCCCGCTGCAGGAGCTGAAGCCGGCCCGTCATGGGTTCCCCTCGTTCGGCGTGTTCTACGAGCGATAGTTTCGGGTCTATTGAGACGGAACTGTTCCACCGGCAGATGATGGTAAATGACGTTAGCCGATGGTTCAGCCCACTGTCAGAAGCAATATATAACTCTGCCCCCGCTGGCTGGCTCTTGCGAAGCGGGCAGGAGCGGTTTGCGTTCCTAAGTGCGCGCTGAAACGTTCAGCCTGCGAACATAAGAACGCAAATCGCACGTTTTGCGTTCTTATGTTCGCGTACTCGTCGATACGGCGCGCACTTAGGAACGCAAAAGAGTCTGCGTAATCTCACGACGAGAGCCTCCCTCAGTCTTGTTGTGCTTTGGCGGGAGCAGACACTTCGCTGATACAGCGGTATACCGTTATGTAAGAGGCCTCAGGCCTTGATCTAAGCCGCATCTCGGTATATTTCCCAAGAATTTTCCCCGTAGGGAAGGGGGTATGGCCTGATTCCCGAGGACCTTATGCCGCAAGGGCTGTGAAAGCGGTTTTTCTGCGGGGGGGGGGCATGTATTCGGCGTTATTTCAATGTTTCGGGGGATTGCGTCGATTTTTGGGTGCGGATACGGTCAGGAGTTAACAGGCCGATGGAAGTCGATGATTTGCGCGTGCTGCGACGGTGAGAGTCGCAATCGTGAGTCTTTGTCGAACTGCTGAACGCCGGATGAAGAGTTTTGGAAATGATGGAAGGGATGCTTATCGTGACTAAGCAGGATCGGAAACCATCGCATACGAGGGCGATGCGCTCTCGCCTGATCGCGGCCGCCGTATCCGTCGCGACCGTTCTTGGACTTGCCGTCACCGGCACTGCGATTGCGGCCGATGCAGGGACAGCCGCACCCGAAGCCGCGCAGTCGGCCACGACGCAGGCATCACAGGCCGGCACCGGCCCGATCAGCGGCATCGCACAGGGCGACAGCGCTCAGCAGGAGGCGTCATCTGCCCTGACCGATCGCGCCGGGACTGGTGCTTCGGGGCAGACCGCCACGGTCAAAGCGTCGGCTGCGCCTCGCGCCACGGCGAACGACGGCAAAGTGAAGATTAACCTATTCGATTATTGGGACAGCAGTGATCCGAAGGGCCCGGCAAAGGCCGCTGGCAAAGAGAACGTGAACTATGCCACGGGCGGTACCAGCAGAAATGAGGCGGCTGCAGCATTCTACTTCAACTACTTCAACGGAAAAGGTAAGGATTGGAACGGCTGGACTGGCAGTGCAGAAACCTCTCCGGGCATCGTCAAGACGAACCTCACCAAGACCGGCGCTGATGCAGTTCCGCAGTTCTCTACGATGGTGACCAATAAAAATAATGCACAGACCGACATGACGTATTTGTTCACAGAAAGCGAGTGGGCCAAGGCATATACCAATGGCGGCAATGGGCTGACGGGGCTGTTCGATCCGACGGAAGAGGCCAAGGGCCACTATGTGTACGACTCCAATACGACGTACGCCGCGCTGAACAGTGCCGGTACCGGATTTGACCGGTCAGCAACATGGACCGAGAGAACTGACGCGTGGATTCCGAAATTCCTGCCGTTCAATGCGGATAAAAGTCAGCTGCGGATCGGCTTTCATTCAGTGCGCGGCGCCCGGTACGCCTTCGGTATGACCGCATACGCGAAGTTCATGCAACCGAAAGAAGGCAAACTCGTTGATGGTTCCCCGATGACGTTCAACTTCACGGGTGACGATGATCTGTGGCTGTTCGTCGACGGCATGCTTGTGTTGGATATCGGTGGCATCCATGATGCCGCCAGCGGCTCCATTGATTTCGCGACCGGTGTGGTGACGCTTGTCAGCAATAAAACCACTACGACCACGTTGCAGGCGTTGTTTACTCAGGCGCTCAGGGACCAAGGCAAGTCGGATGCCGAGATCACCGCTTGGATGGAATCCAATATGGTCAAAGCCTCCAATGGCTCCTACACCACGTTCAAGAACTACACCAGTCACGAGATGAACATGTACTACTTCGAGCGTGGCCATAGTGGTTCCAACTGCAAGCTTGACTTCAATTTGGTGACTCTTGACTCCAGCCATATTCAAATCGGCAAGGAGACGGAGAACGTTCCTGAAGCTGACAAGGACAAGAACTATACGTTCAACGCTTATGTCAACTATGAGGGAACCGACAGTGACAAGGATTACACGTTGTACACGGGTAAATACGACGTGTACAACACCGCCACCGGCACCAAGGACGGTGAAACCCGGACCACGGATTCCAATGGCGTGATAACGCTCAAGGCGGGCCAGTATGCCGTGCTTTTGGGCAGCGACGCCAAGAGGATCACCGAGTCCTCGAAGTACAAGGTGACGGAAATCAACGTTGACCAGGACACGTATGCGGTGAGCGCCAATGGCGGTCAGGTCAAGGTGACGCAGGAGAAGGATTCTGCGACCACGGAGCCGGTGTCGGTCGGTGAGGTGCCACGTACCACGGTGACGAACACGGTCGTCACGGCGCCCCGGTACCGCAAGTACATCAAGGCGAACAATGATGGCACCTATGACCTGTCCCTGAACGTGACCGGCACGCAGTCCGGCTCGTCGCAGACGACCGTGTCCCCGGCCGACATCGTCGTGGTGTTCGACACCTCCGGTTCCATGAGTGGCTCGATGGGACACAACTCTCGTCTTGAGGTTGCGAAGACTGCCGTCAACAGCATGGCGCAGCATCTGCTGACGTCTGAGAACCAGGGCAAGGATAGCAACATCCGGATGGCGCTGGTCCCCTTCTCGACGACGGTGGGCAATGTGTTGAACTTCACCGACAACGCAATGGACATAGTCAGTGCCGTTAATGGTCTGGGCGCCGATGGTGGCACGAATTGGGAGGCCGCGCTTAAAGCCGCCAATGCCAAGCTGACTTCCGGTCGTAAGGGCGTGAAGAAGTACATCGTGTTCATGTCAGACGGCGACCCGACGTTCCGCACGAGTTCCGTGCGGACCGGCACTGATTGGTTGGGCCGTCCGATCTATGATGCCGATGATGGCTGGGGTCTTCCTGCCGGGGTTCATGGTTCTGGCAGCAGTGATCAATATGGGGCGAATCTCAGCTCCGCTGTTGCCGAGGCTAACAGGCGTGGCGATGCGACGTTGTTCTCGGTTGGCGTGTCCTCCGATCCGACCAAGATGCGTGGCTTCGCCGATCAGACGAAGGGCTCGTATTACAGCGCCACCAGCACGGATGAGCTGAACAAGGCATTTGCCGATATCATCGGTCAGATCAACAGGAAGTCTTCGTACAAGAACGTGTCCATCACCGATACGCTGTCGGACTACGCGGAGTTCGTTAATACTAACTTCGGCTCGAATGATGTGACGGTGACGGCATCTAAAGACGGTAATAGTGTCGATCTCAACAAGAGCGATTACACGGTTACCGTTTCGGGCAAGACGGTGAAGGTCACGTTCGCGGACGGCTATGAGCTTCAGGATGGCGTGACGTATACGGTCACGTTCAAGGTCAAGCCGACGCAGAAGGCCTACAACGAGTACGCCGCCAACAAGCAGAATGACGACAAGACCGGATATAAGGATGTTCTTGGTGCCGACAACACTGATGCGGATGGTCACCATACTTCGTCCAATTTGCCCGGCTTCCATTCGAATGCGGATCACGGCGCGAAGCTGGAGTACACCGTCGTCAACACGGTCGGCGACCAGACCACCGAGACCCCGGGTTCCGTGGAGTACCCCCACCCCGTCCTGCAGGTAAAGACCGGCAAGATCCAGGTGACCAAGAACTGGTCCGATGGAGCGGAGAAGCATGGGAATGGCTCGGTGACCGTCACGTTGAAGCAGTGCAATGCGCAAGGTGAGGATTGCAAGGACATCAACCGGACCGTGACCCTCAACAACCAGGGTCAGTGGGCTGGTGCGTTCGAGAACCTCGCCCCTGGCACCTACCGCGTGGAGGAGTCCAGCGTGGACGGCTACACGGCGTCCTACAACCCCGAGAACCAGTTGGTAACCTTCACTGCCGACGACCTGTGGGCGGCTCCGGATAACAACAACATGACGACCTTCGACAACGTCAAGACGTACCCGGTCACGATCACCAACACCTTCGTTGCCGTGTCCGCTCTGCCGATGACCGGCGGCGCCACGACTCGTGACTGGCTTGTGTATGGGGGCGGCTTCGGCCTGCTCGCGGCACTGGTCAGAATCGGATACTTCATCTGGCGCAAGCGTCGGCTCGTCTGACCTGCGGCGGATGCTCCGCCCTCCTCCCTCGTCGGGGAGGGCACACGGCGGCGGCGACCAGTCGCCCCCGACAACTCAAGATTTGCGGACTGCGGAAGCCTCAACGACTGCCGCTTCCGCAGTTGCAATAAACAAAACAACGAAAGGTAGGGGAGTTTCTCATGAAGTTCAAGAAGCTTTTCGTGGGTGTCGCAGCTGCGGCCACCCTTCTCGCCGGCATGGCGTTCGGCGCCGGTGCCGCCAACGCGGCCGAGACGACAGTGGACACTGCTGCAACAGTCACGTTCAAAGCGTCCAAAGAAGAGCAGCTGACCAGCGCCCAGCTGAGCGCATACAAGATCGCGGACTACGTGAACTATGGCACTGCCAAAAACCCGGTGTATGGTGTGAAGACCGCTGCGGGCGCCGATCGCACGAAGCTGGCTGCGGCTCTGACCACCGCTGGCTTCCATAACGTGCCGACCGATGGCACCACTGATTTGATGGCTTGGGCTATGAATCAAAAAAAGACCACGGATACGGATGGTACCGTCACGCAGGTTCAGTTCGATCAGTCCGAGACCCGTCCGTGGAATAATCCGTCCGTGACGCGTAAGTTCGCGGATGCGCTGCAGGCCGACAACCCGTTCACCGCCACCGCGGATCCGTTCGTGCTGAACAAGGCGACTGGCAACGACACGGATGGTTGGACCGCCACGAACAAGACCACGCTGACTGCTGGCGTGTATCTGTTCCTGGACGGCAACGCATCGACCGATACCCTGACTCAGGCCGTCCCGATGATCGTGAGCACCGGCTCCGTTAACGCTGGCGTTCTGTCGCTTGGTGATAGCACCGCAGAAGTGGACATGAAGAGCACGGTGAGCGGCACCCAGACGAAGTCCACCACCAGCAAGAGCGCGTCCGTGGGCGAAACCGTGCCGTTTGAACTGGGCTACACGATTCCGAATCCGGTCCCGACCGGCTTCACCCTGAAGTTCAGAGATGTGCCAAGCAAGGGCCTGACCGTCGACTTTGCCGGACTGACCGTTAAGGCCGGCGATAAGGTGCTGACCGGCACCGATTACACGGTGGAAAACAACCTGACTGCCAACAAGGGCAACGGCACCAATACTTTCGTGGTGAAGATCACCGACCCGGCCAAGTACGCCGGCAAGCAGATCACCATCACCTACAACGCCACCGTCAATGACGAGGCCGAGACGGTCAAGGGCCAGGATTACCACGCGGTGACCAACAAGCTCGTCGACAATGATGGCACCCCCATCCCCGGCACTGAAACCCTCACCAAGATCTTCGGCTTCAAGTTCACGAAGGTCAACGCCCAGGGTGAGGCCGTCGAGGGCGCGAAGTTCACGCTGAGTGTCGCAAAAGACCAGAACGGCGTGCTGCCGAACAGCGATAAGTACCCGCTCGAAGTCACGTCCGGTGCCAACGGCGTCGTCAAGTTCGACGGCCTGAAGGCCGGCAGCTACACCGTGACCGAGACCGCGGTCGCCGACGGATACCAGGACTTCAAGGCCTCGTTCACCGTGGCCATCGAGGAAAACGGCAACGTCACCTTCGCCGGCACCGACTCCTGGGGTCTCGCGCCCAAGGACAGCGCCGCCGACTACAAGGTGACCAACGTCAAGTCCGTCTTCGAACTGCCGAAGACCGGTGCTGCGGGCATCGCGCTGTTCGTGGTGATCGCCGCGCTGCTCGGCGGCGCTGCCGCCACCGTGTACGCCAAGTCTCGCCGGACCAGCCGTGCGCTGCGCTGACTGACACGATAACAGGCCAAGCCGCCACATGACGTGCATCCCGCACGAGCATGGTGGCGGCTTCGGCTTGCTGTAACCATTCGCCCCCCCCGGCAGCACCCCTGCCGGGGGCAACACAGTACATACACGAATTCGTTTCACGGCGATTGCAGTGACGGCCGGCACAACAACAGGAGGATGCGCATGGCATCGAGGAGACACGGATCGAAACGGCCGGCCACCTCATCCGGCAACGACCCAGCCGTCAAATCCTCCCATGCGCCCGCACGGTCAACGATGACCCGCAGCCTGCCGGACAATGACGAGCGATCCTCGAATAATTCCCGCAAATCCTACCGAAACAGCTGTCGCAAACCCGCCGTGCAGCCGCAGCTCCCGTACTCGATGCTGAGCTTCAATCAGGCGACCGACATCTCCGACCTTGTCGCGCAACGTAAACGACTGCGCATACAGCTCATCATCATGCGCATCGTCACGCTGATACTGGTCATAGCCGCTGTCGCCATCGCCGGATATCCCCTAGCGCTCCAATACCAGAGCTCGCTCAAACTCGCCCAAACCTCACGCAACAGCGCACAGCAGGTCGCCGGCTGGCCATACCCGCAAGCCGAAGACGCCCTCGCCGCCGCCCGCGCATACAACGCAAAACTCGCCAGATCCGGTCAACCCGTGCTGGGCGAGGCCATCGACCCGTTCAGCGCCGCACAAGGCGGGTCGAGAGCCAAAGGCGAGGACTCCGCCGCCTCCAAAGACAAGGAATACCAGTCCCTGCTCGACTCGGGCGACGAAGTGATGGGAACCATCAAGATCCCGAAAATTTCCGTCAACCTGCCGATCTACCACGGCACGTCACAGACCGCGCTGGCCTCCGGTGCCGGTCACCTGTACGGCTCCTCGCTGCCGGTCGGCGGGGACGGCACGCACTCCGTCATCACCGGGCACCGCGGTCTCGTCAACGCGATGATGTTCACGCGGCTCGACGAGATGAAAACCGGCGACTTCTTCTACATCGAAGTGATGGGGGAGACGCTCGGCTACGAGGTCGACCGCATCACCGTCATCAACCCGGACGACACGTCGCAACTCAAGATCGTGCCCGGCGAGGACCGAGTGACGCTGATGACGTGCACGCCGTACGGCGTCAACACGCAGCGCCTGCTGATATCCGGGCACCGCGAGCCGATCCCGATGCCGGCGCCGGACCCGTCCGACCTGCATGACACGCGCACCATCGTGACGATGGTGGTGGTGTGCGGGCTGCTCGGCGGATGGCTGCTGCTCGGCGTGATTGGGCGGATTCGCCGGCTGCCGTTCAAGCCGATGCGGCACGCGTCGTCGTGGCCGCGGCGCATGCGTGGGTGAGGTGCGCCGGGTTCACGGGGGGGGGCAACAGGGGGTGTCGACGGCGTCGCCGGTGAGGTCCTCGAAGGCGGACTTGCAAGGTTTTTCGAGGGATCTCGCCGTGCGAATCGAACTTGCCGTGAGATGAACATGAACTTCCGGTCAATACCGTGCATATCACGGAAAGTGAGTGTACGCTGAGGATTAGCCGATCAGGTGCATACAGCGTTGCATGTGGCCGGTTGCGGTAACAATGATTTGACCCGGTCGACGGGGTTCTCTGCAAAAGGGGGACATATGAGCAACACGTATCCAGATGGAGCGCCGCAGACTCCGTATGGTGATCCGAACAATGCTGCGGGCGCGGAAGGCGCGCCCGAACCGCAGCCAACGCAGGCTTTCCCGCCGGTGCCGGTCGTTCCTCTGCCCGGGCAGGGAGCGGGCGCGCCGACGGGAGCCCCAGCCGCCCCGTACGGGCAGGGCGGGGCCCCTTATGGTGGTGCGCCGACTGCCGCGTACGGCGAGCCGCTCGCCGGGCCGCAGGGCGGCGCCGAGCCGTATGGATACCAGGCGGCGCCGTATGGGCAGGAGCCGGGAGCGTACGGACAGTCGGGCGCTGGCTCCGCATACAACCAGGGTGGGGCTCCTTATGGTCAGCAGCCCGAACCCGGTCCGAACCCCTTCATCCAGCCCGATGGCGGAACTCCGTATGGTGGCGAGGCGCCTACCGCCGCGTATGGTGAGCCGCTTGCAGGGCCGCAGGGCGGCAACGGCAATGCGCCTGCCGCGTCCTATGGTCAGCAGCCCGAGCCGGAGTATGGTGCCAGCGCGCCTACCGCTGCATACGGTGAGCCGCTTGCCGGCGGTGCTCCGGGAGGGTACGGTCAGCCGGCCGCACCGTACGGCGGCGAGCAGCCGACCGCCGCGTACGGACAGCCATACGGCGCCAACCAGTACGGTGGCCCGCAATACGGGAACCAGCCGCCCGCAATCGCGCCGCAAGGCTACGGCAATCCGTACCAGCAGGAACCGCCGAAGAAGAAGAGCCGCGGCCCGCTCATCGCCGGCATCACCGCCGGTGTCGTTGCCGTCATCGCCATCATCGTCGTAGTCGTGCTGTTCGCCACCGGTGTCATCGGCGGCAAGAAGGACAGCAGCGCCGACGCGAAACCCAACACGTCCACCAGCCAGACGCAGGGCGACAGCAAATCCAAGAGCGACAACTCCGGCAACGGCAACTCCGACGGATCCAGCAGCAACGATCTGAACAACCTTGACGACGCGTTGCAGAACGGGGCCGACGACACCAACAACGATCTCAACAACGACAGATCCAACGGATCCTCCAGCTCCGGCAAGCCGTCACTGGAAGAGTTCGTCAACTCCAGCGAAATCCAGTCGCAGCTCGACAGCATGACCTCGTCGTACCAGGGCATGGGCATCAGCATCAAGGCGTACGCGGAAGGCAACACGCTCGTGTACGACTACACGCTGTCCGACACGTACAGCAGCATGGGCGACATGATGACGTCGAGCCTTGACGGGATGGACAGCACGTTCAAGTCGGTGGCGCAGACGCTCAACGAAACCTGCGACACCGGCGGCAACGCCAAGGTGCGCGTGTACCTGCATACCGAAAGCGGCAAGACGCTGTTCGACAAGAGTTACACGGAGTAAGCGGGTCCAGCTCGCGAGAATCCGACAAGGCGGGACGGTCATGATTGGCCGCCCCGCTTTTCGTATGCGCGTTCTTCGTAAGGATTGCACTCGCACTGGTTTACACTGGTGGGTATGAGAATCGCACGTTTTTCACTCAACGACAAGCCGCGCTATGCCTTCGTCCAGCAGGACCCGGCCGACGGCAAGGACTACCTGATCGAACTGGACGGATATCCGTTCGGAGCCGCGCCCGTCAAGCCCACAGGGGAGCGGTACGCGCTCGACGCCGATGGGCTGAGGCTGCTCGCGCCGGTGATTCCCTCCAAGGTGTACGGTCTCGCCAAGAACTACGAGGCGCACGCGCAGTTCATGCACGAGAGCGGGCACTCCGAGATTGCTCACGCGCCGGAAGACATGGTGATCTTCTCGAAGCCTTCCACGTCGGTGATCGGGCCGGACGATCCGATCGTCATCCCGTCGTATTCGAACGATATGAACTTCGAGCCCGAAGTGGCGGTGATTATGGGGCGTATCGCCAAGAACGTGCCGGTCGAGAAGGCCATGGACTACGTGCTGGGCTTCACGTGCGTCAACGACGTGACGCTGCGTGACCTGCAGGGGCTGGATCCGATGTGGACGCGGGCGAAGGGCTTCGACACGTCCTGCCCTCTCGGCCCGTGGATTCAGACCGAGCTGGACTGGAAGGACGCGAAGATCTCCTTTACGCTCAACGGCGAGGACGTGCCGATGGCAAGCGGCACCACTGCGAACCTGATTCACGGCATCCCCGAGCAGATCGCCGCGATTTCCTCGTTCTCGACCCTGCTGCCCGGTGACGTCATCATGACCGGCACCCCGAACGCCTCCGGTCGCCTCGATCCCGGCGACGAGCCCATCGTCCACGTAGCCGGCATCGGTTCCCTCCGCAACGTGGTCGTGCGCGGCTAGGCGACAGCACAGTGTGCTGTCGCAGCGCACGAGCCGAGCGACAGCGAGGCCAGATTGGGTCGGCCGCAGGCCGTCCGAAATTGCGGGACCGTGCGCGGCATTGCCCGTCGCCTCGACCGGGACGTTGATGATTGGCTCGGGGAATCCATGCCGTTTGAGCAGCAGGCGCAAGTGGGTCTCGGCCGGGGAGTCGGTGTTTCGCGAATCTGGGTGAGTGCCCTGATGCATTGTTTTTGCCCCTGGAACGAGTCGCATGAGTGGATGAATTTTCTGAGTTCGGCCAGAGTGGTCCGTCTGCGTGCGGGGTCGCGGAATACCAGCGAGTCGCCGAATTCTATGAGGTCTTCGAGGGGCAGCTTTTTGGCCATTTGGGCAAACAGCGCCTCGGGGGAGGTGCATAGGAGTCCATGCACCTCGATGGTTGCGCCCGAGGCGTCCGTATTGGGCCATACGCGGGGAATGATGTCTTTCGCGCGCATCCGCCGCGTGGTTTTGAACGTGACAGTCGCTGCGGGGCGGTTCTTCGTTGATCTCAAACATGACCGCTCTCAAAACTCGCAGATACGAGAACTGTTTTGGCGGAAAATGGCGGTTTCGGGTTTCGCATCTGCGAGTTTTGAGAGCGTGTCGCACGGATTCGAGTTATCCACATTGCGTTCTGGCGCTTCAAAATCAGTGCAAAACTTGAGTCGCGTGCGCTCAACTTTCGGGAATAGAATGGGTGCCGAATCGGTTGTGCGTATCAGACACAGACGGAAAGCGCTGTGCGGGGCGGTTCGGATGTCGTGGGCCGCGGCCGCCAAGGCGCATGAGACATACGGAGGTTGATATGGAACAGAAGTTCACCACCATGGCCCAGGAAGTCATCGGTGATGCGATTCAGAGCGCGTCTGCCGCGGGCAACGCGCAGGTCGAGACACTGCACGTGATGGATGCGCTGCTACGTCAGGAAAACGGCGTGATTCAGGGACTGATTCAGGCGGCGGGCGGCAACCCGCAGGCGATTGGCGCCGCGGTGCGCAATGCTCTGGTCAAGATGCCGGCGGCGAGCGGGTCCACCACATCGCAGCCGCAGGCGAGCCGCCAGCTGACGGCGGCGCTGGCACAGGCCGAGAAGGAGATGCAGCAGATGGGCGACGAGTACGTCTCCACCGAGCACCTGCTCATCGGCATCGCCGCATCCGCGCCGAACCAGAGCGCGGACATCCTCAAGGCGAACGGCGTGACGGCCGCGGCGCTGCGCAAGGCCGTCCCCGGCGTGCGCGGCGGCGCCAAGGTCACCAGCCCGGACGCTGAGGGCAGCTACAAGGCGTTGGAGAAGTACTCCACCGATCTGACCGCCCGCGCCAAGGAGGGTAAGCTCGACCCGGTGATCGGGCGTGATCAGGAGATCCGCCGTGTGATCCAGATCCTGAGCCGCCGCACCAAGAACAACCCGGTGCTGATCGGCGAGCCCGGCGTCGGCAAGACCGCCGTCGTGGAGGGCCTCGCCCAGCGTATCGTGGCCGGCGATGTGCCGACCACGCTGCAGAACAAAAAGCTCATCAGCCTCGATTTGGGGTCGATGGTTGCCGGCTCGAAGTACCGTGGCGAGTTCGAGGAGCGCCTCAAGAGCGTGCTCAACGAAATCAAGAACGCCGACGGCCAGATCATCACGTTCATCGACGAGATTCATACGATCGTCGGCGCTGGCGCGGCCGAAGGCTCGATGGATGCCGGCAACATGCTCAAGCCCATGCTGGCGCGCGGTGAGCTTCGCCTGATCGGCGCGACCACGCTGGACGAGTACCGTGAGAACATCGAGAAGGACCCGGCGCTTGAGCGTCGTTTCCAGCAGGTGTTCGTGGGCGAGCCGAGCGTGGAGGACACGATCGCGATTCTGCGTGGCCTGAAGCAGCGTTACGAGGCGCACCACAAGGTGACGATCGGCGACGACGCGCTGGTCGCCGCCGCGACGCTCTCGAACCGCTATATTTCCGGCCGTCAGCTGCCCGACAAGGCCATCGATCTGGTCGATGAGGCGGCCGCGCACCTGCGCATGGAGCTCGACTCCTCCCCGGAGGAGATCGACGAACTGCAGCGCAAGGTCACGCGCTACGAGATGGAGGAGATGCAGCTCAAGAAGGCCGAGGATCCGGCCAGCAAGGAGCGCTTGGAGAAGCTGCAGAACGAGCTCGCGAACACTCGCGAGAAGCTGAGCGGCCTCAAGGCCCGCTGGGATGCGGAGAAGGCCGGCCACAACAAGGTCGGCGACCTGCGCGCCCAGCTGGACGCCAAGCGCGTCGAGGCTGACAAGTTCACCCGTGAGGGCAACCTGGCCGAGGCGTCGAAGATCCTGTACGGCGAGATTCCGGCGATTCAGAAGCAGCTGGACGCGGCCGAGAAGGCCGATGCGGAAGACGGCGCGACGGGCGAGACCAAGCCCGAGCCGATGGTGCCCGACCATGTGGACGCCGATTCGGTGGCCGGCATCGTCTCCGAGTGGACCGGCATCCCCGTCGGTCGCCTGATGCAGGGCGAGAACGAGAAGCTGCTGAGCATGGAGGACTACCTCGGCAAGCGCGTGATCGGCCAGAAGGAAGCGATCGCGGCGGTGAGCGACGCGGTGCGTCGTTCACGCGCCGGCATCAGCGACCCGAACCGTCCGACTGGCTCGTTCCTGTTCCTCGGCCCCACCGGCGTGGGCAAGACCGAGCTCGCCAAGGCGCTCGCCGACTTCCTGTTCGACGACGAGAAGGCCATGGTCCGCATCGATATGTCGGAGTACATGGAGAAGGCGTCTGTGAGCCGTCTGATCGGCGCCGCGCCCGGCTACATCGGCTATGAGGAAGGCGGCCAGCTGACCGAGGCCGTGCGTCGTCGTCCGTACTCGGTGGTGCTGTTCGACGAAGTCGAGAAAGCTAACCCCGAAGTCTTCGACGTGCTGCTGCAGGTGCTGGACGACGGGCGTCTGACCGACGGCCAAGGCCGGACTGTGGACTTCAAGAACACGATCCTGATCATGACCTCGAACCTCGGCTCGCAGTTCCTGGTGAACCAGGACATGGACGCGGACGCCAAGAAGAAGGCCGTGATGGACGCGGTGCACATGAACTTCAAGCCGGAGTTCCTGAACCGTCTGGACGAGATCGTGATGTTCCATCCGCTGACCCGTGAGGAGCTGGGCGGCATCGTCAACATCCAGGTCGCTCAGGTGGCCTCGCGTCTGACGGATCGCCGCATCAAGCTCGACGTCACCGACGCGGCTCGCGAATGGCTCGCCAACACCGGCTATGACCCGGCGTACGGCGCTCGTCCGCTGCGCCGTCTGGTGCAGACCGAGGTCGGCGACCAGCTGGCGCGCATGCTGCTCGCCGGCAAGGTACACGACGGCGACACCGTGCTCGTCGACCAGACCGGTGGCGAGCATCTGGAACTCGGTACCATGCCCGAGGATCCGGATGCCGGTTCCGATGCCGACGTCACGGTCGAAGACGTCACCGAAGACAAGTGATGGCCGGGTGATGGCCGCATAATGACTGAGCCGCGATGAGGGGAGGCCGGGCTCAATACCCGGTTTCCCCTCAATGCGTCATAAGTGCGTCACGCTGTGCGGGTCGCGTCACGCGGCGAGCGCTCGCACAGCGTGACGGTTCGTGAGAAGCCTTATTTTTCAACGTTCTTGGAGTATGCGTCACTCTGTGCGCTCGCTCTGCGTGACGTGACCCGCACAGCGTGACGCTGCATGGTGCGTGTGTAGGCGCTGTGGTGCCCGGATTCGCGCGTAAGTCCGAACGCGCCGCGACCCCTATTCGCCGACCGCGGCGCGCTGCTCCACGAACTCGCATCCAGCTATCGCGCGGGCCATGGCGTCGCGCATGGTGGACAGGAACACGCCGTCGCGCGTGAACGCCAGCGCCTGCACCTCGATGCCGTACGGCGAAAAACCGGTGAGCTTGACGAGTGGTTCGCTGCCGGGTTGCGCGAATTCGGCGGTGGCCGTGGCCACCGCGCGCTTCACTGCCTCTGTCACGTGCGCCGGGTCGCTGCCGGCCTTCGCGGTGAACGTCATCGTCACGCATCCTTCATTGGACGGCGTGAGCTTCTCCAGCGACGCGGTGTTGAGCACGGAATTGGGTATGACCATCTCGTTGCCGTTGCGCTCGCGCACCACCGTCTGCCGCCACGTGATGTCCTTGACCACGCCGGCCGTCCCCGCGACCGACACCAGATCGCCCGGCTGTATCACCTTGCCGAGCATCAGCCCGAAGCCCGAGATCACGTTCGCCACGGTGTCTTTCAGACCCAGCGACACGGCGATGCCGCCGACGCCGAGCGCGGTCATCAGTGTTGTCGGGCTGATGCCGAACACCGGCTGCAGCACGATGGACGCGGCCAGTATCCACACCAGCACGCGCATGATGTTGATGAATATCGACGCGCTCGGCATGTCCGTCCGATCCAGCACCTTGCGCATCACCCGTGCCAGTCCCTTGGTGATCAACAGCGCGGCGACGATCGCCACCAGCAGGAAGATGATTTTCCCGACGTTCGCCTCGAACCATTGCAGTATCTGATCCATGTCGCCTCCAGGGTCGCGTCCGCGTCGCGCACCCCGCGGCGGCGACTGCTCTGCAAGCCACTTTAGTGGGCGGTTTTGAAATCTCCTGGAATGTCGCCTTTGAAAATGCGGCTCCAGTAGGCCAGCATGTTCTCCTTCGACATCGACAGGTACACTCCCATGGCGAGCACGGCGACATCCTCATTGAGCAGGTCGTCGACCGAGAGTTTCTTGCTCAGCTCCGGCCACCGCCGCAGCACCGCGAGGATACCGCCGACGGTGAAGTCGAGCATCAGGTCGGTTTTCAGATCCAGGTTGTCGGCGTCGAGCTGGAGGTCGTTGATGATCATCAGACGGCCGAAGTCCTTCAGCGACTCGATGAGCTCGGGCGAGCTATGGCTGCCGGCGAGCAGTGCCAGACGGTCGAGCCGCTGCCGCTGAACTGGGTCGTTCATCACCAGGGAGCATTGGCGCCTCCATTCGATGTCGGGATTGAGGTCGGCGCGTGGCGCCTGCACGGTCGAGTGCTCCACGGCGTGCATGATCGCCGAATCGGCCAGCTCCGGCAGGCTGGCGTAATGGTAGTAGAACGAGTTGCGGTTGACATGCGCCTCGCGTACGACTTCGGTGACGGTGATCTTGCGGTATTCGTGGTCTGCGAGCAGCTCCCAGAACGCGTTTTCGAGGCGTTCGGTCGCGGAGAGTATCTCGGAATCCTTGCGTGGGCGCGGCATGATGGTTCCCTTCCTGCGTGACGTGCGGCTATCGTTTATTGGGCACTATGTCTATATGTGTGATATGGATTATTGTAGGGCGGATTGTGGGGCGGATGATCGGAAAATAGGCGAACTGTCCATTTTTCTCGGTTGGCGAAACAGAGTTCGGGCACGAGACGGCTACCGCGAGGAACGGGACCGGACCGCGGCCATGAGCAGCCCCATCGCCTCGATCAGATGACGGCGATCCGCCTCCGACAGACCCACGAACGTGTTGATCATCGTGGGAACGGCCTTCAGGCCGGCCGCCATGAGATCGGAAATGCTGTCGGCATGGCTCGACCGCAGCACGGAGAACAGGGCGTCCACCGCGCGCTCGCGGTCCTCGGTGCTCAACGATTCCAGCCAGCCGTTCAACGACCGGTTGAACAGCTGGGAACTCGGCGACACCTGCGGCAGATATTCGAAATCATTGCCCGAGACCTGCCAGGAGAACGTCAGATGCTGCATCACGCCCTTCTGGTCGGAGCGTACAACCCGCATCGGCTCGGGCGTCTCCAGAATCATGCCGACAATCGAGGAGTCCGGTACGATCTTCACGATGAGGGGCATGACGCTCCGATACGGATCGCTGCCGACGATCTGCGACGGGAACCCCGGCCCGTCCAGCGAATACACCGCCGTGACACGCCGCTGCACCGGCTCGGGCGCGTTCATCGCCGCATACACGGCCAGATTGCCGCCCTTGGAATGCCCCAGCAGCACCATCGGGCCGCGCCACAGGCGCGCCACGGCGCACACATACTCACACGCCGCACGCTGTGCGGGCACCGGGTAGCGAAACGCCATGTTGAAATCCTCTTTCCAACCCACGAACGAGTCGTCCGTGCCGCGGAACGCCACCGCCAGAGTGCCGCCCGGCAGCAGCATGGTCACGGCGGCGAACTGCATCTGCTGTTCCTCGCTGAAATGCTCATCGGATGCGTCCACGCGAACGCAGGCAAAGCGCGGATTGACTCCGATGGCGGCGTACAGCTCCTGCGTCAGGCGCGGGTCGGCGAGGCCGTTATGGCCGCTCTCCACATGAAAATCATCGGGGGTCAGCGCCTCCGACACCGAAGCCAGCGTTGCGTCGCCGAACTCCGGGGCGGCCAAATGGCGAATCGAGCGCACCGGATGGCGCACGTCGATGCTGCTCAGACGTCTGCGGAATGTGCCGGATCGTGCCTCGACATCGGCCAGAGTCCGCACGCATGCCGGCATGTCCTGATAGACAAGCGACGCCAGCACCAGCGCGTCGACGGCGTTGAACGGTGCGTCGACGCCGAACGGGCGGGTCTCGGAACGTGCATAATCGATGATGTTGGGCGTCGTGCGCTTCCTTTCCGCCGCGGCGGGGCTATGCTTGTCGTCCGGAGCCGCTAAGGGCCGGGCGGGTGACCGGTTACCCGTCAATATACCCGGTTCCCAACCCGCGCGAACCCAACAACAACCGGCGACATGCCCTGTTGTGCGTGGTCGGTGGTAAAAACGAAACCAGAGTCCAACGGGGAGGTTGTGCCATGATCAACGAAACATACAAAGCCATGCTCGGCGGCAAATCGGTCATTCGAACCCTGAGTGAATACGCGACCGCAAGGGGCACCGAAATCGGATACGACAACGTGTTCGACTATTCGCTGGGCAACCCGAGCGTGCCGTGCCCGTCCAGCTTCACCAAGGCGATGATCGACATGTACGAGACCGCCGATCCGGTCGCGCTCCACGGATACAGCCCGTCGCTGGGTAACCCGGAGGCGTGCCGCACCATCGCCGAAAGCCTCAACCGGCGTTTCGGCATGGATTACACGGCCGGCCACATCTTCCCGACGACGGGTGCCGCCGGTGCGCTCGCCCACGCGCTGCGGGCCGTCACCAAGCCCGGCGACGAAGTGCTCACGTTCGCGCCATACTTCCCCGAATACCATCCGTATGTCGAAGGCGCGGGCGCACGGCTGACCGTCGTGCCCGCCGACATCGAGAGCTTCCAGATCAACTTCGCGGCGTTCGAGGCGGCGCTGAACCCCGAGGTGGCGGTCGTGCTCATCAACACGCCGAACAATCCCTCCGGCGCGGTGTATTCGGCCGAAACGCTCGACCGGCTCGCGGGTATCCTGCGGGCGAAGCAGGCCGAATACGGTCACGACATCTTCCTGATCAGCGACGAGCCCTACCGCGAGATCGTGTTCGACGGCGGCACGCAGCCGTACCCGGCCAAGTTCTACGACAACACGCTGACCTGCTACTCCTGGTCGAAGTCGCTGAGCCTGCCGGGCGAGCGCATCGGCTACGTGGCAGTCAACCCGCGGGCGACCGACGCCGAACTCATCGTGCCGATGTGCGGGCAGATCTCGCGCGGCACCGGCCACAACTGCCCGAGCTCCAGCATGCAGCTCGCCGTGGCGAAGATCATCGACGAGACCAGCGACCTGAGCGTGTACGAGACGAATATGAACCTGCTGTACGATGCGCTGACCTCGATCGGCTTCGACGTGGTGCGCCCGGGCGGAACGTTCTACATCTTCCCGAAGGCGCTGGAAGCCGACGCGAACGCCTTCTGCATGAAGGCCAAGGAATACGACCTGATCCTGGTGCCGTCCGACAGCTTTGGCGTGTCCGGGTACTTCCGCATGGCCTACTGCATCGACACCGACAAGGTGAAGCGGTCGATTCCGGTGCTGGAGCGCTTCGTGCGCGAGGAATACGGATTGTAGGCGAAACCGCGCTCTCAAAACTCGCAGATACAGCCCCAGAATGTCGATTCTGGGGCTGTATCTGCGAGTTTTGAGAGCGCGTTCCGTCTAAGAGCATCCAGAAAGCATCAGAAAACATTCGGAAACCGTTCCGCAAGGTTGCAGGACGGTTCAACGTCAGGCGCAGGGGCCGCTAGGAAAGCCGTCGTTCAATGGAGTCAATCCAAGGAAAGGACGACGACCATGAAACCCCATGACATGCAACCCCATGCGAGCCCCGGCGGCTCGCGGCGGCGTCGACCGCCGGTAATCGCGACGAGGCGGATGGTCGCCCTCACGGGTGGCCTGTGCGCGAGCCCCGGCGGCATGGTGCTGATTCGGCACCTCTCGGCCGGTTCCGCTGGCCCCGCCTCAACCATGCAGCCGCCGAGCGGCAACTTCGGTGGCGGCGCCAACACCATGCAATACGACTATTCCGGCAGCTACTCGGTGTCGCTCACCGTCGGCGAAGACTCCACCGCCGTCATCGACGGTACCGACATCACCGCCTCCAGCTCCGGGTCGAACGACGTCTTCGCCACCGATTCCGGAACGGCGCTCGTCAACGACACATCGATTGAGACCATGGCCGACAATTCACGCGGGCTGGACGCGACCTACGGCGGCACGATATCGGCGAACAAGATCACCGCGGACACGCAGGGCGGCCACAGCGCCATCGTCGCCACCGATCGAGGCGGCGGATCGATCTCTCTCGCCGATGCGACGCTGAGCACCGCCGGCTCCGGCTCCCCGCTGCTGTATTCCACCGGCGACATTCAGGTGAACAACGTCTCCGGAACCTCATCCGGCAGCCAGATCGCCGGCATGGAAGGCCTCAATACGATCCTGATCAAGGATTCGACGTCGGAAAGCACGGTTACCGGCAAAACCGCATCCGACCCGATCGCCACGGCATCATCATCTACCAGTCCACCTCGGGCGGCGTGACCGCCGACACGATTTCCAGTGTGGACCTGTACCTGCTGGACGGCGCCGCATGGATCGACGCGGCGACGGTCACGGACAACGCGGCGGCCGGCTCCGGCACGGGCACGGCGAGCGACGCCCCCATCACTGTGAATGTCGACGGCACGTCCACGTGGGTGGTGACGAAGGATACGACCATTTCCGCGCTCAACGTCGCTTCCGGCGGCGACGGCAACACCGTCACCATCGTGGCGAACGGCAAGACCGTGGTCTCCGGCAGCGGCGACGTGACCGTCACGGTGACCGGCTCGTATTCGACCTCGGTCTCGGCCGGGAGCGACACGGAGCTGTCGAGCGACACCATCGACCGCAGCGAGTTCGACAGCCGGTTCGGCACATCGACAGCGTGGACGATGGCATAACCATGGCGGCGTGCCAGACATCAACATCAGCAATCACTTCATCAGTCAGTTTTCAAAGGAGTCATCATGACCAGCAACAACAGCAACAATGTCAACAATGCGAATGGCGGCGAGAGCGGCAACGGCGCGGATGGTGCCATCGAGGGCGTCGCTATCGAGGCGGCGGCGAACTTCACCGGTTCGGAGCAGCGTCAAGCGGCTGTGAATGACGCCGCTGTGGCTGATGGTTCGGTGACTAACGGTTCGGCGGGCGGCTGGGGCGTGGAGCCCGGTTCCGCGGCTGGTCGGGCCGATGGTGGCCGGGCTGCGGCAGACAACGGCGGTACAGACGAGTATGCGGGGAATCGTGCGGCTGGTCTGGGAGACGCCGAATGGGCTGCCGGGACCGGGGCTGCTGGATGCGGAACCGCCGGATACGGCTCGGCTGGGTATAGGCTCGCGGCGGCTCCGGGCAGTTCCGGCTATACGCCGAACGGTCCGATGCCGGGGAGCTACGGCGAGGGATCGCGTGCGGCGTGGTACGCGCAGAATGCGCCGACGCAGGCAATGAATCCGCAGCCGGAGAATATGCAAGCGGTGAGTGGCCAGAACATGAACGCGCAGGACGCGAATATGCAGGGCGCGAATACACCAGATGCGAACGCGCAGGGCGGCCGGATGCCGTTGTATGCGGATTGGAACGGCCGGGGGCCGGTGCCTGGAGCAATGGGCGGTCAGGTCCCGACACCGAAAGGCTCGAAGGGCGGCGAACACGCGTTGAGCGGTAAGACGTGGGCATTGCTCGCCGTGGTGTCTCTGGTCTGTGGCCTCGTGGGTGGCGTCGGTGGAGCGCTCGCGGTGAACGCGCTGACCGACGACGAAGATGGCACAGGCAGCAGCCAGCAGATGCCCGGAGGCATGGGACAGCCGCCCAGCGGAGGCCAATTCGGCAATGGACAGTCTCAGCAGTATGGTGGCTCAGGGGAGTCGGACAGCCAGCTCGGCAGTGGTTCCAGTGGCTCCGGCAGCAGCTCCAGCGGTTCCGGTTCCTCGTACAGCTCCGACGGCAGTGATGCGACCACAATGTAAGCCATGAGCCGCGTCCAACCGCAATCGCGTCCAACCGCAATCGCTGCCCCCTATCTGCCCCCTATCTGCCCCCATCATCCTCGTTAAATTACGGGTTGAAATAGCCGTTCTGGGCAATTCCCCGTGCGAAATCGCCGTTTTGAGCTCGAAAAACGGCGATTTCACACGGGGAATTGCGGATTTCGGCTATTTCACCCCGTAATTTCGCGTTCTGTTCGCCCTCCACAGCCCGTAAATGGCCCAGCCAGTCGGGCTTTACGGCTCATCCGGCCAGCGCATCGCTGACGAATCGGTCGACCGTCGACCAATGCGGCCCTTGCCTCCTCGGCTGCATCACGGCGCACGCCCTCCAGCTTGGCGCCGGGAACCTTACCGGCCCTGACCAGTTTCATCATCGAAAGCGGCGCCTGCGTGTCAAGGACGAATCGGAACATGAACGCCGACGTGGCCAGCGTCAACGCGCCTGCGGACGTCGCGGCGATGCCGGCGATTCGGCATCCGCGCCGTACCCGGCCGGCGCGTCGCGAGCGAAATGAGTCATGCCGATGCGCGAAAGCAGCCGGCGCAAACGCAGCGCAGCTTCCCATGCGGATACCCTGTGCCGACTGGATTCCAAGCCAGCTGCACGGCCCAAGCGCGGCCGGCATGCCCGGGAAGAGCGCGAAAGGCGAAAAATCCTCACGACCTCTAGCGAACCGCGCGAACGGTTGTTAGTGTTGATGCACAGACGATTTCAGTTGCCGCGGCGTGCCGTCGGCTGATTGATGCGGCGTGCCGAACGCCGCAATACCGCTTGATGCGCACCAGACGTAGAGCGGCGGTCTCCAAAACCGCAGGTCGTTGGTTCGCAGCCAACCGCGTATGCCAGTCACTTGTTTTTTCGGGGTCTGCCTCCGCCGACGCCCCGACCGGGACGCTTCGTGTTCCATCCGTCTATCGTCTCCGGGAGCCAGCCGCGCGTGCGGCCTATCATGGCGTCGGGTTCGGGGAGCTTGAGGTTGAGCAGGCCGCCACTGGTTATGCCGAGGCGTTCGGCGACCTGCTTGACGCCGAGAGATATGCAGTCCGAGAACACGCGACACGCAGTGAATCTTAACGACCGCAGGACTAGGCAAACAACAAATGGCACTACGCAGATGCTCATACACCCGCTGACACCTGCCCGTCACCCGCGGCCAAGCATGGGACCTCGGACATAACGACCGGCGCGACGGATACAACGGACCCGAACGCGCGAGCTGCAACCGCAAAGCGGGAGCGGCCAACGGCAACCGCATGCGCGAACACTGGAACAAGCGAACAGGAAACAACGTGGCGACTGCAGGCCGGGTGAGCCTACTTCTTCTTCGGCACGTAGATCACAGTGTCGATCAGTTCTCGGTAGTGCGCGACGATCTGCGCGCGGCGGGTCTTCAGGCTGGCCGTCAGCATGCCGTTGTCTTGTGTGAACTCGTCGGGCAGAATCTCGAACTTGCGGATCGACTCGGCGCGAGACACGCCCTCATTGGCCTGATTCACCGCACGCTCGACTTCGGTGTGCACGATCGGATTGCGGGCCAGCGACGCCAGGTCGGACTCCTCCTGAGCGCCCTGCGATTTCAGCCACGCGTTCGCATCGGCGAGATCCAACGTGACCAGCGCGGCCACGAACGGCTTCCGGTCGCCGATGACCAGACACTGGTTCACAACCGGCGATGTCATCACGGCGGCCTCCAACAGGCCGGGGGAGACGTTCTTGCCGCCGGCGGTGATGATCAGATCCTTCTTGCGGCCGGTGATCGAAATGAAGCCGTCCTCGTCGATGTCGCCCAGATCGCCGGTGTGCAGCCAGCCGTCGACGATCTGCTCGGCGGTCACATCGGGATGGTTGTGGTATCCGCGGCAGACCAGATGGCCGCGTACGCACAGTTCGCCGTCGTCCGCGATACCCGCGGTGACGCCGCTCATCGGCATGCCGATCGTGCCGATCCGATTGTTCTCCGGCAGGCTCACGCACACCGGCCCGCAGGTCTCCGTCATGCCGTAGCCCTCAAGCAGCGGCATGCCGATGCCGTTGAAGAAGTGCGAAAGGTTGGCGTCCATCGGGGCGCCGCCGGTGATGGCGAAGTCGGCGTTCGGGCCGAAAATCGTGCGGATCTTCTTGTACACCACCAACTCGTAGAACCCGTGGGCGAGGCGCCCCCGCCACGGCAGTTTCTCGCCGGCCTGCTCGGCCTTCGACCAATCCCGCGCCACGTCCGCCGCACGCAGGAACATCTTGCCGGCGATGCCCTTGCCGGCGCGCTGCGACGCTGCGTTATACACCTTCTCGAACACGCGAGGCACCGCCAGCAGCAGCGTCGGGCCGAACGACTCGAAATCCTTGACGATCGTCTTCATGTCGGAACTCAGTCCCAACGTCAGCGTGCCGCAGAAGCTCAGCAGCTCCATGAACCGCGCGAACACGTGGCTCAGCGGCAGGAACAGCAGCAGACGGCGGTCGGGCCACGCGCAGGCGCGGGGCATGTACTGCATGGCCGACAGGCACAGGAACGCCAGATTGCGGTGCGACAGCTCCACGCCCTTGGGGGTGCCGGTGGAGCCGGACGTGTAGACGATCGTCGCGAGGTCGTCGCCGTGGGCGTCGTTCTTGCGCGCCCAGAACTCCTCGTCGCTCACTTCCTTGCCATACGCCTGCAAGGCTTCGAGCGCGCCGGCCTCGATCACGAACACCTTGCGCAGCGACTGCACCTCATCGTGGATGGATTCGATCTTGTCGCGCTGCCCGTCGTCCTCGGCGAACGCGATCGTGGCCTGCGAATCGTTGAAGATCCAGCTCACCTGAGCGTCGGAATTCGTCTCGTAGACCGGGACGGTGAGCGCCCCGACCGCCATGATGGCCATGTCGAGCGCGGTCCATTCCCAGCGCGTACGCGACACGATTGACACGGCGTCGCCCTTCTTCACACCCAAGCCGATCAGACCCTTGCCCAGGGCGATCACCAGGTCGCGGAACTGCGTCGCGGAGAACGACTTCCAGCCGCCGTCCGCCTTGTATTCGACGGTCGAGCCGTCCGGGTCGCGCTGGGCGCGGCGGTCAAGGAAATCAAACAGGTTGATATCGTCGTCGATCGGTTCCTTCAGCGGATTGGTGAACTCTTTGACCATGGTCGAGGAATTTACTGTCATACTCTCTTGAATACTCTCAGCGCGGTACAAAAACCGCGCGACAGGCGGCATTCGGGGGGGGGCGGAGGGGTCGGGGAGGGACACCGAGCATGCGGCGCGATGATGTCGCATTATGTGCGTCGCGCGTGGCCGGGGCTGTACGATGGGGGCAGGTTTGCCAGTATCGCGCCTTCGGTGGCGCGGCGCGGTGATTCGTGGCCGATGAAGGTGACGGGCGGAATAGGCGAGGTGCGGGCGAGATGCAGGCGAGCGGCATGAGCCGGAGCGAAGCGGCCCGAGCCGGACGGGAGCAATCATGAACATGCCGCCGGGCTGGTATCCGGACCCATCGGGCGATCCCTCGCTGATGCGTTGGTGGGATGGCGAGGAATGGGCCGGTGATTTCGCGCCGGCGCAGCAGGTGACGCCGGACGGCAACCGTATTCGCCGGGCGCGTACCCGATGACGAATGGCGACCGCAACCTGCGTCTCACTGCATTCATCCTCAACATCATCTCGATGGTCGCGTTGGGATGGACGTTGCTCCCGCTGGCATGGATGATCCCGATGACGGTGATGAGTTGGGGCATCTACAAGGGCACGCGGGCCAACACCGTGGCGTTCGGTGTGTGCAACCTGCTGTTCGTGAATACCATTTTTTTTTTGGGGGTCCTGCTGCTCATCAGCAACAAAGAGTGGTGACCGATTCCGCGGAATTTCAGGCGTGTCGCGTTTTTTGTCCCGTTTGTACAGGCGGTCGGGTAATGTATTCCCCTGTTGCCTGTCAAGGTGACATTGCGGACATAGCTTAGTTGGTAAAGCGCAACCTTGCCAAGGTTGAGACCGCGGGTCCGAGTCCCGTTGTCCGCTCGCAGATTCGGCTGGCTGAAGCGATTCGGCCGGTCGGCACGCAGACCCGGGCGGTTGGCGCAGAGGTAGCGCACTTCCCTGACACGGAAGGGGTCACAAGTTCGAATCTTGTATCGCCCACGGATACCGAAGTTCACTTCGGTGTGCACTGGGTGATTGGCGCAGCGGCTAGCGCACTTCCTTCACACGGAAGGGGTCGTAGGTTCGATTCCTACATCACCCACGGCCGCTACGGTGGTCGGTTTTCGGGGCTATGGCGCAGCTGGTAGCGCATCTCCATGGCATGGAGAGGGTCAGGGGTTCGAATCCCCTTAGCTCCACAGAACAGAACGTCCCTCCTTCCGGGAGGGGCGTTTCTTGTTTTTTCGAGCCTATACCCGCAGGTGAGGATCCTCGGCATCGACAGCTCCCCGGACATGATCGCCTCGGCGCGCAAGCTCCACCCCGACTGCGATTTCGATGTGCTGGACGCCGGGTCGCTCGACGAGCTCGACACCGATTTCGATGTAGTCTTCTCCAACGCCTGCCTGCAATGGGTGCCGAATCATGAACGGGTGCTGCCCTCCATGCTGTGACGGCTTAACGCCGGCGGCATCGCGGCGGCGCAATTCACCGAGAACATCAACCTGCCGCCGCACATCATCATGCGCGAGACCGCGTGCGAGCCGAAATGGCGGCAGTGGATCAGCGAGATACGCCGCTACTGCAATCTCGGCGGCGACAATTTCGACGTAAGCGCATACTATGATCTGCTCGCCCCGCTCTCCGCGCACATCGACGTGTGGGAGACGAACTACTACCATGCGCTGCCTGGGTATGAGGCGATCCTCGACTGGTATCGCGGTACCGGTCTGCGCCCGTATCTGGCCCAGCTGCCCGATGACGGCCTGTATCTGCGAGTTTTGAGAGCGTCGGTTGAGCGAGCCATAGATTTTTCATATGTCCGCGGTCTTGTGTCGCGCCCTGCGACGTGCTTCGATGGTGGGTGCCGGCGGCAAGGGGCTTCGCCGGTGCCATATCAATGGTTCGCACGTCAAGAAGGGGGTTGCGATGGTGTCCACCACATTGGACTTCGCCGAGAAGTACCTGCTGAAAACCGAGGTCAGGACCGTCGCGGTCATGCCCGGCGACGATGATTCGGTGCGTGATGATGATTCGTACGACGCATAGTGCGGTGAGTCGTTCTCGATGATGTTTGTGCGAGGATGACTCATATTCCCGCACAAGTGCGCATGATGCGGATTCCCGGAATCCCGAGACTTGCTTTCGCTTGATGCCCGATTGGCCCGGTACCATACTCGCGCCTGTATCATTGAGGGCGATTCGTTGCATATCTTGCCACCGGGAAGGGTCATCATGGGGCGCAGTCGGTGATGCATTTCCACGTGCACTTAATCCCGCGCAGATATGGGGGCGGATTGGACACCTGGCCCAAGCTGCCGGGCCGCTCGCTCGACCTCGATACGGCATGGCGGCGGTTGAGGCGAGGAACATCGACTTCGTGAGGATTGTGATATAGGACATCAAAACGGCGGGATTCCGCCGATGCAACCTGTGGTTGCGCACGGTTGCGGGGCATGGTCGGCGATTGCAACCGTAAGATGGTGGCGGATGGCGTGGACGGCGTGCCATAGTGGGGTCATCGGCCGAACATGACATGATGGAATCACTTGAGAAGGGATTTGACGATGAGCTTCCGCACCAACCTGCAATACCTGCGCGCCCAACGCAACATGACCCAGGAGCGACTGGCCATGCTGCTCGGCGTCTCGCGGCAGGCCATTTCGAAATGGGAATCCGAGAAGGCCTACCCCGAAATGGACAAGCTGCTCATGATCTGCGATCTGTTCGGCTGCACGCTCGACGACCTCGTGCTCGGCGACGTGAGCGTGAGCGCCAGCCAGCCGGACTCGCACGGCGCATCGGCAACCGGCCGCGGCACGACTGTCGAAGGCATGACCGGTGAAGATGCCGGGAGCCCTGCACATGCGGGGAACGCGAAGGGAAGTATAGGCGACGCCGACGAGCCCGCGCATCTCGGTGCGGCCGGTGCCATCGAGCCAAGCCTCACGGGCGTGCCGACCGGCGAGACACCGTACGGAACCGGTTCGCCCCGCCCCGCCGTGCACGCCAATACGGCCACCCTGCCGCAGGACCTGACCGGCTACGACGAGCATCGCCGCCGGTTCGCGCTGCTCATCTCCGGCGGCGTTGCGGCGATCATCGCGGCGGTCGGTATCTGCAATCTGTTCGATTCAAGCAACTCCATCCTCGGCGTGACGCGGCTCAATGACTTCCTCACGTTCCTGTGCATCTGCATAGGTGTGATCGCCGGGCTGGCGATGCTGGTCCCGGGCGGCATGTCGCACGCCGAGTTCAAACGCCGCCATCCGTATATCGAGGATTTCTACACCGATGAGGATCGCAGCCGCGAGACGCGTCTGCTGGTGGTCGGCATCGTGGGCGGTATAGCGGCAATCCTGATCGGCATAGCGGTGACTGTGTACGCCGATGACGTGTTGGGCATCAGCGATGGATGGCCGAACGCGATCATGCTGATGCTGTACTCGGTCGCCGTCTTCAGTTTCGTTTACTGCGGAATACGGCACGGCATGCTCGACATCGACGGCTACAACAAGAAGGCCGATACCGATGGCAAGAAAGAGCGTGCAGCCGGGCATGATTTCTACGACAATCTGACCGGTGCGGTATGCGGCATCATCATGTCGCTGGCCACGATAACCGCCCTGTGCCTACTGTTTCTGGGGCCGTGGATGCTGCATGACGACTGGAGCTCCGTGGGCCTGTTCTGGCTGCCGTGGCCGATCGGCGGCGTGCTGTGCGGCATAGCGAGCCTCATCATCCAGCTGGTCAAGGATTATCGCAGGCGCAACGACGACGGACAAGGCGCCGGGCAGCCCGGGCGGACGAAATAGCAAGGAAAGGACGGCCGATGGATGATCTCGCCGCGTCTCGTGAGCGGTATCCGTTGCAAACCATGCGATTGCCGGATGGCGAACCCTTCGCATACCGGTATCATCGCAATCCCTCCGCCCGCGCAACGATTGTGCTCCTGCCGGGCGGAATCGGGCTGTCCGACTGTTCTGCCTGCATTTTGAACGGTTCGTCGAGGACCGCTCGGTCATCACCTTCGATTATCAGGAGCGGTTCGCGACGAACGCCGAACTGGCGCGTGCCATCGCAAGTGGAAGCGGACGCTTCGCCTGATATCGATGCCGCTGCACCGGCGTCTGATGGCGTGGGCCGTGATGCGCAAGACGCAAGACCTGTCGTCTGGCGAACGGCGGCTGATGCAGGGCCTGTGCGATGTCCTCAAGCAGTTGCTGAGCAAGCCGTATCAGCGGCATATGGCCGATTTGCTGATCGATGCTGCGTCGCACGCCGACATGGTGACGGCGGTCATCTCGCGCTGTTGGTGCGCATGGACGAGTACATGGATACCGTACGCGCCTTCATCGGGTCGCATGCGGCCCGCTCTTAGCAGGCGTCTCTAGTCTCGCGTCGGATCCTTCTGCAGAAGCAGGAACACGAGCGCCACGACCAGCAGCAGCACCGCGATAGACAGCACGCCGAGCGAGGCTCGTGGTCTGCGACGCATGAGTGTGACCGTGAGCTCCCCAGCTGATGAGCGCAAAGGCAGAGATTGGTTTCGCGTGGGATTGTCCCGATGTCAAGGTCATGATGCAAAAGCGTTAAGCATCCTACGGATTATATTGAGAAAAGAAGTCATTAGTAATACAATTGGCTTTAGAAAGGATTCATTATGAGCACTACCACTGTTCGCATGGATGATGATCTCAAAGCCGAAGTGAACGCCATTCTTGATTCCATGGGATTGAATTTCAATACGTTCGTGAATATGGCCAGCGTGCAGTTGGTGTCGCAGCGTCGTATTCCGTTCGAGGTGAAGGCGCCTGAACCCGTGCTGCCTCACGCGGGACATGTTGCCGCCAATGGGGTTACGTACCGTGGGGTCGACGAACAGGGGTATCCGGTGGTCGAAGTGCCGAACGCCATGGTGTTGAATCCAAGCCGGGGCGCCGATGGTGTTGCCGTACTGCCCAAGGCGTGGCGCGATGGCGAATAATCATGATATTCCGGAATTGATGCCGGTTCCGGAGCAACTGCATGTCTTCGACGTGTATCGCATGCGGGTGCGGTTCGAGGATGATCCGACGAAATCACGCAACCATACGTGGCCGCCATCGTCATACAAGCCGACGACGACGGTGGAGTGGCTGTGAAACTGACCAGCAATCCAACTTGGCATGGGGCGGGCGATGTGCAACTGCCCGAGTATGAGCATGCCGGGCTTACCCATCTGACGACCGCTCGCTGCGCGCAGCTGGTGCGGTTCCGCCGGTCGGATCTACAGGGATTCGCCGGTAGATTGAGTCGGAATGATGCCATACGTGTGGCCAATGCGGTCGGCGAGGTAAAGCCTGAAGAACAGGTGTGGCTGTAATTCTGTTCTGCCGTCTAACTGGTTCGGGGTGTTCACTGTGAACCAGTGCGCAATTGCGATGGTCGGATGTCTTTCTACAGTCCGCTTATGTGTGAAGGTTTTGTGGTCGACGTTGCGTCATATGTTGCTTGTGACGTTGCGTAATGCGGCATATTGCTTGGTGAAAGGAGGTTGGGCCATGTCGATGGACGATGAAACGGACAGCCGATACACCACAGGGGACATCGCCAAACTCACTGGTGTGAGTGTGCGAACCGTGCAGTACTACGACGCCAAAGGTCTGTTGATTCCCAATGAGATCAGCGACGGCGGCCGAAGGCTGTATGGGACTGCAGAGGTCGAGCGGATGCGGGTCATCCTTTTTCTCAAAGGACTCGGCTTCAAGCTGGAGCGGATTCGCTCGATTCTGTCGGACGAGCGGCCGGAACGGGTGCTGGTTGATTTGCTGGATCAGCAGACGGCATCCTTGCAGTCGGGTATCGCCGAGCAGAAGCAACGTCTTGATGACTGCTTGCAGCTGCGCAAAGCACTGACGGTCTCGGCGTCTGACTTCGTATCGCCAACATTAACCGACATGGCAACCGTTATGAACACCACAACCACTCATTCCCTGCGCACCACATATTTGGTCATGCTGGCAATCGGATTGCCCGCGACTTTGTTGCAAATTGCATGCCTCGTCATCGGTGTGATGACAGACGTATGGTGGCCGCTGCCGGTCGCCGTTCTGCTGGCGATTGCGCTCGCCGTTGCGGCGACGAAGTACTATCGCTCCCGCGTGCAGTACCTATGTCCGGCTTGCCATGAGACCTTCCAGCCGGGTATGCGAGAGTTCGTATTCGCCGCACACACGCCCAAGACACGCAAGCTTACCTGCCCGCATTGCGGTCACAGGGGGTACTGCATGGAACTCAGCATCTGAAAGTTTCTGATTATAGCGTTCGATTTACGAACGGTAGTTGTCGCAGAATTTGCGACAACTACCGCCCTGCCAAAATATGTGCGTTGTGCAGGGCTAAATTGTTTCAGGTCGCGGCTCGGGCGGTAGGATCTGCCGTTTCATCGCTGCTTCGGCGTTCCTGTTGCTGATTGATGGGTGACATTACGCTTGTGTTGGATCCTTCTGCAGGAGCAGGAAGATGAGCGCCAACACCAGCAGGATGGCGATGGAAAGCACGCCGAGGGAGGCGTTGCCGGTGATCGACGTGGTGGTGGCCACGAGGAACGTGCCCAGGATGCTCGCGGTCTTGCCGAAAATGTCGTAGAAGCCGTAGTACTCGTTGGCGTGGTCCTTGGGGATGATCTTGCCGTAATACGAGCGACTCAGCGCTTGGATGCCGCCCTGGAACATGCCGACGAGGATCGCCAGGATCCAGAACTGCGCGGCCGACACGAGGAAGAACGCGGCGAAGAACACGATGCACATGTAGGCCACGACCGCCGCCACGATCATCGCCTTGCAGCCAAACCGCCCGGCCATCCGCCCGTACAGGATCGCGCATGGGAACGCCACGAACTGCGTGACCAGCAGCGCCACCACCAGCTGAGTCGAGTCGATGCCCAGCTCGGCGCCGTACGAGGTGCTCATCGAGATCACCGTGTTCACCGCATCGATGTAGAAGAAGAACGCGAGCATGAACATCCACAGCGGCTTGTTCCTCACTATCTTGCGGAAGGTGCCGCCAAGCTCGCGGAAGGTGCCGCGCACGGCCGTTCCCAGCTTGTCGCGTGTGGCGCGGTAATGCTCCTGACGGTAGCTGGAGATCAGCGGGATCGTGAACGCGACCCACCAGACGGCGGTGATGATGAACGATGCGCGGGTGCAGCCGGTCGTCGTCCAGCCGAATGGCAGCGCCGGGCCGCCGAAGATCAACGCGATGCACACGATGAACGGCACGGTCGAGCCGATGTAGCCCCAGCCGTAGCCGTGCGAGGAGACCTTGTCCATGCGTTCGTTCGGCGTGGTGTCGATCAGCATCGAATCGTAGAACGTGAGCGAGCCGTTGAGTCCGATCGTCGCGAGGATATACACGACCAGGAACGGCAGCCACGTCAGTGGAAGCGCCATCGCGCAGCACGTGACGACGCCGGTGCCGAAGAAGCCGAGGAAGAACTTGATTTTCATGCCCTGCACGTCGGCAATCGAGCCGAGCAGCGGCATGAGCAGCGCGATGACCAGCGATGCGATGGTCTGCGCGTAGCCCCAGGCCGACACGATGTTGCCGTCCGCGGGCATCAGCGATTTCGCGTAGATCGGAATCACCGCGGTGGACAGCAGCACGAACGCGGAGTTGCCCACGTCGTAGATGATCCATTTCTTCTCGCGCGGGGTGAGTTTCGCGGTGGCGGTGAGGGCCGGATCTGTGCCGGCCGCTGCACTGTCTGCCGGGCCATCGGCGGGTTTGGCTGCGATGCTGTCGTTCATGGGGACTCCTGACGTCGTGTTCATATATATCGTAAAGTGCCGTTTCCGGCATACCAAGTTTCCATATGAATTGCGGGTGAATTGTTGCGGGCCGGCGGGAGTCGGACGGGTTGGGCGGGTCAGGCGCGCAATGGGCCGCGTCGATCGTGGCGATCGTCATCGGGGTCGGCGTTCGTTATCTGGTACACCTATTATGCGTGGCGCAAGCCCGATCCCATCGAAGAGGCGCGGCGGGCGGATATGTTCGCTCGCGGTTGGACGCCGCTGGACGAGGACGTGCACTTCCCTCCGGCGTGGTTCGCCAAGATTTCCAAGCTGAGGACGGTCGGTAGCGAAATGCCGCATACGACATGGGGCAAGGACGGCTGGATCACGTTCAACTATGACGTGATGCAGTTCATATCGGACGCGAACCCCAGCTATGGCACCGATATCGTGTTCCTGGTATGCCCGTGCACGGTGCCACGAGGCCCACTCATGTGGGCGACCATCTATCAGGGTCGCAAGATGTTTCAGCGCACCAGCGAGCAGGGCGGCATGCCCGCCGACGTGGTCGAACTGCTGAAGATGAGCCCGTACAGACCGAATCTGATCGTGATGGATGGACGAATCTACATATGGTTGCGGGTGAATTACATGCCGTTGCCGCAGCGTTTTTCTGAATTATCCGCTGGAAAGCGATCTGATTCCGTTGACGAAGGAACTGCATCGCAGGCTCGCCCGCGATATGGGGATTGTCGGCCAGACGCCGTGGGGTGGCCGCGCCTGAGCGGTCATCGGCACGGTGATTGGTCCAATAGCGTCCTTAAGTGCGCGCCGAAACGACAAGTGCGCGCACATAGGGACGCAAAACACCCGATTTGCGTCCCTATGTGCGCAGAGTCGTCCGTTCGGCGCGCACTTAAGGACGCAAACGGAACGACAGCGTTGCGCAACAATCCATATCGGCCGGGCGACGCTGCGAGGAATGGCTACTTCGCGGCCTCGGCCGGAGTCTCGTCTTCCTCGAGCTTGGCGATGACCTCGTCATAGCCGGGGCAGTCCGGAACGCCGTTGATGGAACGCTGAATGCCCAGCGAAGCGGCCGCGTTGGCGATCTTCACCGCATCGACAAGCGACCAGCCGCGGGCGATCAGTGCGCACATGGCACCGGTGTGGCACGAGCCCGCCGAACGGGTGTGCGTCGCCTTCGTCGGATACCCCTCCACATGGATGACTTCGCCGCCCGGCGTGCGCACCCACGCGCCGCGCGACCCCGCACGAACCACCAGCGGCGCGCACAGCGTGGCGCCGAGGCTGTTGCACAGCGCCTTCATCGAGTCGTCGAACCCGCCGCCGACGGTCATCGACAGGGAATCGTCCACGAACACGCCAAGCCGGTCGGCGAGCGTGCGGGCCTCCTGACGGTTGCAGGACCAGATGGGCCGCACCAGCACCAGATCCTCCAGCAGGTGGTCGCTGACCATGTGCAGCGTGTTGGTCGGATTGAGCACGATGCTGTAGTCGCGCGTCGTCGGGTCCGAAGAGGTGCGATGCAGGAAGGCGTCGATGCCTGACGCGCTGTGATCCATCAGCGTGTTGGCGCTGATGTGCACCACATCGCCCTCGCCGGGCTCCACGCAGTCGAACGTGTTCTCGTTGCCTTGTGATTCGGCGCCATACGTGGCGACGAACGTCTTGCGCTCGCTGTCGTTGAGCACCAGACGGAAACCGGAATCGGCGTCGATGCGGTCCTGGCCGATGTGTTCGATGCCGTTGTCGTTGAGAGCCTTGCGGATCAGTGACGCCCACGGCCCGTTGCCGATGACGCCTGCGTGCTTGGTCGCCGCCCCAATCCGGCTGGCCGCCTGCATGACGCGGAAGCTGCCGCCCACCGACGGCATGGTATGGTTCGCGACGGCGAATCCGCCCGGTTGGGGAATCGCGTCGATGTCCATCATGATGTCGACCCACACCTGTCCCAACGAGATCACTGTGGGGGAGGGCACGTCGTTTTTGCGTGAAAGCAGGCCTTTAAGTGAATTGAGCATCATTCCTCCTTGACGATTGCCGCGTTGCATGTATCGTATGCCATACAGTAACCGTTTTACCGTGATTTTATGAAGAGTTGCTGGATGCGGCAATAGTCAAGACGGGTGATATTGTGTGGATGTGTAGGTGAAAGCCGCAATGATACACGCTTGATTTGCATTTGTTTGTATTTGGCGCTATTATTGTGAAGTTGTGTGTTCAAGCATCCGTGCTGGAACACGGAAGACTTGAACATCAAGGTTATTAAGGGAGTCCATCATGGCAGCTCGTTGTGCAGTGTGCGGCAAGGGTCCGCAGGTCGGATACACCGTTTCTCACTCGCATATCCGCAACAAGCGCACCTTCCGCCCGAACCTGCAGCCGGTTCGTACCACCGTTGACGGCCAGAACGTTCGCGTCCGCGTGTGCGTCAAGTGCCTCAAGGCCGGCAAGGTTCAGCGTGTGGTTGCGTGACATCGCGCGATAACGTTTCACTGAGGCCCCGGAAGTCGCAAGACTCCGGGGCCTCTTTATATCCGCTGGCGGAGGGGACAATGCGATGCCGTCCCGCCGGCACACCACAATAGGGACGTATGAGCATCACGTTGAACACCACCATGTCGTCGATCATGACGAACAAGCGGCGTGTCGGCGCGCTCAAAAGCCTTGGCGTCGTGACGGTGGGCGATGCGTTGACCTACTACCCGTTCCGCGTCGCCGATCCGGTGCCCCTGCGGGCACTGCGCGAGGCCCGTATCGGCGAGAGAATGGCGTTCTCCGCGTCGGTGCGCGGCATGCGGGTCGTGCCGATGAACGTTCGGCGGGGCTACCGGCTCGAGGCCGTGGTGGATGACGGGGATTTCGCGGTTTCCCGGCATGTCGCGGGGGCCGCCGCCCGTTTGGTGTTCTTCTCGTACAAGAAGCAGTATGTCGATTGGCTGAGCATGCGGCTGCGTTCCGGCGCGATTGTGGTGATCGCCGGCGAGCCGAGCGAGTTCAACGGTCAACTGCAGTTCACCCATCCCGAAATAATGACGGTCGCTCCCGGCTCCGGTCCGGCTGATGGCGAATACTCCGGTGTCGTGCAGATGAGCGCTCTGAAATACGACGCCGACACCGTCGAAGCGGGCCTGCGTCGCATCAGCAGACCCCGACCGGTGTATCACGCGTCGTCTCGTATCTCCAGCGAACACATTCATGAGTCGATAGTGCAATGCATCGAGTTGCTGGCCGGAACCGGGCAGGATCTCCCGGGCGATGCGGCAACGGAAGCCCCGCAAACAATGAAACCGATGGAAGACGGCGGCATCAGCGGCGCCGGAACCGCTCCAGCGGATGCCGAGTCTCGGTCAGGAAACGCCGTGGCCGTCGGCCTGGCCCGCGCGATCCCGGACGTCCTGCCCGAATCGGTGCGCGAATCGAATCATCTGCTGCATCGCGCGGAAGCGTTCCTGGCCATCCACGACCCGCTCAGCACCGCGGATTTCAAACGGGCCATCGGCACGATGCGCTACGAGGAGGCGTTCGTCTCGCAGACGGCGCTGCTCCAGTCGCGTAGCAATGTCCGCAAGGATGCGGCCCTGCCTTGTGCGGGCGTGGCGCTGCGTGACCGGTTCATCGAATCACTGCCGTTCCCGCTGACCGGCGGCCAGCGGGAGGTCATCGATGATATCGGCGTGGACATGGCCCGCGAATATCCGATGCAGCGCCTGCTGCAGGGCGAGGTCGGTTCCGGCAAGACCGTGGTCGCGGTCGCGGCCATGCTGCAGGCGGCGGGTTCCGGCCATCAGGCGGTGCTTGTCGCGCCCACTCAGGTGCTCGCCGAGCAGCATCATGCGACCATCAGCGCCATGCTCTGCGCGATTGACAGCGTCGAGACGGGCGATGACCCGTCCCGCGATGCCCTGTCTCCCAATGACCCGGCCGACCTGATCAAGGCCGCCGAATCCGCTGCCGATGACGGAGATGCCAAGGGGCGCGCGGCCGTGAAACATCCCGTGAAACACAGTGGGGCACGCAGTGGGAAACAAGACGGCGCGGCGCACGCGCAGTCGGACGCGAACACGCGGCACGTGCCGGTCATCCTGCTGACCGGCGGCATGAAACTGGCCGCCCGCCGCCGTGCTCTCGCGCTCGCGGCCAGCGGCGACCCGTGCATCATCGTCGCCACGCACGCCGCGTTCTCCAAGACGTTCCAGGCCCCGAACCTCGCGCTCGTCGTCATCGACGAGCAACACCGGTTCGGCGTAGAGCAGCGCGAATCCCTGCGCACCAAAAACGATGTCGTGCCGCACCTGCTGGTCATGACCGCGACGCCGATCCCGCGTACGGCGGCGATGACCTGGTTCGGCGATCTGGACATCTCGTGGCTCACCGAGCTGCCGGGCGGGCGCAAGCCCATCCGCACGTTCATCGTGCCTGAAGACGACGGCCGCATGATGGGCTCCATGTTCGCCCACATCCGCGGCCGCATCGACGCGGGGGAGCGGGCGTATGTCGTCTGCCCGCGTATCGATGCCGACGATGAATCGGACGGCGATGACGATACAAGTGGGGCATCGCAGATCGGCGTGTACGACGATTCCGACACCTACAGGCGCGAATCCGCCACCGCGGCCGCCAACACAGCCGACAGCGCGCCATCGCAGGAGGATGGTGACGGTGCTCCGTCACGGCCGCCGCTGCATTCCGTGGCCGAGATCGAGCGCAGGCTGTCATCGCTGCCGCAGTTCCGTGGCATCCGTTTCGCGACGCTGACCGGCCGCGACGATGACGCGACCAAGCAGCAGGTCATGGCCGATTTCGCGGATGGGGCCACGCCGGTTCTGGTGGCGACAACGGTCATCGAAGTGGGCGTGGACGTGCCGCAGGCCAGCTGCATCGTGATCTTCGACGCTGACCGGTACGGGCTTTCGCAGCTGCACCAGCTGCGCGGGCGCGTGGGGCGCGGCGGCACGGATTCATGGGCGTTCCTGATTTCGCGGGCTGAGGACGGCGGTCCCGCGCAGCAGCGACTGCAGGTCATCCAGGGCACGCTCGACGGCGCCCAGATCGCGCAGGCCGATCTGGAGTTCCGCGGCGCCGGAGACGTGCTCGGCGATGCGCAGTCGGGCGGCAAGTCCGGTCTGAAACTGCTGCGCGTGGTCAAGGACGCCAAGATCATCGCCGACGCGCGCGAACGTGCGGGGCGGTTGCTCGCCGATGACCCCGATCTGTCGGGCGAGGTCGAGCTTGCCGGCGCGGTGCTTGATTTCACCCGCGGCAACGAGACGTTCCTGACCAGCAGCTGACGCGCGACGGGCGATATGCGCCGCGGATAGGGTCGTTGGACACGAGCCCCGGCCCCGCCATCCGCGATCGAACAATGTGGCGCTTGAACACAGTATAGATTTTTCATATGGGAACGGCGTTCTCATCGCCGGCATGATGTGGTTCAGTTGTCATGAAGGTTTCGGCCGGGGAGGGGCATCATGGCATCATCACGTTCACTGCACACGGTTCATCTGGCCGCTTTCGGCGCGGGCAATGTCGTCGGTCTGGGGGTCATGTCGATGGCCGGCATCGGCGTCGGCATCACGGGCACCGGATTGTGGCTCGCCGCGCTGGTCGGTGGCCTGGGAGGCGCGTTCGCGCTGGTGCCGCAGCTGCTGGCCAGCTCGTCCGGCGATTACCCGGGCGGCCAGTACCAGCAGGTCGGCACGCTGCTGCCGCCCGTGTTCGGTGGCATCGTCGCCTATATCCTGTGTTTTCTGGTGTTCGACATCTCCGCGTACGCGCTGTCCGCGGCGCAGCTGCTCGGCCTGCCCACGCTGCCGACACGCCTGACCGCGGCGTTGGTCGTCGCGCTGTTCCTCGGCGTGCACATGCTGGGTGCCCGCATCGCCGCCATCGCCCAACTGGTGATGGCCGTGCTGCTCGCGGCGGCGTTGGGCACGTACGTTGCGGTGACAATGCCGCACGTGCGGCTCGCGAATCTCGCGCATTACACGTTTCTCGGCTCGCCTCTGGCGTTCCTGTTCGCATGCGTGTACATGACGTTCATGATGAACGGGGTGGCCGGCGTGGCGAACTATGCCGCGGTCGCGGACCGTCCGCGGGTGACGGTGCCCCGCGCGATGCGCGTCTCGCTGTTGCTGGTCGTCGTGACGTATGCGCTGATCTGCGTGGCCGATGCCGGCGCCTTGCCGATAGCCCAGGTCGCGAACCGGGATCTCGCCGTCAGCCTGTCTGCATTCGTCCCGGCTCCGGTGACGGTCGCGTTCGTGGTGGGCGGCTCCGCGTTCGCCCTGCTCACCACGCTCAATGCCGCAGTCGGCTGCATGGCGTATCCGGTCGCCTCGGCCTGCGCGGACGGATGGTTGCCGCGCGAACTGGGAGAGCGTTCCGCTCGGACCGGCGCTCCCGTGCGCCTGCTTTCGGTGGGCATGATCGCCGCGGAGTGCCCGCTGATCGCCGGGAATTCCGCGAAAACCGTGTCGTCGAGCGTCACGATTCTGATGATCGTGGTGCAGGCGATGGTCGCCGTCGCCGCATTGCGCCTGATACTGCGCGACGGCTCATCGCTCTGCGCATTCCGCTCGCTGCCGTTGCTCGGCCGCGTGCCGCAATCCGGGCTCGCGGCGTTGTGCATCGTCGCGCTGCTCGTCGACCTGCTGCTGATCGCATGGCTGCTGTACACGATGAACCGTCTGCTGATCATCGGCAATGTCGTGATATTCGCCATAACGGTTGTCGCCGCTGTCATCGTGAACAAATATAGGGTTGATACGAGGCCATAACAACTATGTATAACCGCGGGTTTGCCAACGCGGCGACGCGGAGCCTACGATGATGTCAACGTTCACGGGAACCCGCGAACAGGCCCGGCCCCGGATGATGGGGCGGCACCCCGGTCAGGTGTCTTATCCGAGCAAGGAGTACGTTATGTGTGTCAATGAAGGCGTGAAGGCATCGGCTGTCGGCTCACTGTCGGGCGGACTGCCGATCATGCGCGAGCGGTGAGAGACCGCTCGATAGTCCGTTTCGGATGTTTGCCGGCGCGATCGCGATGACTGTGATTCGCCGTCCGGCATGATTCCTCACACTCCCGGCAGATTACGCCGACGGTTGCCGGATCATTCGCGGCGATGCGGATTCTGCCGCATCGCAGGTTTTCGTATATCGCGATTCGCCGCCACCAGACTGTACCGCCGCGCCGTATCCAAAAACGGCGCGGAAGACAAGAAGAAGGGAATATCCATGTCCACATCATCAGCTCGTCATGAAACGCCACGCAACGGGCGGCCCGTGAAGCGCCGGCTTATCCGCGTGCTCGCCGGCTCGGCCGTGATAGGCGCTATGGCGGTCGGCGGCCTGCAATTCGCGCTCGGCACGGCCTACGCGGCCGGCGACGTGTGCGACCTGTGCTCGACCAACTACAATCCGGTCGCCTGCTGTTCCAGTGGCGGTTCGGCTTACGATTCCAACCCCGGAGGCGGCATCGACGTCTCAGCGCAGAAGGCCGCGTTCGACAGCTACTGCGCGAACTACAAGAAGGAGCACGCCCAGAAGGAGGAG
>OIEU01000038.1_pt1 | contig 93865 bp, 100 predicted proteins | sample 1581831 | NCBI WGS metagenome assembly OIEU01 (sample SAMN03281007, study PRJEB24777) | human gut metagenome | isolation source: fecal sample PR166 from 1 month old female Malay infant, vaginally...
AGGCCAATATGAAACCCATCCGGTAGTTTACTAAAGAGTGGTCTCATCTGCGCGTTGACCTGCGCCATCAGGCTGCGGGTTAGGGGAATAATTAAGCCGGTACGTTCGGCCAGCGGAATAAATTCCGCTGGCGAGCGCGATGGCGTCGTGCTGTTTTGCCAGCGGGCGAGAATTTCCACGCCGTATATCTCTCCGGTTTTCCCATTCACCAGCGGCTGATAGTAGGGAACGATATAGCCCTGATTGATGGCGTAGCGCAGTCTTTCCTCTTCAGAGGTATAAACATTGAGATATTTACGCATCAGGAAATAAAACAGCAGCGAAACTGAGAAAATAAAGATCAACAGACCGGAGCCATTATGGACTAAGCGGCCGGGGCTAAAGAAAAGTGAATCAGGGTAGGTAATGCGAAATGGATAGGCAGGTGAGGTAAAGACGCCCTGGTGTGGGTCAGCAGCCAGCGGCTTAACATCGCCATATCTGGCAATCATTTGGTTCTGCACCCAGAGTGCCAGCCCGTTGTTATCGGTATCGCTATATAGTGCATCACGCAGATGGATGTCGCTGATAGTGACAATCACCCGGATCGCCGCTACGCGCGCCTGATAGATCAGTACCGGCCGTTTATTGACCATCATTCTGGCCGGGAGCAGCAGCAGAGGTTCGTCAGGCAAAGACTCAGGGCTGAGCGTCAGGACCCGATTGCCGGGCAGGGACGAGCACCACACCAGGCCATCTTTTATCAGCAGAATGGTACGCAGGTGCGGCTGCAGGGCGGCTTCCGTTCCGAGCTGAAATTGACCCTGGCCGGAGCAACCACTGCGGCTAACGTTCAGCGCCGTGGCCGTCGCTTCACGAGCCTCATCCAGAATGGCTGCGATCTTTTTCGCCGCCTGACGGGCGGCGGCGACATGGGTGGCCTGGTCTGAATGCCACAATTGCCAGTTAATGACAAACACGCCAGCAAGAAATACCACCAGTGCCAGAGAAAAGGCAATCCATGCATTTCGCCGCTTTATCTCTTTCATTTATTTAGCGTGCTAAGGTAATTAGGCATAAAGGGAACCGTCCATCTGGCGTTAAAGGCTTTTCAATGATCGTAGAAGGGGGAAATCTTTCGCGATGATTGAGCATATTAAAAATATGATCCATATCACAATACCCACTGGCAAGGCCGCTTACCGCATGTAACAACGGCAGATTTTTCCACCGACAATAAAAAATCGAAATTTAATGTTTTCTTAATATAAATTCCGGTGCGGTATGTTTTTAAGCATTTTCCCATCCAGAGTGGTGCGCCGACGTTATTTTTTGCTTTTTTAAGTTTATGATAATTGTTTTCATTATCATTCTTTTTTTGCTGTGATTTAATCCTCTCCGCTCAGGCTATTTACCGTTTATTGCCCTATTTCATTAAGGATGCGTTCATGAAATTTCGCTTATCGCCCCTCCGTACGGCAGCGCTGGTTGCCGCTTCTCTGTTTCTGGCGCCGCAGGGGATGGCGGCTGACGCTCAGAACGGGATTGTGGTTTACAACGCCCAGCACGAAAATCTGGTGAAGTCGTGGGTGGATGGATTCACCAAAGAGACCGGTATTAAGGTCACGCTGCGCAATGGCGATGACAGTGAACTGGGTAATCAGCTGGTTCAGGAAGGCTCCGCGTCGCCGGCCGATGTGTTTCTGACCGAGAACTCGCCGTCGATGGTGCTGGTCGATAATGCCAAACTTTTCGCCCCGCTGGATGCCGCCACCCTGCAGCAGGTTCCGGCGCAGTACCGTCCGCAGCATGGGCGCTGGATCGGCATTGCCGCGCGCAGCACCGTTTTTGTCTACAACCCGGCGAAAATCAGCGAGGCGCAGCTGCCGCATTCCCTGATGGATCTGGCAAAACCGGAGTGGAAAGGGCGCTGGGCGGCTTCGCCATCGGGGGCTGATTTCCAGGCTATCGTCAGCGCGATGCTGGCGCTGAAGGGTCAGCAGGCGACTCTCGACTGGCTGAAGGCGATGAAAACCAACTTTGTTGCTTACAAAGGCAATAGCACGGTGATGAAAGCGGTCAACGCCGGGCAGATCGACGGCGGGGTGATCTACCATTATTACCGCTTCGTCGATCAGTCAAAAACCGGCGAAAACAGCAAAAACACCCAACTGTATTACTTCAAACACCAGGATCCGGGCGCCTTCGTCAGCATTTCCGGTGGCGGTGTGCTGGCTTCCAGCAAACATAAAGCGCAGGCGCAGGCCTTTATTAAATGGATCACCGGCAAGCAGGGGCAGGATGCACTGCGCACCAATAACGCCTTCGAATATGCCGTGGGGGTAGATGCGGCCTCTAACCCGAAACTGACCCCGCTGAAAGATCTGGATGCACCGAAGGTAGAACCTTCCTCGCTGAACAGTAAAAAGGTCATTGAGCTGATGACGCAGGCTGGCCTGCTCTGATCCTGAGGAAGTGATGTTGCTATGTCTGTTCTGAGTTTGTCGCTCGGAAAGAAAACAGGACGCCTGCCCGAGCGCAGGCGTCCTGCATTTCCGATGGTGGCGTTAGCGCTGCTGTTTTCATTGTTGGCGCTGTTGCCGTTAGGGTTTGTGGTGGCGGTTGGGTTCGACACCGGCTGGCCGACCATCAAAGCGCTGGTCTTTCGTCCGCGGGTAGGGGAGCTGCTCAGCAATACCCTGTGGCTGACGGTGCTGGCGGTCCCCATCAGTATTGTGCTCGGCGTGACGCTGGCCTGGCTGACGGAACGTACTGCCCTTGCCGGTCGGCAGCTGTGGTCGGCGCTGGCGGTAGCCCCGCTGGCGATCCCGGCCTTTGTCCAGAGCTACGCCTGGGTCAGTGCCGTGCCTTCGCTGCATGGCCTCTCCGCCGGGGTGTTTCTCTCGGTGCTCGCCTACTATCCGTTTATTTATATGCCGGTGGTGGCCGTGCTGCGCCGCCTCGATCCCACCCTTGAAGATGTCGCCGCGTCGCTGGGCACGCCGGCGTGGAAAGTGTTCTTCCGGGTGGTGCTCCCGCAGCTGCGTCTGGCAATCTGCGGCGGTGCGCTGCTGGTGGCCCTGCATCTGCTGGCGGAATATGGCCTGTATGTGATGATCCGCTTCGATACCTTCACGACCGCTATTTACGATCAGTTCCAGTCGACCTTCAGCGGTCCGGCCGCCAATATGCTGGCAGGCGTGCTGGCCTTGTGCTGCCTGGCGATCCTGCTGCTGGAGAGCGCCTCACGCGGTAAAGCGCGTTACGCGCGTATCGGCGCCGGGGCGGCCCGCGAGCAGAAGCGGCTTGTGCTGGGTAAAGGGGCCGCTTTTGGCGCGCAGCTACTGCTTCTGCTGCTGGTGATGCTGGCGATGGGGGTTCCCTTACTGGTCCTGTGCCGCTGGCTATGGCTGGGCGGCATCGACAACTGGCTGCATGCCGATCTCTGGCATTCTCTGCGCCAGACCCTGCTCCTGGGGGCGGGCGGGGCGCTGCTGACAACGGTTTGCGCGATCCCCATTGCGTGGCTCGGCGTGCGCTATCCGCGCCCGCTGTTCCGCCTGCTGGAGGGGTGTAATTACATCACCAGCTCGCTGCCCGGTATTGTCACCGCGCTGGCGCTGGTGACGGTCACCATCCACTACGCCCGTCCGGTGTACCAGACCGAAGTGACGCTGTTTCTGGCCTATCTGTTGATGTTTATGCCGCGTGCGCTGATTAACCTGCGCGCCGGTATCGCGCAGGCGCCGGTGGAGCTGGAAAACGTTGCCCGTAGTCTCGGACGCAGTCCGGCCCGCGCCCTGTGGAGTATCACTATGCGGCTTGCCGCGCCGGGCGCGGCCGCAGGTGCCGCGCTGGTGTTCCTTGGCGTCAGCAATGAGCTCACCGCCACGCTACTGCTTTCGCCGTTAGGCACCCGCACCTTGTCGACCGGTTTCTGGGCGTTAACCAGTGAGATCGACTACGTAGCGGCGGCACCGTACGCGCTGTTGATGATCGTCATTTCGCTGCCGCTGACCGCGGTTCTTTATATGCAGTCGAAAAAAATGGCAGGGTTGTAACATGCTGGAATTGTCTTCTATTTCGAAATCCTTCGCTGATGCGCTGGTCCTCGATAATCTCAATCTGACCGTAGCGCCGGGGAGCCGGACGGCCATTGTTGGTCCGTCGGGTTCGGGAAAAACCACGCTGCTGCGCATTCTCGCCGGTTTTGAAACGCCCGATCGCGGGCGGATCGTCATGCACGGTAAGTCTCTGTTTGCCGACGGTGTGTTTGTCCCCGCCCACCAGCGACGGATCGGCTATGTTCCGCAGGAAGGGGCGCTGTTTCCTCATCTTAATGTTGCGGACAATATCGCCTGGGGGCTCGACGCCAGCCGTGAGGAGAAGCGTCGCCGCGTGGGGGCGCTAATGGAGATGGTCGCCCTCGACGCTGGCCTGGCGAGTCACTGGCCACACGAAATTTCCGGTGGCCAGCAGCAGCGTGTTGCCCTGGCCCGCGCGCTGGCTCAGCAGCCGGCGCTGATGCTGCTGGATGAGCCGTTTTCTGCACTGGATACCGGGCTGCGCGCCAGCACACGCAAAGCGACGGCGGACCTGCTGGCCGAGACGGGGATCGCCTCGATTCTGGTGACTCATGACCAGAACGAGGCGCTGTCGTTCGCTACGCAGGTGGCGGTAATGCGTCAGGGGCGCTTCGCCCAGGTTGGCACCCCGCTGACGGTTTACTCGCAGCCGGTGGATGAAGAGACGGCGTTATTTCTTGGCGATGCCCTGATCCTCCCCGCACGCCTGAGCCCCGGCCGGGCAAGCTGCGCGCTGGGGGACCTGGCGACGGACGCACTGCATCCTGCTGGCGAAGGTAGGGTGATGCTGCGTCCGGAACAGCTGAGCGTCAGTGTGAGCGGGCCGCAGGAAAGTACCGCCATTATCCGCGATGTCGATTTCTCAGGCCAGCTTTCCACGTTGACGCTGTCGATGGCTGGGCACGAGCGGCCGATTGTCCTGCGAACCGTGAGCCAGCCGGCGTGGCAGCCCGGCGCGATGGTGCGACTGACGGTCAGCGGCAAGGCGCGAGTGTTTAGCGGCTAATCCCTGAGCAGGCGGCGCCGGCTATCGACGGCGCCGCACGGAAAGCTAATTAGATGGCGAATGAAGCCGTTAGTATCCGCGCCACTGACCTCGTCGCCATGGAGTGGTAGTACGTTGGAACAATTCCGCGGGGTCAGTCCAGTTCCCGCCATTTTACCGAACCGTCGCTTTTTCATTCGTCCCGCTACGCTTAACTGTTATCCTGTCTCGCGATCGGCCCTGTTGTTACCATGAGACACCGCTATGCCTGAACTCCATACTCCTGCGAATCGCCCCGGCCCGGCCGCTGTGGCCCGGGTGACGCTCCTGCCTGCGCTGCTGGTTATCGTCGCTGTTGCTGTCGGCTGCGCCCTGGTGTCGCCTCCGGTCGGTACACGACACGAGATCCTGACTAACCCCGGCCTCTATATCGATCTGCTGGCGTTGTTGTTTCTGGTGTTTATGCTGTGGAGCTCGGCGAAGGTGCGGATGAGCCATATTGCCGTCAACTGGGTACGCTATGGGCTGCTGTTGTGGATTGCCGGCGGCACCTTTGACGTGATGGATGAGATCGTGGTTCAGCCGCGCTGGATGGGCTACTACTGCGAAGATCTGCTGCGCCTCTCCGGGATGCTGCTGACCGTGGTGGGGGTCTACAAAATTATTGAGCGAATCAATTTGCTGTACGTCGATGCGCGCTCGCAATCCCTGAAGGATGAACTGACCCAGTTACCCAATGTGGGGAGGTGATCGTTTCTGCATATATTGATCATGGTTGAGAAAACGTCGGAAAGCCTTACGGGACAAGGCTTAGAGGAAGCCGGGCCGGTTTTGCACGGCTGGCCAGGAAATGAGATTTTTTAAAAATTAATGTGATATTTTTTGCACTATTGTGGGTTGTTTACGTTAGTTATTAATAGTGTTTTAACTGGCTTTAAACGACTCTTCCGTACCAAACAACCTTTCCAACCACATCAAAATCAGAAGGGATGTTATTCAAATTTATCGTGAATGGCTTATAAGCAGGGTTGGTACTGGTCACGAAAAGCTCTGAGCCTGGTAAGCGCTGCACTCTTTTTACAATGAGTTGTCCATCAAGACGGAGCACATAGATACCCTCTCTAGGCTCTCTGTCTCCATGATTTATAAGTATTATATCCTTGTCATTCAGTACTCCTTCCATCGAATCACCCACAACGCTGATGACAGATAGCTTCGCCGGATCCGCTTTTAAATGATTCACGATCCAATATCTTCTAAATGATACTGTGAACATCGGTGTTTCGTCGTCATTCCAAGCCCCATATCCTGCAGCTGCAGCTACGTTGTAGCGCGGGACAAACACAAACTCGCCCAAATCTACATCATTCCCATGAACGTCCAAGACTCCAGAAGTTGCAGGAACAGATTGCAGTTCCGTCCCCGTTGGAGCAGGACTGTTTTGCCCGGTAGCAAGCCATTCAATGCTTACGCCTGTAGTTCTGGACAGAATAATTAAATTATCGAGAGTGGGTTGTGTGGTCCCTGTGAAGTATTTATGCATGGCTCCGTAACTGATGCCGCAGTCTATCGCAAACTGTCGAATGCTTTTATCGCCTATCGCTTTACGCAACCGCTCAGCAAAAGTGGTTCCTTTTTGATTATCCATTAAAGGATCAAAAGTGCCTTTTTTACCGTTTGGTTCCTTTTCTGTGTAAGTCATTGATACCTCCTGAATGCAATGCGATTAAATGATAGTGGTCACACCAATCACTAAAGGAACCAAAAACACTTGAAATTTTCCTTTTAGTGATCAAAACTGTTATTACAGTTAGTAACACAGAAGAGTTATTACTATGTATAAACGGATAGAATCTCAGAAATGCGCTTTAAATGGAACCACTTCATGCGATTGGCATAGAGCGGACATCATTGCTGAGTTACGTAAAAAAGGAACCACCTTAGCTTCTTTATCTCGTAACTCAGGCTTAAACGCGCGCACCTTGAACAATGCATTAGATCGTCGTTACCCAAAAGGTGAGCGGATCATCGCGTCAGCGATTGGAGTTGAGCCTTCTGAAATCTGGCCATCGAGATATGGTGAGGTGGCATGATGTGGTCAACAGTCGCTGAGCTCACAGGTTGTAATGGGATGCCAGCCACGGAAAGGGGCTGCCGTAAATACTTGGATAACCTGGCTGCAAAAGTTCCTGATGTACGCCGTAAGCGTGCCGGTACAAAAGCGTTTGAATATCATATTGATTTTTTACCCGCCAACACTCAGGAGGAAGTCAAAAATCGCTATTACAGTTCATTGCTTGCAGAAGAAAAGGTATCAACAAAAGCAGTGCGTGCACGAGCACGCAAAGACACTGCTACTAAGAAAAACATTACGCTTATACGCCAGTGTCCTGCATTGCTCGATCGAGAAGTGAACTCGTTAACAGCAAAGCAAAAACAAATCGCAGATGCCCGTGCGGTGTTGGCCATGGAAGTAGAGAAGCTTCGGGATGCTGGAATGTCACGCACAGCGGCAGTTAATTTCATCTCAATGGGATCTCGAAAAGGCTCGCTCCCCGAGCACCTGATGAAAGCGGCAGCGCTTGCTAATGCGCGTAAAGGTAACAGCCGCGCCGGTGTCGGTACCCGTAGTCTGCAGGAGTGGGTGAGCGTCTTTGAGTCAACAAAACCCGGTATCGAACGTATGGCCATGCTGGCACCCGGTCATCTTAAAGCGAAGAAACCTGAGCAGATTAAATGGTTACCTGATTTTCTTGCTCACTGGCGTAACCGTAAAGGGCCGAGTCTTACCGAGGCATATCGTGATTTCAAAGCTGAATGGACTGCTCTCTATGCTGGCCAGCCAGCAATGATTGAGGCATGCCCTTCCTATGATGCGGTTCGCCGGGCTATGGAAAAACTGCCCCGCCGTGAGAAAGCACGGGGCCGTGTCAGTGGTTCTGCTGCGCTGGCTTATGAGTGCTTCCAGAAGCGTGACTGGTCTCTGATGCCAGTTAATGGCTGCTGGATTGCGGATGGTAAGTCACTGGAAATGAAGGTCGCACATCCCGATCATGGTCGCCCGTTCACGCCTGAACTGACGTTGATTATTGATGGCCGGACACGTTTTGTCGTCGGCTGGAGCCTGGCTTTATCTGAAAGCGTTATCGCAGTGGCTGATGCCTACCGGTACGCCATGCGCCACTTCGGAAAGCCGCTGTTTGTTTACTCGGATAATGGTGGTGGTGAAACCAACAAAACACTTGATGCTGATGTGACGGGTATTTTCAGTCGACTGGGTATTGAGCACCCGACCAGTATTCCGGGCCGTCCTCAGTCTCGCGGGATCATCGAGCGACTGAACAAGGGTATACCGCGCCGTGTTGCCATGCAGTTTGACACCTTTAGTGGTGACAGCGCTGACCGGGAGCACGCACGTATTACAGCACGAGCTATTCAGTCAGCTGTAAAGGCGCAGGAGAATGGCCGCGAACTAACACCGGTACAGCGTACAGCTTTGGGGAAACTTCCCTCCTGGCAGCAGCTGCTTGACGCCATCGCTGAGGAAGTGGACGTCTACAACAACACACATGAGCACCGGGAACTGCCTAAGCGTAATGGTAAGCATATGACGCCGGCAGCGTATCGCCGCGCCGTTCTTGAGGCGGAAAGTGATGAGACGGAATATCTGACCGACGTTGAGTTGCGTGAAGCGTTCATGCCTGAAATGGTCCGTACCGCGCAGCGTGGCTGGTTACGTCTGTTCAATAACGATTATTTCTCAGAAGAATTGATCCAGGTCGACAGCGAAGACGTGCGCGTGGCCTTTGATATCCATGACCCGCAATCCGTCATTGTTCGCCGGATGGATGGCTCTTATGTCTGTACCGCCATCTGGAATGGCAATAAACGTGCAGCGATTCCGGTCAGTGCAATGGATGTAGCCGTTGAGAAACGCCGTCAGCGCCGAATGAAACGCGTTGAAGAGAAAGTCCTGGAGATTGAAGCCGAAGGCCGCTCCGTTCTGCCGGGGCAGCGATTTGATGACCTGGGGAGCTTTATCCCTGCTGAATATACCGTTGAGAAAGAAGAAGAGCCGTATTTCTTCCTTGAAACTGACCGCGACGAATATATGAAAAAAATCGGCAATAGCCGGTAAGGAGAGTTTATGAGCATACATGTTGAACTGAATGACCTTATGACCCGCAAAGGCTACAGCCAGACACAGGTAGCCAGGGCCATTGGCAAAAGCACAGCGGTTATTAATCAATACCTGCAGGGTAAATATGCCGGTGATGTTCCTGCAATTGATGCCCTGGCACGTAGCTTTATTAACCGCGAAGTGGAAAAGGAAAAATCGCAGAAAATTACAGCTCGTTTTGTCCCTACGGTCACGTCTCGCAAGGGAATGGACGTCATCAGATATGCGCATCTTGATGGCGATCTCAATGTTATTTATGGCGCTGCGGGTCTTGGTAAGACGATGATTTTGCGTGAGTACGCCGCCCAACATCGTGATGCTTTACTCATTGAGGCTGACCCGGGGTATACGGCTCGTGTGGTTCTGGAAGAGCTCTGCGGCCTGCTGGGGATTAGTAAGCGCGGGAATATGCATGAACTCAGCGAAGCCTGTATCGCGGCTCTGCGTGATTCAGGTCGTCTTCTGATGGTCGATGAGGCTGAAAACCTGCCATACCGTGCGCTGGAAACCTTACGTCGGATCCATGACAAGTCGGGTATTGGCCTGGTACTTGCTGGAATGCCTCGGCTCATCATCAACCTCAAAGGTAAGCGAGGTGAGTATCAACAATTGTATAGCCGCGTAGGCTTCGCTCTCTGTATCGGTGATTCCCTGCCGCAGAGCGATATCACTGATATTGCGGTCAGTATGCTGCCTGGTGCTGGTAGCCAGGACGTCAGCGAGGCACTGTTTAAAGCCAGCCATGGCAATGCCCGCCGGTTGTTCAAGCTGGTCCGCGGTGTCAGTCGTCATAGTGAAATCAGTGGTAATGCTGTCAGTGCTGGTGCGGTGCGTAAGTTTGCTGAAATGCTCATTAACTAGGGGGCTGCATGGCCATTATTGAAATTTCGGTCTCACGCAGAGGTAAAGGGGTTCAGGTTCGGACCCGAATGGTCAGGAATGATGATGATTCTGAACTGGTAAGGAATACCGCTAAAAGAATTCATATGTCGCTGGGGGGATTTATTCACGGTCTGGTCGCAAGGATATTCGCAAAGGTTGAAAATATATCGCCATCCCCGGCAGATAAAAACAATATTCACTAACCCATGGTCAGGAGTTGCTATGTGCCGTTTACCAATTAACGATCCAAAAATGATGGCCCCGATTAACCGCCTCATGCGTGGCGGCCTGCAGGTACTGGACATTAACACCCGGTTCCGTCGCCCTATCGTCGAAGTTGACCGCCCGTTTGAGTCGTGGCGCGGCAAGGAAGTCGAGATTACTGAGCGTAAGGACGGTAAAAGCTCACAGGTCAAAATGCTTATCTGGCGCGGGATGCATGTTATCTGGAGGTAGTGTGGCTGAGATAGTTATTACGCTCACTGAAAGCGGCGAGAACCTGAATATATCCGCGATTATATCAACAGAGAAAAAGGATTCCCGTTTAGTTAAAGATGTTTCAAACATTATTGCACCGTTAATACTGGCGACTGCCAGTGCAGAAATCGCTAAATTTTTTCAACATTTAAATGAGGCCCATCATGGATAAGAAAGAAACACAATTTACTGCAGCAACTGTTCCGGCTGATTACTGGATGGATGCCAAAGGTGCGTTAATCCCGGTAAAACTGCTGAAACCCATCGACCTTGCTCGTGATGCTCTGGTCGGCGAGATCGTTACTAAGGCGATTGAGCTTAATAAACTGATGAAGGAGTTTAAAAATAATTCCTTTGCGGATATAGCAGCATTCGTTGACCTGTCAGCAAATGAATACGATGTGAAACTGGGGGGGAAGAAAGGTAACGTCACACTTTTCACGTTTGATGGTCGCTATAAAATTCAGCGAGCTATGGCTGACCGTCTTGCCTTTGATGAGCGCCTGCAGGCTGCCAAAGAACTTATCGATCAGTGCCTGTCCGACTGGACCGAAGGTGCGAAGCCCGAGTTGAAAGTCCTGATTAACCGGGCTTTCTCAACTGACAAATCAGGTGAGGTCTCTACGGGGGCGGTTCTGGCCCTTCGGCGTTATGAGATTGATGACCCGCGCTGGCACAGTGCCATGACTGCAATCGGGGAATCAGTCCAGATTGTGGCAACAAGTGCCTATATCCGTATTTATGAGCGTATTGGTGACACTGACCAGTACCGTCCTGTTGCTCTGGATATGGCGGCGGTGTGATATGAACGCGAAAGAATTTAACCGTAAATATAAATCAGGTACTGCCTTCTGGCATCAGCGTCCAGATGAAAAAGAGCGCCGGGCGGTAAGAACTGTCGCTGCTGCTATGGATTTGAAGTCAGCGACAATTGTGGAAATTAACGTAGAGCCATGGCTTGCAAACGTGAACTCACTTACTCGTCAAAGTTAATTAAATAATAAGTGCTTTTTGAATGGCGTAATGCGTCAGGGGATGCTTACGCCTGAATACAGGATATCAATCATGAAAATATCTTTAGACAGTGTTTTTGAACGTGTGATGGCGTGTACTCACCTGCGTGCAATAACCTGGTTGATAATCGTTAGTTTTTGCATTGTCTTCTGGGGTTATTGCATTTTTTACGGGTTAAAAGCCTGGGAGTTGTTATTGACGATGTTTAAGGTGGCTTAAATGGGATTTTATAAAACGACTCAAAAAGCTGCTCTTGATGCGTGGGACAATGAAATTCATCAACGTGCAGAGCTGAAAGAGAAAGCACTCGAGTTTGCTAAAAAATTCGGCGGCAAACCGGTGTTTTGCGGTGATGCTACAGACTTCCGCTTTCACGGTCTGTCATTCGATGCTGCGCCACTGATTGGCCATAGTAGTTTATGGACGCTCTCCCGTTCGCAGAATGGTTACACCCGAGAACCACGAGGTAAGAGCCGCATTCCCCGTGAGCGCCGCGCGGAACATCTGCAGCTGCTGGACGCATGGGATGAGGGGCGTCCCACAGAAAGAATTTCAAGGGAGCCTTACTGGAAAGCGCTGGGCCTTGAATGGGGGATGTTGATCCTGTGTGGTATCACCCATTTTCGGGTCGGGGATGTCATTTATTTCAAAACCTCCACCACTCCCTCTAAAGGCTCTGGCGTAATAGAAATTGTTGAATCGGAATTTTACGACGCTGAAATAGCGCTGAATCTGACAGGGGAAAGCCATGGCTGATTATCTTTGCGTCTCCGGTTGTGAGATCCAGGAGATGGGTGATAGACGCGTTTATCACCTTAATAATAATTCCGTTGTTATCGAACATCCGAAATACCCAGGAAAGACTCGATTTCAGTTTTATACCCATAGCGGGCAGTCAATCCGTAAGCCTGCTGATAAGACCGCAATGAAACAGGCCGTAGAACGTCACAAAAAACGCTGGAGATTAGCATGAATACTGAAAACCATTTTATTACCACCGGGTCAGGTCAGCACTTTTATTTTTGTAATTCTGGTCCTGATATTGTGTATATCGAAGATATCGCCCTGGCGCTTTCTAACTTGTGTCGTTTTACTGGCCATCTCGACGAGTTCTACAGCGTCGCGCAGCATTCTGTACTGGCCAGTTACCTGGTGCCGTCTGAGTTCGCGCTTGAAGCACTCCTGCATGATGCCAGTGAGGCTTACTGCAATGATATTGCTGCGCCGCTAAAAGCCCTGCTACCGGATTATCGTGGCATTGAAAAATGGGTTGAAGGTTTAATCAGCCAGAAGTTTGGCACGCCTGAAACTATCAGCCCGGAGGTCAAACAGGCCGATCTCATTATGCTGGCTACTGAGCGGCGGGATTTATTTATTGATGATGACACTGAATGGGCCATTCTTCGGGGGATTCAGCCGACGAATGAATTTACGATTAATCCTCTTCTGCCCCGCCAGGCAAGAAAGCTGTTTATGGAGCGCTGGCATGAGCTCAGTTCGAAAGTCTGATAAATCAGAAAAGCTGAAACTGATGGAGGAAGCATCACGGTTCAGAAATGCGAAGGAACGCCGTCTCTTTTGGACTGACATTGTGACCATCCTTCTTTCATTTTTGCTTCTGTTTATATTTAACATCGTTTTACAGAAATGATTAATGAGGTGTTTTATGGGGAATATAACCCGGGAAAAACGCGATAGCTTTATAAAGCAAATCATTGATGAAACCAGACTAAGAGGACGCCTTACGGTTCGTGATGCCTGCCAGATGTTAGGGATGAACAGAGATGCAGTTCAGCGTTACTTCAAAATTGCAGAAAATAGCGGAGAAGTTTACCGCCATGGGAATCTTGGGTTGTTTCCTGATTACAGGGCGACAATTAAATTTGACCTGCAGCGGTATACCAGCAAGAAGGCAGCAAAAGATAATTCGCAGGGTCAAAAACTTAACAGTGCTTCTGATTGTCTTCGGAGGACTCATGAAGTACCTGCTCCGTAATATATCCGCCGATATTTTTAACCGGCGTTATCCGGTGGGGTCCCGGTTTCGGTACTACATCGTTCCCGGAATGCCAGAGGTTGAAGTGGTCACCACCACATCCGAGGCCTGGCATGTACGTAACGGCCGGCTGGTCGTCCGGGTGGAAGGGAAAATCGGGGGCGTGTCGGTCAACAAACTCGAACCCATTCAGTGAGTCATTCTTGCAGGCACTTTTATGAGTGCCTGCCGTAATGGCAACCATCAGGAGGTAATATGTCCACTCCAGCAAAACGCGGCCTTATTGGGGCCATCAAAGCCGGCCAGTCTCATCTGGGCTGGGATGACGCAACTTATCGGGCCGTTCTGGCGCGTCTGTGCAACGGCAAAACTTCATCCACTAAATGTTCCCTTGAGGAGCTGCAGGCCGTGCGTGAATACATGCACGACCAGGGTTTTCCGCGCCAGTCAGCGCGTCATGGAAAACGTCCTAACGTAGCCCGTTCACGTAAAACCATGCTCAGCAAAGTTGAAGCTTTGCTTGCAGATGCGAAACGGCCGTGGAATTATGCCGAGAAAATGTGCGATCATATGTTTCAGGTTAAGCGCGTCGAATGGTTAACAACCGAACAGTTGACCAAACTGATGCAGGCGCTGGCCATTGACGCAAAACGGCGTAAAAAACGGGAGACAACCGATGAATCTGCAACAGGTAACAGAGCTACTGCCCCCGGTAGTCATTCAGATAGCTGACCTTATCGGCTTCCCCGCCACTGAACGCCTACTTTCAGCGTTCGGTGGTACAACCTTTCCGATCGGAAAAGGTCTTCGCGCTCTAGGTGCTCAACGAGCCGCTCTCCTTCGCGATACTATCGGCGACCATAACGCTCAACTGCTATTCAAAAACTTTGGTGGTTTTCCACTTTATCTTCCGCGTTGTGAGCAGGCATTACGTGAACTGCGTAACCTGCGGTTTCTCGCTGATTTTGATGAGGCAAGCCGGAACGGCACATCATCGCTAATGGCGATGACGATTTTGTGTCCTAAATATGGATTTAGCGATCGCACTGGTTGGCATCTGCTGGCTCAGAGAAAAATAACCATCAAAACTAGTCAAGGGTCATTGTTTTAAAAGGATTTATATGAAATACAGCGCATTTATTTTACTAATGATGAGTTTCTGTATTGGAGCCAAAATGATTCCAAACACAGAAATGGTAAATTTATATAATAATCAAATACCTCAGACTCGAATTTTAATGTCTGAATTAAATGAAGTAATGAAAATTACTGAACCAGTATTTGATTTATATAAGCATATGAGAGGCCTGACTCCTGAGGCAGTAGCCCTAAGCCAGCATCTGATGCAGATCCAGGAGAAAAGTGATGAATTATATGGTAAAGCGCCAATAGCCACACCATTTACCTCTTGCCGTAGTCTCACAGGCGTTGCTTATAACTACTGGATTGAAAAACTTGATAGCTTGAACACACAAAATGAAAAACGCTTAGATGCATTGTTTGAACAATACAATAAATTGGTTAAAGAATGCTCGAAACAGATAAAAACACCACCTCCAAAAATGGTTGAAGAGCTGGCAATTATTGATGTAACACAATGAACCCACTGAAGCCCCTCAATCTGATTTACTGATCCCCCTCTCGCGATACTGACACCACCTTTACTTTCTGTGGTGTCAGATTCATGAATCTCAACGATTTCCAGCGAGCCGCCGGCATAACACAGCAGCGGGCGCAGCAATGGCTTGAGCCGCTGAATGCGGCGATGGCTGAATTCTTTATCAATACCCCGCTGCGCCAGGCTGGCTTTATCGCACAGCTGGGGCATGAGAGCCTTCGGTTTACCCGGGTCGTCGAAAGCCTGTACTACCGTGATGCTGCGCGTCTGGCGATGATTTTCCGTTCTGACTTCGATCTCAACAAAAATCGTAAGATTGAGCCGTCAGAACTGGCACTGGCCCAGCAGTTCGTCGGCAGGCCGGAGGCGACCGCCAATTTTGTCTATGCCAACCAGGGCGGCAACGGCCCGGAGTCCTCCGGTGACGGCTGGCGCTATCGCGGCCGCGGGTTAATTCAGATCACCCTCAAGAACAACTATCGAGCCTGCGGGCAGGGGCTTGGGCTGGACCTGCTGAAAAATCCCGACCTGTTGCTGGACCCGGTGAACGCGGCCCGTTCTGCCGCCTGGTACTGGTACCAGCATGGCTGTAATGCGCCTGCGGATGCGGCCAACGTGGTAGAAGTCACCCGCAAAATTAACCCCGCGCTGGTTGGTCTCGATGACCGTGCCATGCTTTTCGAGAAAGCCCGGAGGGTGTTATGTCCCTCAAAGAACTGATTTCTAACCCGTCGGGCCGGCTCAGCACCTCCGACACAATTACTTTTTTTACCTTCCTGGTCACGTCCGCGATCGTCATCTGGTACGGCTACAGCCTGCAGCTGCAGGAGTGGATGTTTACTGCCTACATCGTTGCCTGGGCGGGTCATAACATCGGTTCAAAACTGGTGGCCATGAAGCGTGACCAGCCTGCATCCACACCTAACGGAGGCACCCCCGATGGCCAGTAAACTCTGGGCGCTGGTTAAACCGCTGCTCCCTTGGCTGGTTGCTGTCGCACTGATTCTTTTCGTCGGTATCTGGATCGGGATTCAGGTGACAGCCATCCAGATGCGTGACGACGTTCAGACGGCGAACAACGCTACAGCGACCGTTCAGAAAGCCTTCGACAATTACAAAATTGAGCGTGAAAAAACAGATGCCGATAAGGCCAGACAAAACCAGTCGCAACTGCAGGCTCAGGTGAATCTCGCCGAGCACTACCGCCAGCAGGCGGACAAATTGTCCGGGGAGCTGCTGGCCAAAGGAAAGGCATTGACGATTGCACAGCAAAAACTGAGGGAAAAAACTGATGAACTTGCACGTAAAGATGGTCCTGGCTGGACTGGTATTGGTCCCGGGGCTTTGTGCCTGTACGGGCAAAACCTCGGCTATCCCGTCGGACCCGGTTGCAGTGAATATCTGTCAGCAGCCAACGGCGGAAATGCTGGAAATTCCGGCGATGCCGGCCGCGCCGGAGGCGGACTCTCCCCCCGGGGCATTCTCGGGCACAGTAACGCCTACGGCGAATGGTGCCAGCTCATCCGCAACAAACTAAATACCATTCGCCAGCTCTACGGTAAGGAGCCGCAATGACCCCTGACCAGATTTATCAGATATTGCTGGGCGGTCTTGGGCTCTTCGGCGGTATCTGGATACGCCGGCTGCAGTCGGATATTCGGGACCTCGAAAAAGCCGTTGAGCGTATCAAGGATGAATATCAGCGCCGGGAGGATTCCCGCCGCGACCATGACCAGCTGATAGACCGCATCCGCGATATCAAGGAATCTGTTGATCGCGTACTCGAAAAACTGGACAAGAAGGCAGACCGGACATGAAGGCCAGACAAAAGCGGCGTCAGCGTCGTATCACAACAGCAAACGTCACAGCGTCGCCCCGGCTGACCAGTGATGACCCGTTACTGCTTCTGCAAAAGTTACTGACCGAGCAACGTCAGCCGCTTTCATCCGACATCATGCCTGAGCTGGAGAAAATCTCCGGGGCGGTGATGCGTATCGATCGGCGTATTGATGCGATGGAAAGCCGGGTTATCCGTCAGGGGGCTATCTCCGGTGGACTGACCGGGGCGCTGTCGGGCGGACTGGTCGTGACGACCATTTCCTTAATCAAGGCCAAGATGGGGTTCTGATATGGCGCATCCGCCCGAGACAAGGGAAAAAGTTCGGCGGCTTTATATTCAGAGCCAGCTGTCGCTGCAGATCGTTTCTTCACAATGCGGCGTCAGTTTTGCGACGGCCGCCCGCTGGAAGAAAGACGCGCAGGACAGCGGCGACGACTGGGACAAGCTCCGTGCCGCCAACGTGCTGGCGGGTAATGGTATGGAGGACGTCGGCCGGGCGATCCTGATGGGATTGCTCGTTCAGTATCAGACCACTATCGAGCAGCTCAACGTTGATTCGCAGCTTCCGCCTCAGGCCCGCGTCGAACTGCTGGCCAGCCTCAGCGATGCTTTCAACAAGGCGACGGTGGCGAGCAAGCGCGTTCTGCCGGAAACCTCGCAGCTGGCCACAGCGATGGAGGTCATCACAATGCTGTCCACCTTCATCAGTGAACACTATCCGAAGCATATGGAAGCCTTTGTCCAGGTGCTGGAACCCTTTGGTAATGAGGTGCAAAAACACTATGGCTGACAAATTAATCCCGGTGAATTCCCGCGTCAGCGTAATGGCGAGCCAGGTGGCTTGCGTCATTGCGCCTGATTATAAGGAGTACGTCGAAGTCCATTTGCTTGATGGCCGTGTTGAATATCTGGAGTACGCCATGCGACAAGACCGCTGGAGCGCCAAGTCCCGTTTTGAGCAGGCTGTTAACGACGCTTTAAAGGGGGAGTAAATGTTCATTTCCGCCGTTGTGAAAAATGTGTCTCACGATCGCCTGTCATTCATCTGTCCGGGATGCGGTTTTTCCCATCAGGTGACCATTGGTCAGGGTGCAGGGCCGCGCTGGGACTGGAACCATGATTATGTTCGTCCGACCTTTAACCCCAGCATCCTGGTGAGCTGGGAAGAGCCGAGCGATAACCCTGCATATTTTGATGACCCGACTAAGGACCAGCACCGTGTCTGTCACAGCTTTGTGCGCGATGGTCTCATCCAGTATCTGGCGGACTGCACGCATGAACTGGCCGGGCAGACCCTTCCTTTACCCCGTATTGAGGGCTGACAGATGCGTTTTTTACTAAGCCTGCTTTTTGATGTGATCGTTGCAGTTTCTCTGACATTGGGTGTTCTGTGGTGCGATGAAAGATTGTTGAATATCGGTTATTTTGCCGGCTGGTTTTTCGGTGTAGTCAACCTGACTGGCCTCGCCAGCGCAAATGGCCGGGCAACTATTGCGCGTGAATATAAGCCCCGCACTTTGCTCTGGCGCGGTTATGACGTGCTGACGGATACGGCGTTTATTGTGTTTGCCATCTGGTCTGGCTGGTATGTCATGGGGGCCGTCTATGCGCTGCAGGCTGCGATAAAGGCGCAGATGTATGCAGAGCTGGAACGTAAGTTAACAGCACAGGCTGTGCCGGAGTAACCCAGTGACGCGTAAAAAGAATGTCAGCCTGAATAAAAAGGAGTTTGAGGCCCAGCTCAACGAGCTGGCCGCATCGCTGCGTCGGTCCATCGAGGCGGAACAGGTCGGCTTTGACCCGTCTCAGGAGGCGGTAAATCAGCGTCGTGATGCAGTACGGGATCCGGTTACCGGCTTTCGTTACTTCGTGCAGAACTACTTCCCACACTATATCCGCCACAAGGACGAATCGGAGCTGCACAAGTTCCTGTTTCAGCGTCTGCCTGAAATCGTTAATGCGACCGTCAGTCAGCAGGACGCCATCGCAGCTCCCCGTGGTGAGGCCAAATCGACCATAGTCAGCCAGCTCTTTGTTCTGTGGTGCATCATCCTGGAGCTGAAAAAATACCCGGTCATCATCATGGATAGTATCGACCAGGCGTATCCGATGCTGGAAGCCATCAAGGCGGAGCTCTGCTGGAACCCGCGTCTGAAGATGGATTTTCCTGAAGCCTGTGATCCTGGCCGCGTCTGGCAGATGGGTACCATCCTGACCGCCACTGATATCAAGGTGCAGGTTGCCGGCAGCGGTAAAAAACTGCGTGGCCTGCGCCATGGCCCGTATCGTCCTGACCTGGCCATACTGGATGATATTGAAAATGATGAGCTGGTCCGCAACCCGGATCAGCGCGACAAGCTGGATAACTGGCTGAAAAAGACCGTCCTGCCGCTGGGTGGCGCGGGGGCCAAATTTGATGTTATCTACATCGGGACCATTCTGCATTACGACTCAGTGCTATCACGTACCCTGAAAAACCCGCTTTGGAAACGCAAACGCTTTAAGGCACTCATTACCTGGCCGTCAGACATGACGCTCTGGGATAAGTGGGAAGAAATTCTGCGTAACAACGACGAGGATGGCGAGCTGTTGGCCCGGACGTTCTACGACGAACACCGGGAGGCGATGGAAGCCGGCGCGGTAGTTTCCTGGTCAGCGCGGCCACTCTATACCCTGATGTTGATCCGCGCCCGTGACGGTCACAGCACCTTCGACAGTGAATACCAGAATGACCCGGTCAGCGGCGATGATGCACCGTTCGCCACCTGTATCACCTTCTGGGTGAACCGGCTGAAAGAATGGTCATTCTTTGGCAGCATTGACCCCAGTCTGGGTCTGAAAGGTAATTCCCGCGATCCGTCGGCGATTCTGGTCGGCGGCTTTAACCGGATGACCGGCGTTCTGGACGTCGTCGAAGCCCGCATTAAAAAGCGTCTGCCGAGCGTCATTATCAGCGACACCATCGCGCTGCAGCGGGAATACGGCTGTCTGTGCTGGTCGGTTGAGGCGGTTCAGTTTCAGGAGTTCCTGCGTACTGAGCTGGTTCGTCAGTCAGCAGAGCTGGGGGTCCCGGTCCCGGCGATGCCGGTTACTCCGCACTCAGACAAAATCCTGCGTATCGAGTCCCTGCAGCCTTACGTGTTCAACAAACTGATTCGGCTCAGCCCGGCCCAGGTCACCCTGATAGAGCAGCTCCGCCATTTCCCCATGGCAGACCATGATGATGGCCCGGATGCGCTGCATATGCTCTGGGCGCTGTGCAACTCCTTTGGGACGCGAGACGGGTTCCGCCACGTTCCGCGCCGGCAGGACGATGACAGAGATAATGACAACAGACATTCAGGCCAGTCGCGCCAGCGTTCCCGCTCGCGCTTTGGCAACGGAGGATGGTAATGGGCAAGATAGTTGATCAGTGGGGCCGCCCATTTGATAAGGCGGTAACAAAAGCGCCGCAGACCGCACGGATGATTCAGCTTAACAGCACGTATCCGGCTCACCCCTCACGGGGGCTGACGATTAGGCGTCTGCCGCGAATACTGCAGGAAGCTGAGCAGGGTTATCTTTCCTCTCAGGCTGACCTTTTTGACGATATGGTCGAAAAGGATGGCCATATCTTTTCGGAGATGGCCAAGCGTAAGAATGCGTTACTGGGTCTCGACTGGAGCATTGAACCCCGGCGCAATGCGACGGCGGAAGAGAAGAACCTCGCGGCCATGGTTCAGGAGTGGTTCGACTCTCTCGATAATCTGGAAGATATCATCCTGCAGGCAGCGGATGCGATCGGGCATGGTTTCAGCTGTCAGGAGCTGGAATGGGAACTGGAAGAGAATGTCTGGCTACCCAGCGCCGCCCACCTCAGGCCGCATCGCTGGTTCCAGGCACGCCCTGACCGTGGCGATAATATCCGCCTGAATGATGGCAGCATTGACGGTGCAGAGCTGATGCCGTTCGGCTGGATGGTCCATAAGCATAACGCGAAAACCGGCTTTACCGGTCAGTCGGGTCTGTATCGCGTGCTGGTCTGGCCGTACCTGTTCAAGAACTTTGCGGTTCGCGATCTGGCGGAGTTTCTGGAGATTTATGGTCTGCCGGCGCGCGTCGGTAAGTACATGGCCGGCGCAACGGACCAGGACAAAGACGCGCTTTTCGAAGCGCTGGTTACCCTGGGCCACAATGCGGCGGGTATTATTCCACAGGGTACCGACATTGACTTCAAATCGGCAGCATCCGGCCAGGCTGACCCGTTTGTTGCGATGATGGACTGGTGTGAGCGCACACAATCAAAAGTGATCCTCGGGGCAACCCTGACCAGCCAGGCAGATGGCAAGACCTCAACCAATGCGCTCGGCAATGTACACAACGATGTTCGCCACGACATCCTGGTTTCAGACGCCAAGCAGCTGCATGGCTTCTTCAGTAGCATGATTGATATGCTGCTGCGGATTAACGGGTATGAAGTCTCGCGCCGTCGCCTGCCTAAATTTTTATTTGATACCCGGGATATCGAAGAGATTGCGTCCTTTTCTACTGGCGTTAAAAACCTGGTTGAATCCGGTGTTAAAAGCATACCAGCGTCCTGGGTGCATAAGAAACTGGGTATTCCTGTCCCCCAGAAGAATGAAGCGGTACTGGAGGCTCCCGCTCAGGTCAGCTCACCGTCCCCGGTTGCGCTGAATCAGCGATTCCGGCGCATTGCTGCCCTGACCACCGCAGCAGAGCTGTCAGACCCGGCACAGGAAGCGCTGGATAATGGGCGCCCGGTACCGGAGAAAATCACGGCTGCGATGGAAAAGCTGATTGCGCCGCTGGTTGTGGCGTTGCAGGACGGAAAACTTCCGGATGAAGCCATGGATATCATCGCCGGCAGTTATCCTGACCTGGACGACAGCGAGCTGGTCACCCTGCTGGAGCAGGCGCTCTTTGTCTCCGATGTATGGGGGCGGCTGAATTCCGATGCCTGAAAGCGTTGATCTGAGTTATGCGATCGGGCTGAAACCTGCTCAGGCCATCGAGTATTTCCAGTCCAAAGGTTACACCATCGGCTTTAACTGGCATGAGGTGGAGGCGCGGGCGCACGCGACGGCGTTCACCGTCGCCGGCATCCTTCGCCAGGATATTCTGCAGGACGTGCGTGCCGGCCTGCAGGACTCGCTGGACAACGGGCTGACGCTCGAGCAGTTCCGCCGGCAGATGACGCAGAAGCTGACGCAGAAAGGCTGGCTGGCCGATAAGGCTAAGCTAGTCGCCGATGAGGATGGCGTACTGGAGGGCAAGCAGTTAACCCCGCGCCGGCTACGTACCATCTTTGAAACCAATATGCAGTCGTCCTACGGTGCCGGCCGCTACGCCCAGCAGATGGAGAACGCCGCCGACCGCCCGTACTGGACGCGCGTGGCGGTTATGGACCTGCGCACACGCCCCGCACACGCGGCACTGAACGGACTGACGGCCCGCTATGACGATCCCATCTGGCAGTTTGCCTATCCGCCCGACGGCTGGGGATGCCGCTGCCGCGTCCGGGCACGTTCGCAAAGCGATATCGACGGCAAGAGCATCTCCGTCTGGTCGAGCGAGGGGCATCTGGAAACCGTGCAGCAGGCATGGGGGCCGCAGGATACCCGCGAGGTGCAGGCGTTCCGCTACAACGGTCAGCTCTATACCCCGGATGCCGGCTTTGGCCACAATCCGGGTCAGGGCTGGCTGGCGGGTCTTGGTCAACGCCTGATGGACCGCTCAACCAATGCACCACCACAGATGGCCGCGCTGGCTGTTCAGCACACACTTTCGGAGCCGCAGCTGCTTGACGCGATCACGTCAGACATCCGCCGCTTCGTGAATCAGTCGCTGCTGCGTGAGCCAGCCGGTGCTTTCCGTCATGCCGGCGCACTCAGCACCCGCACACTCGATGCGCTTTCTGGTCGTGGCCGTATGCCCGACGCCGCAGTGATGACGGTGACCGACAGCGCGGTGGTACAGTCACCCGGGCCACTCTGGGAGCAGTTGCCGGCACAGCTGCGCCAGCCTGCAGCGGTTCTGGCTGATGGTGACGATCTGCTTTATGTCATCCGCAATGGCGAGTCACTCCACCAGGTGCGGGCCGTTCCCGGGCAGAACGCTGCAGGTTACGAGCTGCAGTTACCGGACGGTGGCGCAGAACTGACACCGGCGTCCCTGCAGTCGCTGGCTGAATTACCGATACTGGAGGGCGCGTTAAATGGCCTATGAAATCGTTTTTGACGTCACCGACTTTGAGCGCTCACTGGGCGAGCTCATCAGAAGCTTTGAGAATCGTGCGCCACTGATGCGAATGCTGGCCGGGATGATGGAGGACGCCGTCCAGGAGAACTTCGAACAACAGGGCCGACCTAAGTGGCTCGGATGGAGTCCACGTTATGCCAGGCGGCGGGGGCCAGGTCAGATACTGCAGCGATCTGGTCGGCTGGCTTCGAGCATCGCTCAGTACAGCGACAACGATATGGCGACCGTCGGGACTAATGTCATCTATGCCGGCATTCACCAGTCTGGCGGAAAGATTAGCATCCCGGCCCGCAGTCAGCAGGCGTACTATCGCCAGAACAAGGACGGTACCCTGAACAATAAGTTTGCCCGCAAGAGTAAAGCTAATTACGCAGAGTGGAATACCATCCCGGCATATGAGATTAAAATGCCTGCCCGCCCGTTTCTTTTTCTGGCCGAATCCGACGTCAGCGCTATGGAAGAAAAATCGGTGAATTATTTCAGCCAGATCTACCGGTAAAGCCTGAAAACCGAAAACGCGCTGTAACGCATCACAGGGCGTTTTCTTGCTCGCCACCTCACGGAACTACCCTGACAGGGTGCTCAGGCGTTTTTAAAAGCGGTTTAAAAACGTTTAGCGCTATTGCCCTGTAGCGGGACAGAGTGACATGATGTAACAGTACTCTCTTCCTTTATATACCCACTGAAGCCCGTCAACTTATTACGCCGCTATATTCCCTGTACTGTCGGCGTCATGAAAACACATATCGCGTCACTCTCACAGGTTATCAGCGCTGCAAATCGCGGCGTGATCCAGCTGTTGCCGGCCGGTACCTTCCGTGCCGGCGACGGCCGCCCGGCAGAATGCCCGGATGGCTGGTTTATTGATGCCACGATCGCGGCATCATTAATCGCCGCCGCTGACGCCCGCCAGACTCCCTATGTCATCGACTACGAACACCAGACCCTGCGTTCAGCGAAGAACGGGCTACCCGCTCCGGCTTCGGGCTGGTTTAAAAAGCTGGAGTGGCGTGAAGGGGTTGGCCTGTTTGCCGTGGATGTTGAATGGACTGACGCCGCTGCTGCCGCTATCGATGCCGGTGAATACAAATTTATTTCCCCCGTTTTTCTTTACGACGCGACTGGTCTGGTCACCACGTTAATCAACGCGGCCCTGACCAATACGCCCGCCCTGGACGGCATGGATGAGGCAATGCTTGCCGCAGCCTCCCTCCTCGCCGCCACTTCAACTGAGGACACAACGATGGATGAATTGCTGGAACAGCTCCGCTGGTTCCTGGGTCTGCCGCTTTCGTCAACCGAAGCCGACATTCTCAACGAGCTGCAGAAGCTCATTAACAAAATTAAGGCTTCGGACAGTCAGGCTGCCGCGGGTCTTGCCTGGATTAACAGGCTTGAGGCCAGCGTCGCTGCGCTGACGTCTCAGGTTGAGAATCCTGATCCTGCTCTCTGGGTATCCGTGGATGTCATGAATCAGGCGATTGAACAGGCCCGGGCCTCAGGTGAGGAGCAGATTGCCCAGCTGACGCTGCAGCAGTCCACAGAGCTGATTCAGGCGGCCTTGTCTGATGGCCGTTTGTTGCCGGCGCAAAAAGGCTGGGCGGAGGCGCTGGCCAAATCCAGCCCCGACAAACTCCGCGATCATCTGAGCAAGCAACCGCGTATCGCCGCGCTCACCACCACGCAGACCGGGGGCCGTCCGCCAGCTGGCCTGCCATCCCGTGCAGTAGATGCCCCGGATGATGAACTGAATCCGGCCGTACTGAGCGTGATGGGCCTTAATCCGAACGATTTTATCGAGGGAAACAGCAATGTCTGATCGTAACACCCCCTGGCGCAATGGTGAGCTTGTCGCCGCGCCTGTGGCTGCGGCCACAATGATTTATGGCGGGCACATGGTTGGCCTGAATGCCAGTGGCATGGCCGTTCCTGCCGCAGCCACCGCCTCCCTGACCATTTTCGGCGTTTCCGATGAGTACGCGGATAACACTGCCGGTGCGGCCGGGGCGACGTCGGTCATGGTTCGTCGCGGTAAAGCCTGGAAACTGGCCAACTTCTCCGGGGACGCTGTAACCCAGGCTGAAGTCGGTAAGACCTGCTATGTCGCGGACAGTATCACCGTCGCCAAAACCAGCAACACCAATGCGCGACCGGTGGCCGGTACCGTTATTGCCGTCGAGTCTGATGGCGTCTGGGTTGAAATTTAAGGAGAACAGCCGTGATTGTTAACAAGCAGAACCTGAAAACCATTTTTATCGGTCTTAAGAAGACCTTTCAAAATGCGTTTGATCAGACCCCTAACGACTGGCAGCAGATTGCCATGGTCGTGCCGTCCAGCACCAAGGAAGAGAACTACGCCTGGTTGTCGCGTTTCCCGAAAATGCGTGAATGGGTTGGCGAAAAAGTGGTGAAAGCCCTGGAAGGCTTCAGCTACACCATCCGTAACAAAGACTGGGAAGCGACCATTGAGGTCGATCGTAACGATATCGAAGACGACACCATGCTGGGTTATGCACAGCAGGCTCAGGGTGCTGGCCAGTCTGCCGCAGAACTGCCAGCCGATATTATCGGCCGGCTGCTGAGCGGTGGTTTCACCAACTTCTGTTATGACGGCCAGTACTTCTTCGATACGGATCACCCGGTCGGTAGTGGCGTGGCGTCCAACAAAGGCACGAAAGCGCTGTCTGCAGCATCGTTCGCCACAGCCCAGGCATCTTACGGTGCAGCCCGTTCAGCGATGCGTGACTTCAAGGATGACGAAGGTGAAAACCTGCGTATCCGCCCGGGTCTGCTGGTTGTCCCGCCGGCGCTGGAAGATACCGCCAACTATCTGATGACCGCCGATCGTTTCCCGGATAACACACCAAACATCTACAAAGGGACAGCGAAAGTCCTGGTGTGGCCGGGGCTGGCTACCGATACCGAGTGGTATCTGTTTGACAACACCCAGCCGGTGAAACCGCTGGTCTATCAGGAGCGTAAAAAGCCGGTATTCGTCGAGCAGACCAATATGGACAGCGACGACGTCTTCCTGATGAAGAAGTACAAATTTGGTGCCGAGGCCCGCTCCAACGGCGGTTATGGCTTCTGGCAGATGGCTTTTGGTTCAACCGGGGTGGATGCATAAATGCCTGAAATTACGATTACTTCCAAGCGCGACGGTTTCCGTCGCTGCGGTGTGGCACACCGTGACGTGCCGGTAACCTGGCCTGATGGCAGTTTTACTGACGAGCAGATCGCCATCCTGCGTGCCGAGCCGGCGCTGGTTGTCCATCTCGGCGCGGTCAGCGGCGATGACGACAAACTAAAAATCGCTCAGGGACGGATTCAGGAGCTGGAGGCTGTCGTGCTGCAGCTCAACGACGACGCGGCTGGTCTGAAGAGTCAACTGGCTCAGGTGACCGCTGACCGCGATCGTCTGCAGGAAGCGCTGACGGCCGCAGGCAGTGCATCCGTCTCAGAGGTGAAGGAAAACGGTGCTGACGATACCGCTGCCGCTGAGTCTTCGGCTAAAGCGAAAAAGTAAGCGGAGTCAGCTATGTACGCAACCCGGGACGATATGGTCAGGCAGTTTGGTGAAACGGAATGTATCGCGCTTTCCGATCGTGATTTTACCGGTGAGATTAATGACGACGTGCTGAACGGTGGCCTTGAGCGGGCCACCGCCACCATCGACAGTTATCTCGCTGGCCGTTATCCGGTGCCATGGACTGATACGCCCGGGATCCTGACGGGTAAGTGTTGCGATATCGCCCGGTACGAACTCACCGGCGCAGAGACGCAGAACACAGAGGAGATACGTCAACGTTATGAAGACGCAATCAGGTATCTGGAGCGTGTGGCTGATGGCCGCATCACGCTGGGCCGTCTCCCGGATGGTTCAGTCGCTCAGGGTGGGAGTGTTTCCCGCTTTTCCTCGGCTGGCCGGGTTTTCGGGCGCAGTGAAACGGATGGGGGTGCATTTTGATTATCACGCAAATCGAATCCGCCATTATCGACAGGCTCACCCGGGGGCTCGGCAAACTGGTCCGCGAGGTGCGTTCCTACAGTGGCGAACTCGATGGCGATCCTGCTGATGTCATTCGCCAGCTTCCGGGCGTCTGGGTCACTTTTGGCGGTGTACAGGGTTCAGAACTGCTGAGCACCGGCCGTAATAAGTGGCGGGATACCGGGCGTTTTGTGGTCCTCGCCGGAGCACGAAGCGTGCGTAGTGATCAGGCTACCCGCCACGGTGGACCGTCATTCAACGAGGTCGGCTCCTACCAGCTTGTTTACGCCATCCGCCGGCTGTTGGCACGGCAGGACCTGGGATTACCGATTGAGCATCTGATGCCTGGCAAGGTGCGAACCCTGTTTAACACGCAGGTAAAAGCGGCGGCAATGTCTGTTTTTGCCTGCGAGTTCGACACCCGCTTTGATTCGGAATCACTGGAGAACGGTCGCTTCCCGCTGGCTCCCGCCGACCTGCCATCCGGTCATCCTGACCTGATTTTTGGCGAATATGGCGGTGCGCACAGCCCGGATGACCCGGCCTGGCTGACCACTGATTTGCGGTATTTCCTGAACGGCCAGGAGCCGTTCGCTGCTGAGGATATTATTCATCATGAAAGTGAAAGCCCGTGAAGGGATCCGGGTACCGCGCGAGGATAACGCCCGCCGGTACATCGAGCAGGAACCGGTTGAGGTTCCTGAAAGCACCTACTATCTGCGGCGTCTGAATGAGGGCGACCTGGTGAAGGTGACAGATGCGACCGTTGATGTTACGGCCGCTGCAGCAACGACCGGCAAAGGAACCAAATAATGTCCAGCCCGAATATTTCTTTCGACAACATCCCGTCGAGCATCCGCAAACCGGGGCAGTATTTTGAGTTCAATACGAAACTTGCTGTCCGCACGTTGCCGGCGAATGCGCAAAAAGTGTTGATTGTCGCCCCGATGCTCGCCAGCGGCAGCCTTGAACCGCTTGTGGCCACCAGTGTATTCAGCGGCGATGAAGCCGCAGTGTACTTTGGTTACGGCTCCATTGCGCATCTGATGGTGGTAGCGGCCATCAATACCTATTCCTACCTCGATCTGACCGTTATCGGTGTCAGTGATGCCAGCGCCGGGGTTGCCGCTGCTGGTACGCTGACCATCACCGGGCCTGCCAGTTCGCAGGGTGTGGTCAGTCTGTGGATCGGCAAAACCCGCGTGGATGTGGCCGTCAGTGCGGCAGATACCGCAACTGAAATCGCTGCAGCGATGAAAACTGCGATCGATAATCAGCCGGAGCTGCCCGTTACTGCCGCAGTGTCAGCTGGTGTCATGACCCTGACCGCGAAGAACAAAGGTGCGGCCGGCAACGATATCCGCCTGCGTGCGCAGACCACTGCATCCGGTACGACGACTGCCATCGTTGCAATGGCCAGCGGGGCCACTGACCCGGATATCGCACCGGCGCTGGCGAACGTCGTGGCAGCAGGCCACAACATCATCGTCAGCCCGTTCTGCACCCAGACCACGCTGACAGCACTGCGTACCCATCTGGATTTTGTTTCCGGCCCGATGGAGCAACGCGGCGCGGTAGGCGTCGCCGGCTGGCCGGGTACGCTTGCCGCCGGTACCACACTGGCATCACAAATCAACAGCGGGCGGATTACGGTGGGCTGGCATAACGGTTCCGTTATGCTGCCGGCAGAAATTGCGGCGGCATATGGCGCACGCATTGCCAGTGAAGAAGACCCGGCCCGACCGCTGAACACCCTGACACTGGCGCTGGATGTGACGGACCTCGCCAGCCGCCCGGGACGAACCGAGCAGGAAAACGCGCTGCATAACGGACTGACTCCGTTTGAAGTGGGTTCCGGCGAGACGGTGCAGATCGTCCGCGCTATCACGACCTATACCCGCAATGCCAGCGGCGTCGATGATGTGTCCCTGCTGGACCTGACGACCATCCGCACGCTGGATTACGTGCGTAAAGCCTGCCGCGAGCGAATTGCGCTGCGCTTCCCGCGAGAAAAACTCTCTACGCGTACGCCTCCACTGGTCCGCAGCGAGCTCTACGACGTGCTGCTGAAGCTGGAAGAGCTGGAAATCATTGAGGAAGTTGACGCCAATAAGGACGCGCTGATCGTCGAGCGTGACAGCCAGGATGTTAACCGCCTGAATGCCCGTATTCCGTCGGATGTGGTGAACGGTCTCCACGTCTTCGCCGGTCGCATCGATTTGCTTCTGTAAGGAGAGCATGTAAATGGCACTTGAAGAATACGTCGGCTCAATCGTCCTGTACGTGGACGGCCAGGAGATTGAGGTTACCGATATTCGTCCCCAGACGAACACCGGCCGCAAGCTGGTGAAGACCATGAACCGGACCGGCCGCGCCAAAGGTTTTTCGAAAGGTATCGCAGAGCATTCATTGCAGATCACCGTCGTCATCCCCAAAAACGTTGCTCAGCCGGACTGGGATGAAATGGTCGGGGCCAAACTGACCACCATGGATATGGACGGAAACCCGCTGTATAGCTATCTGGACTGCTTCACCACTCAGACCGGCGAACAGTACAGCGTGGATAACGAAGCCCGCCGCGATATCACAGTACAGTCACTGCGTAAGGTACAAGGCTAATGAAAGCATCAGGACAACTGCTGTACGGCATACCTCACGGCGACGTCATTCATTATGACTACACCGTGGCGGTCCCGGTAATTCGCCATACCATTGCGGCGCTGGCGGCGACGACAGAGGCTATGGGGGAATCGGATTCTCCTGCAGCTTCCATGTATTACCGTGCAGCGCTAATGGCTGAAGTCATCGAGTCACTTGGCGATCTGCCAAAAGAGGCTATCACTGCAGAACTTCTGCTGGACGGGTTGACGGATGAAGATATGGATCTGCTGGATGCAGAGCTGAGCGGACTTAAAAAAAAGCGGATGCGCGTACCGCCAGTCTCTCAGGGCTCCGACGAGCCACCCTCATCCTCGGACGATTCGGCATCAGCGGAGACCGCATCGAAGGAATGACCGTCAGCGAGCTGACCAGCTGGCTGGATGACCTCGACGGGTTGCATGGCAGGAAGCCGGCAGCCCGTGTACCTCACGTTAAATCTCGCAGAAGAAAAAAGGGGAAAAGGTAAATGCGTTCTCTACAGCTTGCCATGACCCTGCTGGCAAAAGACCAGGGATCTAAGGTACTGCGCCAGACGCTGGCTGACGTCCTGAAGCAGACCAATGCCAATAAAAAAGCCGAGGAAGAAGCCGCGCGCGTACGTGAGCAGTCGGCACAGAGCGGCATCCGTGCATCCCGAACCCTGCAGCAGGAATATCAGCGGGCAGCCAATGCCCGGTCTGTGCTGGGGATCCGCTCAGAACGCGATATCCAGCGCGAGATAGCGCAAACGCAGGCTGCATATAACCGTCTCCTGCGTACCGGTACCCTTACCGCTAACGAGCAGACCCGCGCGTTTCGCGCAATGACGAACCAGGTCGCGCAGCTGCGCACCGAGCTTAATGGTGCCGGTCAGTCAATGTCACGTATGGAACGCGCTCGTATGTGGGGTGGCAATGTCACAGCGTTCGCCGGCGGCATCGCAGCCGCGGGGGCCATTGTCGCCCCCTCGGTGCGTAACCAGATGACGTATCAGCAGCGCCTGGCCATGATGGCCAACACTGCGTTTGCAGATGATAACCTTGCCGGCCGTCAGTCAGGTATGCAGTCAATGGATACTTTGATCCGCCGTGCTGTTGCTGTTGGCGGGGGCAATAAAGAGTCAGCCGCAGAGACGCTCGATACTTTACTTGCCTCGGGTGCTGTGGACTATAAGTCCGCGGAACGCCTATTACCTACATTGCAAAAATACGCCACTGCATCGGGTGCCGATGCAAATGACCTGGCTCAAATCGCTATTCGACTCAAGCAATCATTTGGTATCACAGATGAGCAAATCCCTACGGCACTGAACATGGCAATTAAATCAGGGCAGTTAGGTTCCTTCGAACTAAAAGACCAGGCTAAATGGCTCCCTCAGCAGCTTGCCGCCGGTAATGCTCTGGGGATGCGTGGGCTCGGTGATCTGGCCGTATTGCTAGGCATCAATCAGGCCTCAGCAATAACGGCCGGCTCAACCGATGAGGCCGGTAATAACGTGGTTAACCTGCTGGCTAAAATCAACAGCCAGGACGCAGCAACCTCTGCAGCAAAGATTATGTATAACGGTAAGGGGATTGACCTCCCGGGGTCACTGGTCGCCGCACGTGGTAAGGGTATTAATGCGTTAGATGCGTTCAGCGGTATCGTTGACAAGATTGTTAACAACAATCCAGCCTATCAAAAGCTGGAGAAGCAATTGAGTAGCACCTCTGACGGGTCTACTCGTCGGGAGATAATGGAGTCACAGGCGAAGCTGCTGGAAGGATCCGCCGTTGGCAAAATCATTGCTGACCGCCAGGCATTGATGGCCCTGATTGCATACCGTGCTAACCGTGGCTATATGAATGACGTGGTTAAGGGCGTCAATACGGAACGGAATCTGCCTGCAAGTCAGCAGGCCGGTGAGCAGAACTTTGACCTGATTCAGGGTACTAACCTATACAAGGTCAACCAGCTCAACAATACCCGGGACTTTGCACAGATGGACTCGATCCAGCCACTGTCTGATGTGCTGGGTAAGCTCTCTGGCGAACTAAACGATTACGCCGGCGCGTATCCGGGTCTGACAAAAGCAATGGCAGGAGCCGAGACGGCAATCAAGGCCATGGCCGCAGCAGCATGGGCTTTTGCTGGTATTAAAATATTATCTGATATGGGTAATGGCAGCTCATCTATTCCAGGGGGAGGTCCTGGTGGTGGGCGTACGCCTCGTGCTGGCGGCTCCTTTGGTCGCATGTTTCGTGGCGGTCTAAGAATTGCAGGCCCCCTGGCTGCTGTGTTTGCCGCCGATGACCTCAATGACCAATTTAACAGCGTTGCTGGTGATGCATCGAAAGCCGGAACAAGCACTGGAGAGTTTCTCGTACGTGAGAAGCAACGCCGAGAGCAGACTAAACAACCATTATTCGACTTTGATTTTTCCTCGTGGTGGTCATCTCCGCAGAATATCCGCATCCCTCAGTCAGCCAATGGCTACCCGGTGCCGCCGTTCGCGCAGCAACCAGCGGTGCAGACCCCAATCAACATCACCACCCAGCTGCAGGTCGATGGCCGGGTACTGGCAGAGGTTGTTAACGAGGCTAACGGCCAGTCAGCCGCCCGTGGCCCACAGGGAGGACCGCACTGATGGCATGGGAAACAGATCTGCAGGACGCCAGCTTCCGGGGCGTCGCCTTCGATATCATCACCACGCGTGATAGCGTGCAGCGTGATATCGCCCAGCATGAATACCCGTATCGCAACGGGGCCAATATTGACGACCTCGGCGGTAAACCACGCAGCCTGCAGTGTCAGGCGGTCTTCTTTGGCGACGACTATGAAAGCCGGCTGCAGGCGTTCATTGCCGCACTGGACGTGCGCGGCTCGGGCGAGCTTATTCATCCTGTGTTTGGCTCCATGCCGGATATGCTGTGCTACGTCTATCAGGTAAACCACGACGCGGAGACGCCTGACTACTGTACTGTTGATCTGCAGTTTCTGCAGTCAGGTCTGGATGTGAAGTTCTTCGTACGCGAATGGCCACTCAGTCAGGCAGATGCCATTTTCAACCAGGCCCAGGGGATCCTCGACAGTACCGCCACGTTACTGGATAACGCCATGAAGCCGCTGAGAACGGCGCGGCAGTATATGGCCCGCACCAAAGCGCTGGGAGTCACAGCGCTGAACATGGCCGCCATTCTCCGGAGTGAAATCACAGGGTTTATCAGCAGCACGACTGATTTTGTCAATTTTCCGGCAGCCTTTATGACTGACCTTCAGTCTGCGCTGAGCCTGCAGAGCTCGGCTGCGACCAGTTCCATCAGCTCGGACTCTGCTGTATACGCTTCCGTGCCGTCGGTCGTCCTTGCTGACTGGTCAGCGGTGAAAACCCAGGCCGATGAGGTGGCCATACTGCCGGCAAGTCTTGTCAATGGCGATGCGACGGCTTCCGTTGAAATGCCGGCAAACGTAACCACCACCGATATCAGTGAGCTGATTGCCATGACACAGCTGGCGGTCGCCCTTGAGTTGTCGCAGCAGGCGGCTGACCTTCTGAGCGATGAGACCGTCACCGCTGCGTTAAGCCCCGATGATATCAGTCTTATCACCGGTGATGCCCGTCGGGCAGTACAGAATGCCATCGACAGCGTACGCAGTACCTGGGCCGCCGAGATGGAGACCGTGAGCAGCTCAACGACGTCGATCGCGCTGGAATATGAGCCGGTTATTAATGGCCTTCGTGATACAGCGCTTTCCCTTCAGTCGATGGCCACGGCACTGATTCAGGCCAGACCTCCACTGATTCAGCGCACGGTGGCCAGTGCCACGAATCTGCATCTGCTTGCCCACCTGTGGTATGGCGATTACAGCCGGGCCACTGAGCTTAAGCTCCTTAATCCGTCCCTTCGTGACCCCAATAACATCATCGCGGGAGACGTCCTGAATGGCTACGCAGAATAAACAGACAGCCCAAGATAATGACCTGGATAAAGTGTCGGTCATCGTCGGTGGGAAGGTGCATTCCGACTGGTCCGGCTACGGTATCGACAGCGACTTTCTTATCCCCGCCGATGCCTGGTCGATGCGTCTCGGTCTGCCCGATGGCATCTTTCCAGAAGGTGTGGCGCGAGGTGTTCCTGTTCAGGTTCGCGTCGGGCCGGATGTTGTAATGTCCGGGCGCATAGACCGGGTTTCCCGTACCGTCAGCCGGGATCAGGTTTCGCTTTCTGTCACGGGCCGTGACGGTGCGGCCATTCTGGTGGATTGCGCATCCCCTTTGCTGACCAGCCGTCAGGCCAGCCTCGAGGAAGTCATCGCCCAGGTCGTTAGGCCGCTGGGTATCAAAAATATCGAGCTGCACGCCGAGAGCTCGATCCGCAATGACAAAATCACCACTGAACCTGGTGAGCGGTCATGGGATATCCTGCTGAGGGCCTGTGCGGGCCGTGGTCTCTGGCCATGGTTCCGGCCTGACGGTACGCTGGTTATCGGTGGGCCAGACTACACCACTGCGCCGGTGGCCACGCTGATAATGCGCCGCTCCGGCGAGGGCAATAATCTCCTCAGCCTTACCGATGAAAGCAGCATGGAGCGCAGTTTTTCCCGTCTGACAGTACTGGCGCAGGGCCATGCACATTCGACAAATAAGAAGAAAGAGCTGGGAATTATTGATGTCACCAGCCCGACCACTTTTTCTGTGACCGAAGATGCGGATACGTCTGAAACCGAGCTGGATACCGGGCTAGCCGAGACCGGCCAGCATGGTCTGCAGTTTACCGTTGAGGATCCGACCGTCACCTATTACCGGCCGCAGGTCATTGTCATGCATGATGCAGATGACCTTGAGCAGGTGCGTTACCGTGCCCGCAAGATGATGGCTGATGCCCGGTTGGAGGGGTACAGCCTGATTGCCAGGGTTCAGGGACACCGTACCAGTGACGGTGTGCTGTGGGAGCCCGGGCAGCGCATCCACGTCATCAGCGAGCCGCACGGTATCGATGCCATCTATTTTCTGATGGGGCGGGAGTTTACCGGTGGACGCCCGGGCGGCGCGGTGACCACGCTGCGGTTGAAAGAAGATGGTGTCTGGATACCCGACGCGTGGCCGAAGAAGAAAAAGGCCCGCAAAGGACGGAAAAAGAAAAAACTGGAAACGGGGATAGTCGATGTGGAACCAGGTTGATTTACGTATCCGCTCCGCGCTGCGCGGTATTCGCCTTGCTTTCCGGGGACGTTTAACCCGCGTTAAAAGCGATTTAACCATCCAGCAGGTGCAGCTTAAAGGGCTGGCCGGCGAGCAGCTGCAGGACGCCGAACTGTTCCAGCACTTCGGGTTTACCAGTTGCCCGCCTGCCGGCACTCAGTGTATCGTGCTTCCCATCGGTGGCCAGACCTCGCATGCCATCATCATCGCCACCGAGAACGGTGCATACCGTTTGCAGGTGGCCAGCGGTGAAGTGGCCATCTACTCTGATGAAGGTGCTTTTGTGCATATCAAAAAGGGCCGAATCGTCGAAGTGGATTGTGATGAGTACCTTGTTAAAACCAAAAAATACACCGTTGAAACTGAGGATTATGGCGTTACGGCGTCAGCCGGTGCGACCTTTGAGACGCCATTACTGAAAGCCAGCGACCAGCTATCCGATGGTAAATCGACGCTCGATCAGATGCGCGAGACCTATGATGACCATGACCACGATCATGGCGGTGAGGCCGGCATCACGGATAAACCGAACCAGCAGATGTAACCCCCGCCAGACCCACTGAAGCCCTTCAACTTATTCATACCAGTCCACTCTGTCATCATGGCAGCGTGGACAGACTATTAGACCCGACAACCGGCGACTACGCCGGCACGAGTACCAGCACTCTGGCAAACGCAGTGTATCTGCGTCTGACAATCCCGCTCGGCTCATGGTGGGCACAGCCGGATGTCGGTTCAAAGCTTTACCTGCTGAAGAGAGAGAAAGATGTCACCCGTGTACATAAGCTCGCTCGTCAGTATGCCGAAGAGGCGCTGGCACCGCTGACGGCCGATGCGGATGGCCGGGCAAAAAGTATCACAGTAGAAACCTTTCAGGGGGAGCCGGGCTGGCTCCTTTTATTGATCACCGTTATTCAGGCCGATGGTATTACCATCCCCTTTAAGCATTTTGTGAGGGTTATTTAATGCCGTTTATCACGCCGACGTTTGAAGATATCCGCAGCGATATTCTGCGGGATATTAAAAACCTGAATACGGACGCGGATATCGGCGTTGACAGCGACTTATATATCCGCGCCAGCGCAGTCGCCAGCGTGGCCACCGGTATTTATCAGTATCAGGGCTGGATAGTTCGCCAGATATTTCCCGACACTGCCGATACCGAGTTTCTGGAATGGCACGCCCGTACACGCGGCCTGTATCGCAAGTCGGCCACCACGGCCAGCGGCACCCTGACGGTCACGGGCGAACCCGGCGCGACGGCAGCGGCCGGCTACAGTGTGACACGCGGTAGCCTGGCATATACCACTACGGCCGCAGTGACGCTTGATAGTGACGGTAACGGCACGGTAGCGGCAAGCTATACCACTGCCGGCGCTGCCGGTAATACCACAGCTATCACAACAGGCACGTTTACCAGCACGCCGACAGGGTTCGACAGTACCGTTATTATCGGGATTATGTCCGGGGGGACTGACCAGGAATCGGATACTGAGCTGCTGGACCGTCTGCTGGATATTATTCGTCGCGCACCAGCCGGCGGGAATAAGTACGACTACCGCCGCTGGGCGATGTCCGTGGATGGCGTCACGGCCGCTTATGTTTATCCTCTGCGGCGCGGGCTGGGTACTGTTGACGTGGTCATTACCTCGGCCGACGGCTTACCCTCCGCCGAAATTATTGCCGCCACGCAGGCATATATCGACGATGTACGTCCGGTTACAGCAAAGAACTGCCTGGTACTGGGGCCGACGATTAAAACGGTAGACCTGGATATTCAGGTTTCGCTTGATGGTGTGACAATTGATGTGGCGCGTGAAAATATTATTTCCACGCTGACCGACTATATCAATAAATTACCGCCGGGAGAGCCATTTATTCGCTCTCAGGCCGAGATGCTGATTTCTATCGTGACCGGCGTCGTGGACCGCGTCATAGTTTCCCCGACGTCGAACGTATTTCCTGACGTCAGTGAAACCGTTGTGGAATGGATCCGGGTCGGCAGCATCGAGGTATCGCAGCTATGAGCAATGCGAAGAACCTCTTATCCCTGTTACTGCCACCGGTAGCCTACGATACGCAGCAACCAGCCTTATCTGCTGAGCTATCGGCAGAGGGTAATGCATTCGATGCCACGGATGAGTCAGCAAATAATGCACTGAACGCTGTTGCCCCCTTTTTTGCTGATAACCTGCTGACAGACTGGGAGCGTGTTTTAGACGTCACACCTAATGAGGATGACGGGTATCAGCAGCGTCTCGATCGCGTCTTGATTAAGCTGTCAGAAATTGGTGGTTTAAGTATTCCGTATTTTATCACCATGGCCAGCAGGATTGGCTACACCATCACCATTGATGAATTACAACCCTTCAGGGTCGGTTCCAGTCGTTGCGGTGATACGCTCTATATCGACGATATTATTTTTACGTGGCGGGTAAACGTCTATGGGTTAGAAGTTCCTCTTTATTATTTCCGCGCGGGGACTTCCCGCGTTGGCGAACGGCTCATGACGCTGGGCGATAAAGTTCTTGAAACCACTTTCAATGAATTAAAACCCGCACATACCCTTTGTTATTTCCTCTACGAATCCGAAATGACTTATCCACTTTATCTGGATGGTTCATTTGCGCTGGATGGCGAACAGCCAATGACCGGCTACGTAGAAAAGACCACCGATTAACGGAGTATTTTATGCAAAGCCTGATGCCTCCGGTTGATGCACCAAACAATGAATTCAGCGACGGGAATCCCTCGTTGGGGACGTTAGGAACCATTGTCAGAGCGCTTTTCCTGAATAATGTGCAGGATGCCATCCGGTCTGTACAACGTGAATTATTGTCAATTCTGGCCGCTGCAAATATCAACCCTGATGGTGACAGTAATAACCAGGTGTTGCAGGCCATCAATAAAATCATGGTGGATTCAAATATGTCGGTACCTTACGGCATACCGCTGCCATGGCCAACCAGTACGCCTCCGACAGGATATTTAATCTGCAACGGTGCGTCATTCAGCGCGGCGACCTATCCGAATCTGGCTGCGGTTTATACTGGCGGCTCATTACCTGATTTACGTGGACAGACAATCAAAGGGTTACCGGCCTCTGGCCGTGCGCTGCTCAGTCTTGAAGCCGATGGCAATAAACAGCATACCCATGGTGCATCAGCGTCCCAGACTGACCTGGGTACAAAAACAACCAGCGAAGACAATGAACACGATCACGGCTGGGGTTCCGGGATGCAGAAACAAGGTGGCAGCGACCAGGAGGTCGGTAGCAATGGCGGTACTGGATTCGGACGGACCTCTGTGCAACCGCCGCATTCACACACAGTCTATATCGGACCGCATGGCCACATGATAACCATCGATGCTTCCGGTAATGCAGAAACCACGGTTAAAAACATGGCATTTCATTATATTGTGAGGGCGGCGTAATGTCTGAAGATATTAAAGCAGTATTTGATAGCAATTTAATTGCAACTCAGGCAGGTACCGTACAGGTATTTCATTTTGATATGACTTCCCGGGAGTTTATTGGTACCGAGGAAGTTTATATACATGTCGGTGTAGGCCTTCCTGCATTTTCATGCATGGAAGAACCACCGGTACAAAGTGAATATCAGGTTGCTGTTCGTTCCGAAGATAATTCGTCCTGGTCTGTTACCGATGATTATCGCGGTATCACTGTTTATGACATTCAGACGCTGGCCAGCCACGTTATTACCGAGCCTGGCCCCATCCCCGATAGTGTAACGACCTCAGCACCATCAACCCCATACGACAAATGGGACGGTTCTGCATGGGTAACGGATGCTGATGCACAACATGCTGCGGATGTCGCTGCTGCGGACCTGCAAAAGAAACAGATGATTACTCAGGTCTCAGACGATATTTCCATTCTTCAGGATGCCGTGGCCCTCAATATTGCTACTGATGAAGAAAAGTCCCGACTGGCGTCATTGCAGACCTACCGGGTATTGCTTAACCGGGTTGATACCTCTCTTATCCCTATTACCTGGCCAACTGTAACTACCCAGGAGAGTAATAATGCCTAATTTACCCGAGCAGGCCGCCTGGGAGTCAGGGATTCATCAGCTTGAAGAAGCTGAACGGGCTAAAGCTGGTCCGGGGGGAGTATTAAACATCCAGGCAAATCAGCTGGCGAATCGTACGCGCTGGCTAAAATCGCTGGTTGAATCTGCGCAAGATTACCGGGAGTATACTTTTTATAAATCAGAGTCAGATCCGGATGGTACAATTTCCGGGCTCGCTAATACTCCAGCAGGGAAAATGTTTCGCGTTGCTCAGAGCGTAAATGATGACCTTGCGTTCATTTATTATCTTAATAATGCCGGAATAGCCGTAGCTCTCACTGCGCTCATTGGTCGTGGTTCAATAACTAATAATATCCGGGAGTATCCAAGCGTAGAAATTGCGCAAAATGATGTCGATGCTGGAAACGTCTTGGACGGTGCCGCGTGCTGGATTACAAGCGCATCGGATAATACACTCTCTGATGAATTCATTAACAATGGCGGAACACTGGAGCCTACCGGTCGCACGATTTTAAACGGGTCTCTGCTAACGCCATTGACGGACGCTGTTATCTACTCCGTGGGTGATGAATTTCTACGCTCTGGATTCGCGTCAGCCGTTGTTTCTGATGACTATTTCATTATCAACGCAGTCAGATACGACGGTTCATTTTATGTTCCTGAACTTGATTTTCCAGGATTAAATATTGATGCATTAAACATCATTACTCATGAACTGGCATTTACAGACCCGATTGAGTTTTTGCGGTCCGGGTATCTGTCAGCTGTTATTTCAGCCGACAGATTTATTTTGTCAGCAGTCAGGGTGGATTCGGAAATCTATATCCCTGTCATTTCTGATTCTGTCGGGGTTATTGAATCGAGCGAGTTTGCCCGCAGTGGTTTTACCAACGCAGTTATTTCAGAGGACCGATTTATTATGGCCGGGAAAACAACGGACGGAAACGCACAGGAGGGGAGCAGGGAAATTCGCCTTCCGGGGGAATTTGAGCGTTCTGGATACCGGTATGCTGATGCGAGCGCCGATATGTTCGTTACAGACGGAGACCGGCTGTTAACTGAAACATGGCGGAGTGACGTGTATTACGCCCGCCCGGTGGGCGCATACAGTCAGTTGTTTAAATTTGACGCGTACGGCGCTGAAACGCAGTTGACGCATGACAACGCAAACGTGACGAATGTCCGGGATAGCGGAGATGAAGTGCAATGGCAGAGTGATGTTGACGCCGGAGTTAAAGGCGGGCTCTGGTTTACGAAAAAGGTCGCTTTCGAACCGCATCCGGTATTCCCGCGAGACATTATCACACTGTGGGGGCATTCGTTTCTGCAAAACCCCCGAATGGCTAACCGTCTGTACCAGCTGACAGGGAAACTGGTGTGGAATTTCGGCCGGAGCAACATCACAAGCAAGGGAGCGGCGCTGCGGCAAGGGGGGCAGCGAATTGAGGTATGGCCGTTAACGGGGAAAATACCCGCCACTACCGACGCAGTACAGGTCACTCCGTCATCGCCCGGCCCGCTTGAGCTGGGGGCGAAAAACTACGCGCTGAACGGGCAGGGGTATTTTCGGGGCCTGAAATTCTGGGTTAACTGGTACGCAGACAATACATTGAAAATCACCCGCTATGCCGCCGGGGCAGAAATTGCGGTTCCGGCTGCTGAAACGCTGACATGGATACCGCAGACCCAGGAGGCCCTGACAAATCTCGATACCGGGCAGGTTATTACCCCGCAATATTCAACGTATGACCGACACGCAGAGGGCATTAATATTTTCTGGATAGGACGAAATAACAGCGCTGGTATTGCGCAGGTTATTTCCGATTTGAAAGCGATGGTGGAAAAAGTTAAAGCCTCATCAAAATTTCCCAGAATCGTTGTGCTGGCTGATTTCATGGATGCCGGACAGACTAATGGTACGGCAGGCCGTGCGCAGATGTTCTCACTCAATGCCGCCTATAAACGTGCGTACCCGGAATATTACTGCGAAATAGACGGCGTCGATATTCTCCAGAATTTTATCAATCACGCAAACCCGAACTATGCAGATGATGTGGCTGACGTGGCTAACGGCACGACACCGCGCAGCCTGCGTTATGACGATTTGCACCCCTCTCAGGTTTTACAGGAAAACGCACTGCATATCGGTGCAGATGTAAATGCTGAATTTATCGTTCAATTTCTGACAAAAAAAGGCTGGTTATAATGACTACTGTAACGGGACCGTTTGAGGTTCGCAAAAATCTGACCCTGGGCACCGGTGTAAAACTGTATCGCGACCAGACGATCGTCCCGGAAACCAGGGGTGTTTTCGATTTCGCGTCGGACTGGGCCGGGGGAAATAAATCGCAGTACAAAAACACTGATGCGATAAAAAATCTGAACTACATTAATGACGCTGTCGTTATTAATGCAAATGACGCAAATTCAAATGCGCAAAATTACGGTAGCGGCGGCGGTATTTATTCGGCAACAGGTCAGAACCTGGGTGTAAAACTCCCGTCGTCGATGTATCCCACGCCTGATATGACCCGCTGGATGTACACGGTTTGGGCGAAATGGCCGGAGAACAAACTCATCAACCCGGCAAATACGAACTGGGCGCTGCTCTACGCAGGTTCCGGCGAGGGGAATTTGTCTGATGATGCCAGCACTGCATTTAAAATCGGCGGCGTGCGGCAGGTGAACGATGGCACGGATGTGCCGATCAACTCGCTGTATGTGTATGGCGTGCGTGTCACGTACCCGTCTGAAGCGCAGACAAAGATTAAATCCGTTGTTGGTCAGAGTAAGCCGTTTCAGTACAGCGTAGAAGTCGTCCGCGATAAAAACCTCAACAATTTCTACTGTAATTTCTATCTGAACGGAGAGTTAATCGGGACGTCGCCGACGCATACCCCGCTGGCTGTCCCGACTGCCACTAACGCATATGTGCTGGGAAATCTGTCTCGCGGCTACTGCATGGCGAATACTGTTTTCTATCGCGCCCGCCTCGACGATCTGAGCGGCTCTACTCGCCTGACGGCGGACCTCATCGCAGACGATTACGCGAAGAACAAACAGTATTTCAGTTAACTTGGATTTAAGATCCCGATAGGGTTGTCGCGGTAGATATGTCTGTCCCCGTATCTCCGCGATTTCTTTTGCATCGTGCATTTTCACTTATGTAGAGAGTGCGAAAGAAAAATCAAATCTATGCAGATAAAATCGCCGCGCTACACCAACCGGCGTTTTTTCATTGATACCATTCGCGAGAAGTCCGGGCATGCGCTGGGACTCATGATTCTGGATATCGATTTTTTTAAGAAAATCAACGATAGCTGGGGCCACCTGGTGGGGGATGAAGTGTTATTTTCACTGGGGAAACAGCTGGCGAAACTAACCAGCGAGCAGGTCCAGCCGGCGCGGATCGGTGGGGAAGAGTTTGCCATTATCGTCGATGGCCTGTCGGAGCCCGAGCTGCACGCTCTGGCGCAGGCGATCCTTGCTAACGCCCGCACCATCCTGATCAATCATCAGACGCCGCTGTCGATCAGCATTGGCGTCGGAACCTGGCGGCCAGGCGAAGTGCAGGAGACGTTTATCCGTAAAGTCGACGAGGCGCTGTACAAGGCCAAGCATAACGGCCGCGGCCGCGTGGAGTGGGCGCCATCTGCCGGTGCGGCAGGTTAGGCCTGCTGCGCGCTACGGCAGTGTCGCCGATACTCCGATGGCGAGCGTTCTGTGTAGCGTTTAAAAACCCGACAAAAATAGTTGCTGTCGACAAAGCCGCAATTATGCGCAATCTCTTTCACCTTCAGGTCATAGCCGCGCAATAGCTGCTTCGCCTTTTCCAGACGGACACGGGTCAGATATTCATTAAATCCCACCGAGCCTGATTTCTGAAAAATATGCGAAAGATAGTTGGGCGTGATGTGAAAACGTTTGGCTACCGATTCCCGCGTCAGCGGTAGACTGAGATTTTCCTCAAGGTAGTCCTGGACGGCGAGAAACAGATCCCGGCTGCGGCTGACGCGCATCTCCAGCCCGACCAGCTGTTCACGACAATGACTCAGCAGCGCGGCAACCACCAGTCGCGCGGTCAGCGGATCGGGCTGCAGGCTGACTTCATTCAGGCTCAGCAACAGGTAGGAACCCACGCGCGGCCCAAGCCGGGAAACGCTCTGTTTTTCCGTGTGCAGGCTTTTTCCGTCCCAGCGCTGAATACTGAATCCCAGTTTCTGCCGACCAAACAGAATGCTCAGGGTAGTGGCCGGGCCGGTCCACTGCGGCAGCGTCCACTTCCCCGCCTGCACGTACAGTACCTGCAGCGTGGTTAACGTCGAGGCGGCCAGCGGCAGTCCCTGTTCATTCAGTTGGCCCTCCAGCACAATTTCCAGACGCGGAAACGGCACGTTGAAGGCGAGGGCAGGCACGGAGATATCCGGCTCAGGAAATCTCACCTGTAGGTGATCTTTTTGACCGATTAACCGATGCAGTATATCCGGCAGATCTTCAATCATTCTTTGCCCTCAGCATGCGCATTATCCTGTTGATGGTAATCTATTTTTTCCTTCCCGGCAGCGTTAGTTTAGCCATTTTGCGCAGCGGATTGCCGGCCAGCTGCAGCGCATGCATCGCCGGAAAAGAGATTGTTGATGTCCATCACACTTTGTGGGCTCGCGTACGTATGTCCAGTTTTTTGTAGCGCTCGCCTCGTGTCATGCCGCGGAGGGACCAGTAGAGTTTGTTTGTGTTATCGGAACGTTAAAAAGGAACGTAAAATGAACTCATCATCGGCTAACTTTCTCGATGCGTTAGGCGCCAGCCAGACGCTCAGCGCGCAAATGAAACACGAGCTCGACACCCTCGGCTACACCGTCGTGCATAACGTCGTTGACGCCCAGTGGCTGAGCGAAATGCGCCTGCTTATTGACACCCTGGTTGAACGCGAAGGCGATAATCTGGCGATGGAGCACCATCAGGAGGCGACGGCGACGCGGATCGCTAACCTGATTAATAAGGGGGTTATCTGGGAGAAAGTCTGGTCACACCCGCTGATCCTCTCCGCTTGTCGCTATATCTTCAACGGGGATTTTAAAGTCTCCAGCCTGAACGCCCGCGAGGCGCTGTATAACGGCGGCCACCAGCCGCTGCACGCCGACTGGAAAAAGCCGCGCCCGGATTTTCCCAAAGTCCACCTGGTGAATACCATCTGGGCGATAGACGATTTGAGCGCCGCCAACGGCGCGCCGCGGATCATTCCTGGTACCCACCTCCGCCCCGAGTTACCAGAGGAGGTGCTGGCCGACCCGGAACAGGCCCATCCCGATGAGATTGTGTTTGCCGCGCCGGCTGGCAGCGTGATGATCTACAACGCCCACGCCTGGCACGGCGGCACCCGTAATCGTGAAGGCAGCAGACGACGCGTACTGCATGGGTTATATATCGATCGTGCGGATACGCCGCAGCAGGACCAGCGGCGCTGGCTCACGCCGGAGACGGCAAGCCGCCTGACGCCGGCGCAAAAGTGGCTGCTGGATGTAGAATAAGGTCTGTCGCCGGTCAGGGAAGTTCTACATAGACGACCGGCTTTTTCATGATGCTTTTCACGGCCTCGACGATCTGCTGCGGCTGCAGCAGGAAGCTCTTGATGCTGGTTTTAATCGTCCGCAGGCCGCGAAAGCGATGAGGGTCGTCGATTTCGATATCCGTCACCAGCAGCACCACTTCGGCGCGGGCGATATCTTCCGCGGTGATCCGATTTTCTACGCCGAGCGCCCCCTGGGTTTCCACCTTCAGGTGCCATTTTTCATGATGACCGACCTTTTCCAGTCGTTCGGCGGCCATGTAGGTATGTGCCACGCCGCTGACGCAGGCGGTGACGGCGACAATATTGAAGTCCATAACATCCTCCTGGCGTTAACCGCCGATAGTGACGTGGAAACCGGCCGCTTCGGCCATCACCCGATATGGTTGAATTTCCGCTTCGTCAGGCGCTTTCACGCTGGCCAGCGTCCAGGGTTTGCCCAGCAGACGGTATTTGGGCTCGCCATATTGATGAAACGGCAACAGGTGCATTTCTTTTAGCGCGAAAGGGGCGAGGAACGCCAGAATCTGGCGAAAATTATCGGTATTCAGGGTGTAGCCGGGGATCAGCGGCACCCGCGGGATCAGGTTGATTTTTCTCGCCGCCAGCTGGCGAAAATTGTCCAGCACCCGTGGCTGATTCATTCGCAGCAGCGACCGCGCCCGCTCAGGTTCCATGATTTTAAAATCAAACAGCACTTCATTACAGGCTTCGGCCACCGGCAGAAAGCGGTCAAAAGCGCTGTCGCCCGCGGTTTCGATGGCGGTGCGGATCCCCCACTGGCGCAGGCGCTGGAGAAAGCGGGCGGCAAACCCGGCCTGCATGAGCACTTCGCCCCCGGAGAGGGTGACTCCGCCGCCGGAGGCGCGAAAGAAGACCTCATCCTTCAGCACCTCCTGCAACAGGTTATCCAGCGTCACATCGCGGCCAATCTGTTCCCACGCTCCGGATGGACATTCGGCAACGTCCTGCTGGCAACGGGTGCAGCGCAGGCATTTGCTCTCCCGGCGCAGGGTCTGAATCCTGGGTGAAATTGATTCGGGATTGGCGCACCACGGACAGGTATGAGGGCAGCCTTTAAAAAAGACCACCGTGCGGATCCCTTGTCCGTCATTGAGCGAGTAGCGCTGGAGGTTAAAAATACGCGCCCGGTCGGCGCGCGTGTCGATGACCTCACAGCTGATGCGCGGTGCGGCGGATAATGTCATCCTGAATCTCCTTCGACAGCTCAACAAAGAAGGCGCTGTAGCCCGCGACCCGTACCACCAGACCGGCAAAGTCCTGCGGCCGCTGCTGCGCTTCACGCAGGGTGTCGGCATTGACCACGTTGAACTGAATATGCTGCAGCTTGAGCTTGCAGAAGGCCTGTAAAAAATCGGCCAGTTTGTTCAGGCCGCCGTCGCCGGCCAGCGTTGCCGGAGTGAATTTGACGTTCAGCAGCGTACCGTTCGACAGCAGATAGTTATCCAGCTTGCTGACCGATTTCAGCACTGCCGTCGGCCCCTGGGAATCCTGACCAACCATCGGCGACAGGCCGCCGTCCGCCAGCTGTTCTCCGGCCAGCCGCCCGTCCGGGGTGGCGCCCACCACCGAACCCAGCGGCACGTGCGCGGAGACGGTGTAGGAGCCGGGGGTAAAATGACCGCCGCGCGGGTTCAGATACTGCTCGACTTCTTTGCAGTAAAAACGCAGCAGATCGGCGCTAATATTGTCGACATCGTCGATATCGTTGCCGTACTTGTCAAAACGGTTAATCAGCCGGGCGCGGATCTTTTTCCCTTCCGGCGTCTGGAAATTGGCTTTCAGCACGGCCATCAGTTGGTCAAAGCTGAGACGCTGCTGGTCGAAGACCATACCCTTCAGGGCGTACAGCGAATCGCTCAGGTTAGCGATTCCGATACCCTGAACGCCGGAGAAGTTATAGCGCGCGCCGCCGGCGGTGATATCTTTGCCGTGCTGCACGCAATCTTCAATGAACGAGGAGAGCAGCGGGACCGGCGCCCAGTCGCGGTGGCCGATATCGCAAATGTTGCTGCCCTCGACCATCAGCTTGATGTAATGGCGGATTTTGTCGCGGATCTGGCAGATAAGGCCGTCCCAGCTGACGTCAGGCTGATGTTCATTTTCCTGAAGCACAATTTCCATCACCTTCAGCAGATTAAACATGGCGATATCATGCAGGCCGTAGGTGCGCCCTGGAATAGAGAGCTCCACGCAGCCGACCACCGCGTAATCTCTGGCATCTTCCAGCGACACGCCGCGGTTAAGGAAGGCCGGCACGACCACCTCATCGTTGAAAATCTGCGGGATGCCGGTGCCCAGGCGGATGGTTTCGGCAGTTTTGCGCAGGAACGGGCGATCAATCAGCTCGTTGACCCGCACGCCCAGATTCGGCTGCGGCAGCTGAACGTTTTGATAGGCGTCGAGGCACAAAAATGACAGCACGTTGACCGCGCTGCGCCCGGTGTCCGTCAGCCCGCCGAGCAGGGCGGTATAGCCGGTGGGAAAACCCGCGAAATAGCGCGCGCTGCTGGAGGAGCGTAGCAGGACGATATCGTTGCATTTCACCCAGAGCGACTCCAGCAACTCCTTGAGATATGCGGGATCCTGACCCTGATTCAGCGATGCCTGATAAAACGGCAGCATGTACTGGTCAAAGCGTCCGAGTGAAATCGAGCTGGCGTTGGATTCGTATTGCAGAATGATATTCATATACCAGAACAGCTGGCAGGCCTGGGGGAAGTCCGTTGGCTGATGCTGCGCGTTGTGGCGCGAAATAGCGGCGATGGTTAACAGCTCCTGCTGACGCTGCGGGTCCTGACAGTGCCCTGCCATCTCCTCGGCCAGCGCGGCGTAGCGCAGAATATGGCGCTGGGAAGCTTCCAGCAGGATCAGTACCGCCTGATAAAAGGGGTTCTCCGGTTGCCGGGCGCAGTGCGTTTTGAGCTCGGAGACCAGGGCGCCAAGGCCATGATTCAGCAGCCGTGGATAGTCGATGATGATATGGCCCTGGCCTTTATCGGTCTGGTTCACGCTAAATATCTGGGTGTTGACGGCGGCCTTGACCTCTTCGGTCATCTGGCCGTTGATGAAATCTTTCATTGAACGCTTTTCCCAGTAGGGGTACAGCGTTTCGCGGTAGATTTGCTTATCTTCTTCGCTTATCGCGAAGCGGTCCTGTGGGCGGGTCGGGAAGGCGTCGAGCTCGTTGAGCAGCCAGTAGGGGTCCATCTCGGGCGACATAATCCCTGCCCGCGGTTTGACGGTGCGGTTGCCGGCGATCAGTTCATCCTCACGAATCGAAATCATCACCTTATCGAGGATCCACGCGGTGGCTTTCGCCCGGCGGATAATCACCGGCTCGCCCTCCGTCTGCCGATGGCTGGCAGTGTAGAGTAATGCGCGCTCAAGGGAGATTTCGCGCGGCTGGGCGAACAGGCTGGCTTTCAGGCGTTGGGTACGATTCGTCATGATAAACTCCATGTTGTGGCGAAGGGCGCGAAGGCGCCCTTTTAAGGCTTCAGGCGCTCTGGGAAAGGTGGCTGTCTATCTTGTTCATGATGGCGTCGGCGCGCTTGACCGCATCGCTGATATTGACGCGCACGATAGTTTTCCCGGCAAAACGCTCTTCGAATTTGATGCCGATATCTTTGGTCAGAATGACCATATCGGCGGCGGCAATCTCCTCCGCCGTCAGTTCGTTTTCAATGCCGATAGAACCCTGCGTTTCAACCTTGACCTGCCAGCCTTTGGCTTTGGCGGCGCTTTCCAGCGATTCAGCGGCCATGTAGGTGTGAGCCACGCCCGACGGGCAGGCGGTGACAGCGATAATGTGGGTCATAATCTGTTCCTTCCAGTCTGTTAGTTAATTTCGAAATCAAGGTCTAGTTCATCGTCAGTGGCGACGTTAGTGGGTTTCTTTTTGGCGAAGGCTTTCAGCAGGATGACGCAGGCAGCGCTGACGCAGGCGCCGACCAGCAGCGCGGCAACAAACCCGAGCTTGCCCTGGACCACCGGCAGCACGATAAGCCCGCCCCAGCCGGCGTAACACTGGGCGCCCATCAGCGCGGCGGTGACGCAGCCGCTGGCGGCGCCAATCATATTGGCCGGAATGACGCGCAGCGGATCCGCGGCGGCAAAGGGAATCGCCCCTTCGGTCACGCCGACACAGCCCATCACCAGCGCGGCTTTGCCGGTTTCCCGCTCTTCGGCGGTGAAATATTTGCGGCCAATCAGCGTCGCCAGCCCCATGCCCAGCGGCGGTACGGCGATACCGACGGCGGCGATAGCCACCACGCTGTAGACGCCCTGCGAAACGCAAATCAGCATGAAGGCGTAGGCAACTTTGTTCACCGGGCCGCCCATATCAAAGGCCAGCATCAGACCCATAATGATGGCCAGCACCACGATGCTGCCCTCGCGCATCCCCTGCAGCCAGCCGGTCAGGTTAGCGGTCAGCGCGCCAACCGGCTCGCCAAGCCCCCACATCATGATCCCGGCGGTGATAAAGGTGCCGACGATGGGAATGATGAAAATCGGCATCACCGAGCGCAGAACTTTATGTACGGGGATTTTTTTCAGGTAATAGACCACCAGGCCGCCAATCATGCCGGCGATCAGCGCGCCGAAGAACCCGGCGCCAAAACTGTTGCCCACCCAGGCGCCGATGGCGCAGGGGGCCAGCGCGGCGCGGTCAGAAATGGAGTAGCCGATGTAGGCGGCGAGAAAGGGCACCATCAACGTCAGCCCGGCGACGCCGATATCAAAGAGTTTCTTCAGGTTGGGGTCGGAGGCGGCATCGGGTACCGCGCCTTTGCCATACAACATGACGGACACCGCCAGCAGGATCCCGCCGGAGACCACGAAGGGGATCATATGTGACACGCCGGTCATCAGATGCTGGCGGGTATTTTTTAGTATTTGCACCAGTTCGTTCATTGCTTGCTCCTGAGCGCTGTAGGGCCCGTGACAGTATGGATGGCTCAACATTAGAAAAAGGGCGTCGCATAAAACAGTAGAGAAAAAGTGCATTTACTGGATATTTGTAAGATGAGAAAAGAATTGCGATCCACCTCAAATCTTAGTGATGACAGGAGAGATGAGCGCTAACAGGGTGGAATTGTGATGGCGGGCATAAAAAAATATTGTGTGTACAATAGTCCAGTAATTGCCAGTTTTATCACCTAGTGCCTGGGGCTGTCTTTTATTACTTTTTGAGGAAATAATGGATTGCTCTGGAGGAAGGCGATGGCTCTGGTCATTGAATTTACATGTGATTTGCCCAACGGCGTGCATGCGCGTCCGGCCAGTCTGGTCGAAACGCTGTGTAACCGTTTTTCATCAGCGATTGAGTGGCGGAACTTGCGCCGCGGGACCGGCGGAAATGCCAAAAGCGCGCTGGCGATTATCGGCAGCAATACCCTGAAGGGCGACGCCTGCCAGCTGCTTATCAGCGGCGAAGATGAAGCTGAGGCATTCGCCGCGATAACGGCCTTTATGCGCGATGAGTTTCCTCACTGTGACGCGCCGCTGCCCGCTGCGCCAACGCTGGATGTCCAGCCGGTGCCAGAGTCGCTTTCGCGGCTGAACCCGACGCTGTTTCATGCCCACCCGGTGTGCGCCGGCAGCGCGGGAGGGACGCTGGTTCATCTCAAATCACGCGATCTGCACGAGCTGGGCGAACTGCCCGTCGCCGTCAGTCCCGAACAGGAGCAGGCGGCGCTGGATAATGGCCTGCGCCTGCTGGTGAAAGATATCGAGCTGCGGCTGCTGGACAATGACGGCACCGCCAGCGCGATCCTGGAAGCTCACCGTTCGCTGGCGACGGATGCCTCGCTGCGCCAGCACCTGCTTGGTGGCATCCTCACCGGCCTCAGTTGCGCCCAGGCGATTGTCGCCACCGGCGACCACTTCTGCGCCCAGTTCCGCGACTCTGGCAACAGCTATCTGCAGGAGCGGGTACTGGATGTACGCGACGTTTGCTTCCAGCTGTTACAGCATATCTACGGCGAAGCTCGTTTCCCGGCGCCGGGCCAGCTGCGGGAAGCGGCCATTTGCCTTGCCGACGAGCTGACCCCCAGCCAGTTTCTGGAACTGGATAAAACGCATCTCAAAGGACTACTGCTGCGCAGCGGCGGCACCACCTCGCATACCGTGATTCTGGCACGCTCATTCAATATCCCTACTCTGGTGGGCGTGGATTTAGCCGCGCTGCTGCCGTGGGTGGATACGCAGGTGCAGATTGACGGCAACGCCGGGCTGTTGGTGGTGGATCCGAGTCCGGCGGTAGCGCGCTACTATCAGCAGGAGGCCTGGCTACAGGCGCAAATCCGGCAACAGCAGCAGGTATGGCTGGATAAAGCCGGGCAGACGCAAGACGGTATCCGCGTGGAAATCGCCGCCAATATCGCCCATTCGGTGGAAGCGGTGGCGGCATTCAACCAGGGCGCGCAGTCGGTAGGGTTGTTCCGCACTGAAATGCTATATATGGATCGCCCGAGCGCGCCGTCGGAAGATGAGCTGTACAACATCTTCTGCCAGGCGCTGGAACCCGCTGCCGGGCGCAGCATTATCGTGCGGACTATGGATATCGGCGGCGATAAGCCAGTGGCCTATCTCAACATCCCTGCGGAAAACAATCCGTTCCTCGGCTACCGCGCGGTGCGCATTTATGAAGAGTATCAGGCGCTGTTTCACACTCAGCTACGAGCGATTTTACGCGCCTCGGCACACGGCTCGCTGAAGATTATGATCCCCATGATTTCATCAATGGAAGAGATCCTGTGGGTGAAAGAGCGACTGGCGGAGGCCAAACAGTCGCTGCGCGTCGAGCAGATCCCGTTTGATGAAAAGATCCCGCTCGGCATCATGCTGGAAGTGCCGTCGGTGATGTTTATCATCGATCAGTGCTGTGAAGAGGTGGATTTCTTTAGCATCGGCAGCAACGACTTAACGCAGTATCTGCTGGCGGTGGATCGCGATAACGCGAAAGTGACGCGCCACTACAACAGCCTGAATCCGGCCTTCCTGCGCGCGCTGGACTATGCCGTGCAGGCGGTGCATCGGCAGGGGAAATGGATTGGTCTGTGCGGCGAACTGGGGGCCAAAGGATCAGTGCTACCGCTGCTGGTAGGCCTCGGTTTAGATGAATTGAGCATGAGCGCACCGGCGATCCCGGCAACCAAATCGCGCCTGGCCCAGCTGGACAGCCGCGCCTGCCGCCAACTGCTGAATCAGGCCATGCAGTGCCGTACCTCACTGGAAGTGGAGCATCTGCTGGCCCAGTTCCGCATGCGTCAGCAGGATGTCCCGCTGGTGAGCGCCGAGTGCATTACGCTGAATAGCGACTGGCGCAGTAAGGAGGAGGTGCTGAAAGGGATGACGGATAATCTGCTATTGGCCGGCCGCTGTCGCTATCCGCGTAAGCTGGAGGCCGACCTGTGGGCCCGCGAGGCGGTGTTCTCCACCGGTCTGGGCTTTAGCTTCGCCATTCCGCACAGTAAATCCGAGCATATTGAGCAGTCGACTATCAGCGTCGCGCGGCTGGCGCAGCCGGTGATATGGGGCGATGAAGAGGCGCAGTTTGTGATTATGCTGACGCTGAATAAGCACTCGGCGGGCGATCAGCATATGCGTATCTTCTCGCGGCTGGCGCGGCGCATTATGCACGCGGAGTTCCGTCAATCTCTGGTATCCGCGGAGAGCAGCGAGGATATTGCAGACCTGCTGCGCCGCGAGCTGGAACTGTAATTGTCTCTCCGGCCAGCGCCGCTGGCCGGAGAGCGAGCTATAAATCCAGCACTAACCGGCCGCCTTTAGCGCGCGAGCAGCAGATCAGCATACTCTGCTGGCTGGCTTTCTCTTCCTCGCTGTAATACTGATCGCGGTGGTCGGCTTCCCCCTCCAGAATCATCGTTTCGCAGGTGCCGCACACCCCTTCTCGGCACAGGCATTCGACCTTTGCCGCTTTGTTATTCTCGATCACCTGCAAAATGGTCATATCCTGCGGCACGGTAAATTCGCGTCCGGAACGCGCCAGCACCAGGGTAAATGCCTCTCCGCTTTTATCCTCAAGGATAAACTGCTCAAAGTGCAGCTGGCTGGCGGGCACCTGATGGCGTTCGGCGGCGGCTTTCACCGCCTCGTTAAGCGCCGCTGGGCCGCAGGTATACACGTGGGTTCCTGGCTCGAGGTCGGCGAACAGGCGCGGTAGGTCGAGACGGCTGCCGAGCGCTGATACATGAACATTGACCCGATCGCGCCATGGCGCAGCGCTGAGCGCATCGACGAAAGCATTACTGTCGGCGTCGTGAAAACAGTAATGCAGCTGCCAGTCGGCCTGCCGCTGTTCCAGTTCCGGAATATGCGATAAGAATGGCGTAATGCCGATGCCGCCGGCGATCAGCAGATGTTTTCGCGCCTGTGGTTCGATGGCGAACAGATTGTTGGGCGTGGACACCGTCAGGGTATCGCCCGGGCGCACCCGCTGGTGCATAAAACGCGAGCCGCCTTTGGAAGGCGACTCAAGACGCACCGCAATCTGCCAGCTGGAGGTATCCAGCGGCGAGCTCATCAGCGAATAGGCGTTACTGTAGCGCTGCTCGCCATCCTGCATCTGGACGATAATATGGCTGCCGCCGCTGAATGCCGGCAGCGGGGCGCCGGTCGGCGACACCAGCGTAAAACGCTTCACAAGAGGGGTGATCTGTTCAACATCGCGAACGACCGCCTCAAACATTTGATAATCAGACATCGCTGAACTCCATTAAAAAATCCCGGCGTGGCTAGCGCCATCGCCGGGAGAGCAGATTTACAACCCCTGGCAGAGATACTTCATCTCCAGGTAATCTTCGATTCCGTGTTCCGACCCTTCGCGGCCAAGACCGGACTGCTTTACCCCGCCAAACGGTGCGACTTCGTTGGAAATTAGCCCGGTATTGATACCGACCATGCCGTATTCCAGCTGCTCGGAGACGCGCCAGATACGGGCGGCATCGTTACTGTAAAAATAGGAGGCGAGGCCGTAGATGGTGTTATTCGCCTGCTCGATGACCTGCTGCTCATCGTCAAATTTCACCAAAGCGGCCACCGGGCCGAAGATCTCTTCCTGCAGCAGCAATGACCCCGGCTGTACGTCGCCGATCACCGTAGGGGTGAAGAAATTACCGCCCAGCGGATGCGCTTTACCGCCAGTTAACAGCGTGGCGCCGCGGCTCAGGGCGTCGTCGAGCAGGGACTGCACTTTGCGCCCGGCGTCGGCGTTGATCAGCGGGCCAATCTGTACATCGGACTCGCTGCCATCGCCCACTTTCAGGGCGGCGACGCGAGCGACGAATTTATCGCAGAATTGGTCGTAGATGGCGCGATGAATATAGAAGCGGTTGACGCAGACGCAGGTTTGCCCGGCGTTACGGAACTTGGCGATCAGCGCGCCCTCGACCGCTTTATCGATATCGGCGTCGTCAAAGACGATAAACGGCGCGTTACCGCCGAGCTCTAAAGAGAGCTTTTTGATGGATTCCGCGCACTGGCGCATCAGCACGCGGCCAACTTCGGTCGAACCGGTAAAGGAGAGCTTACGCACCCGCTCATCGCCGGTGAACACCGCGCCAATCTCTCGCGACTGGCCGGTAACGACGTTAATGACGCCCTGCGGGATCCCGGCCTGATTCGCCAGCTCAGCCATCGCCAGCGCGGTAAACGGCGTTTCGTTAGCCGGCTTAATCACCATCGTACAACCCGCGGCCAGCGCCGGGCCGGCCTTCCGGGTGATCATCGCCGCCGGGAAGTTCCACGGGGTGATCGCCGCGCAGACGCCTACCCCCTGGCGGATCACCATCAGGCGTTTATCGGCGCCGGGGGAGGGGATTATCTCGCCGTTGGCGCGTTTCCCTTGTTCGGCAAACCACTCGATAAACGAGGCGGCATAGGCGATTTCGCCTTCCGCTTCCGCCAGCGGCTTGCCCTGCTCGGCGGTCATTATCTGCGCCAGCGCGGTTTTGTTTTCGAGGATCAGGCGGTGCCAGTTTTTCAATAGCGTGGCGCGCTGAGCGGCGGTTAATGCGCGCCAGTTCGGCAGCGCGGCCGCGGCGGCATCCACTGCCTGTTGCGCTTCCGCACGCCCCATATTGGGGATCTGGCCGAGCGTCGCGCCGGTGGAAGGATTGCTGACGGCAAGCGTCGTGCCGTCGGCGGCGTCGCGCCAGCTTCCGGCAATCAGCGCCTGCTGGCGAAACAGATCTGAGTGAAACACAGACATAGCAAGCTCCTTCAACGATTACGGCTGGAACACCTGGGCGACCAGATTGTGGAAATGCGCGATCCCGTGCTCGGAGATACCGCTGCCGCTGTTATCCGCCATAATGCGCCCCTGGCCGCGATAGCCGCGGGACTTCAGCCCCTTCTGCACGCTTTCCACCAGGCGTAAATCTTCCGGGCGGAACACGTCGCGATACCACTCAATCAGCGCTTTCTGATCGTCAGTCAGCTCTTCGTTGGTGAAATAGATGTCGTAATTCTGCAGAGTGGTCTCTTCATCCACCGGGAATTCATAGATAACGGTCATCATGCCCTTGATCGGCGTGACGTTGAACATGGTGCACGGCCACAGCCAGAAACCGTGAAACGCGGCGTCGGTACCCTCTTCGAATTTAAACGACTGCTCGGACGGTTTGGCGAAGCCATACTGCAGCGTCCATTTGCCGTGCATGGTGTGCCAGTAGCGGTCAACCTGGACGGAATCCGAGAAGCCCGGGTGCGCCGGACCGCAGTGGTAACATTCCAGATAGTTATCGACGATATTTTTCCAGTTCGCCGGGGTGAGGGTGGTAAAGCGCGCCGCCAGTTTCAGATCATGCACGTCCGGACAGGCTTCCAGCACTTTGTCCTGCAGCCCCGGTAGCTGCGTTTCCACACTCTCCGCTTCCGGATTCATATTGATAAACACAAAACCGGCATACTCTTCCAGGCGAACCGGCACCAGCGTTGCCTTTTCGCTATCGAAATTCGCCACGTTTTCGCAGTTGCGGGCGTGGGCGAGATTGCCGTCCAGCTTGAAGGCCCAGGCGTGATAGGGGCAGGTAATCACGTTTTTGGCTTTGCCCTCGCCGCTCAGTAGCTGGTGGCCGCGGTGTGGGCAGACGTTATAGAAGGCGCGCAGAATGTTGTCGCGGCCGCGGACGATAACGATATTTTCGCCGATGATCTCCCGGGTAATGTAATCGTTCGGCCGGGCGACCTCGCTGCCGTGGGCGACGCAAATCCAGCTATTGGCGAAGATGCGCTCTTTCTCGTGCTCAAACGCCTGGCTGTCGGTATAAAAACGGGCCGGAATGGTCCAGGCATCCTGCGGATTAGCGCAAAAGTTAATCGGCAGGGTGAAGTCAGGGCTCAAATTGCTCATGTAGGGTCTCCTTGTGATTATTGTCAGTAAGAGGTTTTACAGCGACTGGCCGTCGCCTTTGAGTACCGCGCCAACCGGCAGCGTCTCGGCTTTAATAATGGGCTCGGGGGTATGGGTTTCTATCTGATGGACCGGAACGTGGGCGTAGTCCTGTTTTAACCAGCGCACGAAGCCGCCGGTTTTAATCAGTAAAATGGCCAGGAACGGTAGGGCGGTCAGCACCACGGTAGTTTTCATGGTCTCAAGCGAAGCGCCGGTAAACAGAATCGACAGCGGGATGAGGGTGATCACCACGCACCAGAACAGGCGCATGCCGCGATCCGGATCCTCGCCTTCGCGCAGGTTGCGGGTACTGGTCGCCGCCATGGTGTAGGCCACCGCATCCATGTGCGAGGCGAGGAAGACAATCATCACGAACAGATAGGCGGTGAGGAACAGCTTACCTGCCGGCAGCGACATCAGGACCTGCTGGACGGCGGTTTCGCCGCCGAGAGTCTGCATCACCTGTGGTACGTTAATCACGCCGTTAACGAACTGGTGCATGGCGTAGCTTTCCATCACCCCGAAGAAAAACCAGCAGCCGGCGGTGCTACCGAGGAGCAGTCCCCAGATCACCTCTTTGATTTTGCGCCCGCGGGAGACGCGGGTGACGAACATCGCCACGCCTGGGGTGTAGGAGATCCACCACAGCCAGTAGAAGACGGTCCAGTTGCGGGTAAAGGCGCCGTCGCCGAGCGGGTCGGTAAACAGGCTCATCTGCAGGAAGTTTTGGGTCGTCAGGCCGACGGCGTTAATGACGTTATTGGTGATGAATTCGGTCGGGCCAACCAGTAATACCACCAACGGCAGCAGAAACGCCCCCCAGCCGACCATTTTGCTCAGGCGCTGCAGGCCGTTGTTGATGCCAATCCACGAACTCATGCAGAAAATACCGCCGGAGAGCAGGATCACAAATGCCTGCACGGTGAAGTTATCCGGCAGTCCGGTCAGCGCTGACAGGCCGCGGGTGAAGGTGGCGGCGGTGACTACCAGCGAAATGGTTAACGCGCCGACGGTAGCGATCAGGAACATCAGATCGACCAGACGGCCCCAGAAACCTTGCGGATTAACGCCGGTGATCGCCGAAACGATCCCGGAGAGGCTGAGGCCTTTATTTTTCCGCACGTGGAAGTGATAGGCCATGATCAGCGAGGCGAGGGTATAGGTTGCCCAGGCGCTTACGCCCCAGTGGAAGAAAGAGTAAGGGATGCTGTATTCCAGCGCTTTCGGCGATTGCGGGGCAATGTTCAGGCCCGGGGTCTGGTAGTAATAAGCCCATTCGGCAACGCCCCAGTACAGCGTGGAGGAGCCGAGACCGGCGCAGATAAACATAAACAGCCATGAGAGGGTACTGTATTCGACTTTACCTTCGCCGAGACGGATATTGCCGTATTTGCTGGTGGCCAGATACAACACCAGTCCCAGCGCCAGCAGCACCAGTACCTGTACCGTGGAACCCAGCAGGCGGGTCACGCCGTTAAAAATCGAATCAGCCGCCTGCGCGGTTTGCTGGGGGAAGAGACTTAATGTAGCGGCGATGAAAACAATGGCCGCCAGGCTGATGGCAATCAGCGGCACATCTTTTTTCTTTACGTTGCTCAACATGAGTGATCTCCTGGGCATGATTGCCCGTCGGTGGCTTTAGCCTGTCGTTGTTATCACGCTGTAGGGTCAGGGTTCGTAGCAAGATGCTATTAACAATTGGATTATTTCTTCGTTACATGAATTAAACAATTGGCCGTTTCGTGAAGCAATAAAACACGAAACGGAAATAATAAAAGGTGAATTGGCGCAGGTTCTGTCCTTTCAGGAATTAATAAAGTTCACCGCTGTGATGCGGTTCACTTGTCAATCGTGGGGGATTCTGCATAGCGAAAAGAGAGGGGAGTTGGCGGACCAGGCGCGCGGGTTTTCCCGGGTAGCGGCTGCGCCTTACCCGGGCTACTTGCTGTGCCGTTTTTTTGCCGGGTGGCGGCTGTGCCTTACCCGGCCTACTCACTACATTATCGTGCCATTGTAGCCCCGCTAAGCGCAGCGCCACCGGGGAGCGGCGGAGTAATTACGCCAAAATGGCCTTGCAGATAGCCTCGCTAACCTGCTGCGTTGAGGCACTGCCTTTCATGTCCGGAGTTTTCGGTCCGCAGGCGATCGTCTGCTCAATCGCCGCCAGAATGCCATCGTGAGCGGCGTGGTAGCGCTCATCGCCGTTGCCGAGGAAATCGAGCATCATCGCCCCGGCCCAAACGGTGGCGATCGGGTTGGCGATATTTTTACCGTAAATATCCGGCGCCGACCCGTGAACCGGTTCGAACAGCGACGGGAAATTGCGCTCCGGATTGAGATTGGCCGACGGCGCAATGCCGATAGTGCCGGTACAGGCCGGGCCGAGATCGGAGAGAATATCGCCGAACAGGTTGGAGCCGACCACCACGTCAAAACGCTCCGGCTGCAGCACGAAGCGGGCGCACAGGATATCGATATGCTGCTTGTCCCAGCGAATTTCGGGATAGTTTTTGGCCATCTCTTCCACCCGCTCATCCCAATAGGGCATGCTGATGGCCAGGCCATTGGATTTGGTTGCGGAGGTCAGCGTTTTGCGTGGGCGGCTTTGCGCCAGTTCGAAGGCGTAGCGCAGGATCCGGTCCACGCCGCGGCGGGTAAAGACCGACTCCTGAATCACCACTTCATGCTCGGTGCCTTCATTGGCGCGGCCGCCAAGGGCGGAATATTCGCCTTCGGTATTTTCGCGCACCACGTAAAAATCAATATCGCCGGCCTTTTTACCCGCCAGCGGGCAGGGGACGCCGGGGAACAGGCGCACCGGGCGCAGGTTGACGTATTGATCGAACTCGCGGCGGAACTTCAGCAGCGACCCCCACAGCGAAATGTGGTCGGGAACGGTATCCGGCCAGCCGACGGCACCGAAGTAGATAGCATCGAAGCCCTGCAGCTGCTCGCGCCAGTCGTCCGGCATCATCTTGCCATAATGGGCGTAATATTCGCAGCTTGCCCACTCCATCTGCTCGAAGCTCAGCGACAGATCCCAACGCTGTGCGGCGGCTTGCAGCACGCGAATCCCTTCAGGCAGAACTTCTTTGCCAATTCCGTCACCCGGGATGGCGGCAATACGACAGGTTTTTTTCATTCCGGTTCTCACTTTTTAACGATGATGTTTGACCACCTGCCTATCCTATAATTGACTGGTTCATAATTAATCACGCTAACTGGTGAAACATAAAACACAGATCATGAATAATCTGCCGCTGCTAAATGATTTACGCGTCTTTATGCTGGTCGCTCGCCGGGCCGGGTTCGCCGCCGCCGCCGAGGAGCTTGGCGTATCGCCGGCGTTCGTCAGCAAGCGGGTTTCGCTGCTGGAGCAAACCCTGAATGTGATGTTGCTGCACCGGACCACCCGTCGGGTCACCATTACCGAAGAGGGGGAGCGGATCTATGAATGGGCGCAGCGCATTTTGCAGGATGTCGATGAGATGATGGATGAGCTTTCCGACGTGCGCCAGGTGCCGCAGGGAACGCTGCGTATTATCAGTAGCTTCGGCTTTGGCCGTCGGGTTGTCGCCCCGGCGCTGTCGGCGCTGGCTCTCCAGTACCCGCAGCTGGAGCTGCGTTTCGATGTCCAGGACCGGCTGGTGGATTTAGTCAATGAAGGGGTGGATCTCGATATTCGCGTCGGCGACGATATCGCACCGAATCTGATTGCCCGCCAGCTGGCGGCCAATCACCGCGTACTCTGCGCCTCGCCGCAGTTCCTTGCCCGCCATGCGCCGCCGAAACAGCTGAGCGATCTGGCCGCGTTACCCTGCCTGGTGATTAAAGAGCGCGATCATCCGTTCGGCGTCTGGCAATTGCATAGCAAAGAGGGCCAGCACGCCATCAAGGTAACCGGGCCGCTCTCCTCCAACCATGGTGAAATTGTGCATCAGTGGTGTCTGGACGGGCAGGGGATTGCGCTCCGTTCGTGGTGGGACGTCCGGGAGAATATCGCCAGCGGACATCTGGTGCAGGTGCTGCCGGACTACTGGCAGCCGGCCAACGTCTGGGCGGTTTACGTCTCCCGGCTGGCGACGTCGGCCAAAATCCGCACCACCGTGGAGTTTCTGCGCCACTACTTTCAGCTGCACTATCCGCAGCATGAGCCGACGGCCAGCGCCGTCGGCAGAGGCGATTAAACCCCAAGGCGGTCGCGCAGGCTGTAGTAGGCGGCGCCCATGGCGGTAAAAGGAATGCGCAGGCTGCGGCCGCCCGGGAACGGGTAGTGCGGCAGTTTGGCGAAGGCGTCGAAACGCTCGGCGTCGCCGCGCAGCAGCTCTGAAATCAAGCGTCCGGCAAGGTGGGTACAGGTCACGCCGTGGCCGCTGTAGCCCTGCATGTAGTAAATATTGTTATCGAGACGCCCGAACTGCGGCATCCGCGACAGGGTTAGCAGGAAGTTGCCCGTCCAGCGGTAGTCAATCTTCACCCCCTGCAGCTGCGGGAAGGTTTTCAGCAGTTTCGGCATAATCAGCCGCTCCACGTCGTCCGGATCGCGCGCGCCGTAGACCACGCCGCCGCCGTACAGCAGACGGTTGTCGCCGGTCAGACGGTAGTAGTCCAGCAGGTAGTTACAGTCTTCCACACAGTAGTTTTTCGGGATCAGCGAGCGGGCGACCTCTTCCGACAGCGGAGCGGTAGTGACCACCTGGGTGCCGCACGGCATGCTGCGTTTCGCCAGCTCCGGCTCCAGTTTATCGCCGAGATAGGCGTTGCCGGCGACGATCACGTAGCGCGCGGTGACCTGGCCGCGCGCGGTGCTGACCACCGCCGGGCTGGTGTGCTGGATGCGGGTGACCGGCGACTGCTCATACACCCGGCCGCCGTTCAGGCGAATGGCATCCGCTTCGCCGATGGCGAGGTTCAGCGGGTGAATATGGCCGCCGCTGTGGTCGAGCAGGGCGCCGACGTAGCGGTCGCTGTCCACTTCGCGACGAATGGCCTCTCTGTCCAGCAGCTCCAGCTGGGTGTTGCCGTAGCGCTCCCAGTTGGCTTTCTGCTCTTCCAGGGTTTCCAGCTGTTTATGGTTCATCGCCACGAACAGGCCGCCCGGGCGGTAATCGCACTGGATCTGATACCGCTGGATGCGTTCGCGGATGATATCGCCACCTTCGAACATCATGCTGCCGAGCATTTTTGCCGCATCCGGGCCGTAGTTCTTTTCAATGACGTCGATATCGCGGCTATAGGAGTTGACCAGCTGCCCGCCGTTGCGGCCGCTGGCGCCGAAGCCGATGCGCGCCCCTTCCAGCACCACCACGTCGTAGCCCATTTCGGCCAGATGCAGGGCAGACGAGAGGCCGGTGTAGCCGCCGCCGACGACGCAGACGTCACAGTTGATGGATCCCTCCAGCGTCGGGAACGGTTCATACTTGTTGGCGCTGGCGGCATAGTAGCTAGTGGTATGTTCAGTCATGATCAAGACTCCAGGGCAATCCAGATGGTTTTCAGTTCGGTGAATTTTTCCAGCGCGTGCAGCGATTTATCGCGCCCGTTGCCGCTCTGCTTGTAGCCGCCGAACGGAACGGTCATATCACCATCGTTATAGTTGTTGACGAAGACCGAGCCGGCCTTCAGGCGGCGGCTCATGCGGTGGGCGCGGGAGAGATCGCGGGTCCACACCGCGGCGCCCAAGCCGTAGTCGCTGTCATTGGCGAGCTTTAGCGCCTCTTCTTCGCTTTTGAAGCGGGTCACCACCAGCACCGGGCCGAAGATCTCTTCCCGGCTGAGGGTTGATGCCGGGTCGACGTCAACGAAAATGGTCGGGCCAACGGCGGCAGGCCACGGGTTTTTCCGTCCGTCGAGGAACAGGGTGCTTTGGCTTTCGCCGCCGCGAATAAAACTATGCACGTTGTCGGCATGGGTATTGTCAATCAGCATGCCCATGGTGGTGTCCGGATCGAGCGGGTTGCCCGGCTGCCAGTGTTGCGCCTCAGCTTTCAGCCGCGCCAGGAACTCGTCAGCGATGCTCTCCTCGAGCAGCAGACGGGTCCCGGCGATGCACACCTGTCCCTGGTTGTAGAAGATGCCGCCGGCGGTGGCGCGAACCGCTTGTTGCAGATCCGGGCAATCGGCGAAGACAATGTTGGCGCTCTTGCCGCCCGCTTCCAGCCACACGCGCTTCATATTGCTGTCGCCGGCGTCTTTCAGCAGCTGCTTGCCGGTGCGGGTGGAGCCGGTGAAGGTGATGACTTCAACATCAGGATGCAGGGCCAGCGCCTGCCCGGCCTCGTGGCCAAAGCCGCTGACCACGTTCAACACGCCGTCCGGCAGGCCGGCCTCTTTCGCCAGCCCGGCCAGACGCAGGGCGGTGAGCGGCGATTTTTCCGAGGGTTTGAGGATTACGCTATTGCCCGCCGCCAGCGCCGGGCCGAGTTTCCAGCAGGCCAGCAGCAGCGGGAAGTTCCACGGCACTACCGCGGCGATCACGCCAATTGGTTCGCGAACGATCATCGCCAGCTCGTTGCTGCCGGTGGGGGCCACTTCGCCATAGACTTTATCCAGCGCTTCGGCATACCAGCGAATGGCGCGGGCGGCGCCGGGAATATCGTCGCGCAGGCTGTGGCGAATCGGTTTGCCGGTATCCAGCGTTTCCAGCAGCGCCAGCTCTTCACGATGGGCCTCCATCAGATCAGCAAAGCGAGTGAGGATCGCTTTACGCTGTGCGGGGGAGGCTTGCGACCAGTCGCCGTTATCAAAAGCCTGGCGCGCGGCTTTCACCGCCCGTTCGACGTCGGCTTTTTTACCGCGGGCGACCTGGGCTAATGTCTGCTGCGCGGCAGGGTCGATAGTCTCAAAGGTGGTATTATCGGCCGCGGCGCAATATTCGCCGTTAATAAATAAGCGTGTTTCAATGGCCAGGTTTTTCGCTTTTTCCTGCCAGTAAGCCAGGTGCTGAAAATTCATCATGACTCCTTAAAAACATTATCGGCAAAATAATCAGTGCGGCGTTTTCAGGCTGCACGGGGGCACTGCGCCGGGCGCAGGGCATAGCGTATCCCCGGAGTTGAATACCGTTTTATTCTCCTGAGTTTTGACAGGTTGTTTGCAACCCGAATTATTCAGGAGCGAGTCGCCATTCACTGGCGTTAATTATTTCAGGGCCAACAGGAAATAATATTCCGTACGGCGAAGACGTTATTACTACGAGTTCTTCGCCGCGACGAAAATAGATTTTCCGTCGCGACAGGCCTGAAGTAAGCCTGAACTTCGTTCAGGCGAAATAATCAGAATGTGGTGGGGGTGTGGGCACTGATGATGCGGCAGATGCCTGCCGAGGTGTTGCTGAAGCTGTGCGGAATGCCGGTATTAATGGCATAGCTCTGTCCAGCCACCAGGTGGTACGACTGACCGTTAATGGTCAGCACGATCTCACCTTCCAGTATGGTGCCTATCTCCTCACCCTGATGCTTAATCCTCTCCCCGGTCGTGGTTCCAGGCTGGTAAGTTTCAAAAATCATCGCCAGCGTACGGTTCGGATTTCCGTTATGAACCAGCTTCATGGAAACGCCCTGACTTCCCATCTCAATCAGGTCATCCTGATTAATGACCACCTGGGGTTCGTCCGGCTTTTCGGGTTCAGAAAAGAATTCCGAGAGCGACAGCCCATAGACTTTCAGCAGCTTTTGCAGCGTACTGATGGCAGGACTGACTTTATCCTGCTCTATGGTGCTGATGGCACTATGTGTTAACCCAGACAGTTCGGCGGCACGACGCTGTGAGAGACCCAGCTGTTGGCGGATCTCTGACAGACGTTTCCCTGGCGCCAGTCCGTCATCGCTCATATTTGCATTTCCTTAACGGTAGTGGTCAGCGCCGCCGCTTTTCAGCATGATGGCCCTGACAGGCGGTGATAAAACCATCAAACAACATACGCGACAGGGCGTATTCGCTACTGTTCCATTCTGGATGCCACTGTACGCCCAGCGCGAAAGGATGATCGTTCACGCTGACCGCTTCCACCAGTCCATCCGGCGCTCGCGCCTCCACGCGCAGCTGCGGACTGAGGGTTTTTGCCCCTTGCCCATGTAGCGAGTTTACCCAAAACGTGTTGCAGCCCGGTATCAATTGCGACAGCAATCCTCCTTCCTGAACCTCAACCTGATGGGACGGCGCATACTGCTGCTCGACGGGCAGTTCAGGATCTTCGCGATGTTCAAGGAGCTCAGGCTGCTCGAACAGACGACGATACAGAGTCCCGCCGGTGGCGACAACCAGTTCCTGCAGTCCACGACAGATGGCGAAAATGGGGATGCGCCTTTCGAGCGCGGCGTTAATCAGCGCCATGCTCAGAAGATCACGCCCGGGGTCGGCGTCAGGCTCATCGCCGTTTTCACCATAAAGGTGCGGCTGCACATTGCTGGGGCTGCCTGGCAGGTAGATCCCGTCCAGTTTATCAACGACCGCGTTCAGTAGCTCCGGCTCCGCCAGCGCATGCGGCAGGGCAATCGGCAGTCCGCCGGCGTTCACAATTGCATTCAGGTACTTTTCTTGCAAGGTCTGGGTCTGGTGACCCTTAAGCCTGTTTCTACACATCACGACGCCAATAACTGGCTTGTACATTATATTTTCCATGATCGCCCTCACAAAGTGGACTAAATTATGACCGCTATAGCGGGTTTAACGGCCATATCGTTCAATATTTTCTCAATCTAGCAGTGGAAATAGCCCTTTGCAAACTTAATTTAACATTTGACAAACAATTTATTTGCATACACAGTCGATGGGGTGGACATTATATTTAACGGTCTGAGTGCAGGACCGAAACCCAACCAACGGCGGTGAATCATGGAAACCAATATCGTAGAAGTTGAGAATTTTGTTCAGCAAACGGAAGAGAGACGGGTTAGCGCGTTCGCGAAAGAAGTGAAGCGCTACCTCGAAACCTACCCTGATACCCAGTATGTCGATGTCCTCCTCACTGACCTGAACGGCTGCTTCCGCGGCAAGCGCATCCCGGTTGCCGGCCTGAGCAAACTGGAGAAAGGCTGTTATTTCCCGGCCTCGGTGTTTGCGATGGATATTCTCGGCAATGTGGTGGAAGAGGCCGGTCTGGGCCAGGAGATGGGCGAGCCGGATCGCAGCTGCATCCCGGTACCCGGCACCTTAACCCCTTCGGCGGCTGACCCACAATCGATAGCCCAGGTACAGCTAACCATGGTTGATGAAGATGGCGCTCCCTTTGACGTTGAGCCGCGGAACGTACTCAACCGCCTCTGGCAGCAGTTGCGCCAGCGCGGGCTGTTCCCCGTGGTAGCGGTAGAGCTGGAGTTCTATTTACTGGACCGCAAACGCGATGCCGAAGGCTACCTGCAGCCGCCGTGTGCGCCGGGCACCGACGATCGCAACACCCAAAGCCAGGTCTATTCGGTCGATAACCTTAACCACTTCGCTGACGTGCTCAACGACATCGACGAGCTGGCCAAACTGCAGCTGATCCCCGCCGATGGCGCGGTGGCGGAAGCCTCGCCGGGCCAGTTTGAAATCAACCTTCACCATACCGATAACGTGCTGGACGCCTGCGATGATGCGCTGGCGTTAAAACGTCTCGTGCGTTTGATGGCGGAGAAGCATAAGATGCACGCCACTTTTATGGCGAAGCCTTATGAAGAGCATGCCGGCAGTGGGATGCATATCCACATCAGCATGCTGAACAATAAAGGGGAAAACGTGCTGGTGGACGGCGATGGGGAAGACTCTGCGCTGCTCAAACGCGCGCTGGCCGGGATGATCGATCTGATGCCGGCCTCGATGGCGCTGCTGGCGCCGAACGTGAACTCGTATCGCCGCTTCCAGCCGGGGATGTACGTCCCGACGCAGGCTTCGTGGGGGCATAACAACCGCACCGTCGCGCTGCGTATTCCGTGCGGCGAGCGGCAGAACCACCGCGTGGAGTATCGCGTGGCGGGGGCGGACGCCAACCCGTATCTGGTGATGGCGGCGATTTTCGCCGGCATTCTGCACGGGCTGGATAACCCCCAGCTGCCTTTACAGGAAGAGGTGGAAGGTAACGGTCTGGAACAAGAGGGCCTGCCGTTCCCGATCCGCCAGAGCGATGCGCTGTGGGAGTTTATGCAGAACGATCACTTGCGTGAGCGCCTCGGCGAGCGTTTCTGCCATGTTTTCCATGCCTGTAAGCATGATGAATTACTGCAGTTTGAGCGTCTTATCACAGAAACCGAAATTGAGTGGATGTTGAAAAACGCCTGATGGTCGCCCCGCGAGGGGCCCATAAGTTTGGTAATCAGTAGCATCATACGGCCTGAGCGGAGCCTGGCCGACGTTTTTGCTGGGAGCCCAGCCATTTCCCGGATGTCGCGTTAAGGAGCGCAGGCGGCAACGGGGCTTCAGTTAACGACACAGTGTGTGACGAGGAAATGAGATGATGCAGATGTTCAAATATCCGCAGGGAGAGGGAGGCCGCTCAGGCCGCATTGGATGCCAGCCAGCTACCGCTTACCGGTCCGTCTTACCCTTTTATCTACGCCTTACCCCTTTGCTAAGCAGGTTTGTCACGCGGACGTTGGGCCCGCAAACTGTTAACAGCAAGGGGGGGATGGGCGATGGCTATTAATCCTCCGGCGCATAACGCCGCTCAGGCGGGCAGACCGCGTCTGCGTAAATCCCTCAAACTCTGGCAAGTGGTGATGATGGGGCTGGCCTATCTGACGCCAATGACGGTGTTTGATACCTTCGGCATCGTCTCCGGCATCAGCAATGGCCACGTTCCGGCGTCTTATCTGCTGGCGCTGGCTGGCGTGCTGTTCACCGCCATCAGCTACGGCAAACTGGTGCGTCAGTTTCCGGAAGCCGGTTCCGCCTATACCTACGCGCAAAAATCCATCAGTCCGCACGTCGGCTTTATGGTTGGCTGGTCGTCGCTGCTGGATTATCTGTTTCTGCCGATGATCAACGTCCTGCTGGCGAAGATCTATCTCTCGGCCTTGTTCCCCGAAGTGCCGCCGTGGGTGTGGGTAGTGACCTTTGTCGCTATTCTGACCGCCGCGAACCTGAAAAGCGTTAACCTGGTGGCCAACTTCAATACCCTGTTCGTGCTGGTGCAGATTTCGATCATGGTGGTGTTTGTCATTCTGGTGGTGCAGGGGCTGCATAAAGGCGAGGGGGTGGGTACCGTCTGGTCGCTGCAGCCGTTTATCAGCCAGAATGCGCATTTGATCCCGATTATTACCGGCGCGACCATTGTCTGCTTCTCGTTTCTCGGTTTCGACGCGGTGACCACCCTGTCGGAAGAGACCCCTGACGCCGCGCGGGTGATCCCGAAGGCAATTTTTCTCACCGCGATGTACGGCGGCATTATCTTTATCGTCGCGTCGTTCTTTATGCAGCTGTTCTTCCCGGATATTCATCGCTTTAAAGACCCCGATGCCGCGCTGCCGGAGATTGCGCTGTACGTGGGCGGCAAGCTGTTCCAGTCGATTTTCCTGTGCACCACCTTTGTTAACACCCTGGCGTCCGGCCTGGCCTCCCATGCCAGCGTCTCTCGTCTGCTGTACGTGATGGGCCGCGACAACGTCTTCCCGGAGCGCATTTTTGGCTATGTGCATCCGAAATGGCGTACCCCGGCGCTGAACGTGATTATGGTGGGCATCGTTGCGCTGTCGGCGCTGTTCTTCGACCTGGTGACCGCCACCGCGTTGATTAATTTCGGCGCGCTGGTGGCCTTCACCTTCGTTAACCTGTCGGTGTTCAACCACTTCTGGCGGCGCAAGGGGTACAACAAAACCTGGAAGGATCGACTGCATTATCTGCTGCTGCCGATGGTCGGGGCGTTGACGGTCGGGGTATTGTGGATCAATCTCGAGGCCACCTCCCTGACGCTCGGCCTGGTGTGGGCGGCGCTTGGTCTGCTGTACCTGACTTATCTGACCCGACGCTTCCGCAAACCGCCGCCGCAGTTTGATGCCGCTAAAGCGGAGCAGGCCTGGGAGTCATAGGTTCTGAGGCATAAACTGAACGAAGGCAGGCCCGCAGGCCTGCCTTCGTTTTGGCTTCGGTAAGGGACAGTACAGGACGGTAAAGAAATCAGCAGAAAACGGTGGGGAACGGAAGGTATTATTTCTTCTTTTTATGGACAGGTAACTGACTGGCGCGCCGCTCTTTGAGGTACGACACCAGGCTGTAGATGGCGACGCCCAGCAGCGCCACCGCGACGATAAAGAGAATAAGACCCGACATAGACCAACCTAATATTCTGTTTGGAAAGGGAAAAAGATACAGGGCTCTGTGTGAAGATAACATCGGGATATGTCTGAAAGATGACGCCTCATCGCGAGAATATCCGGCGGCGGGGTTGTGATAAAATATTTCCCGCAGGGATGTGACCGCCTGGGTTTCACCTGAAATGGCGTAACACTCCGTTAAGTGATTTTACAGAAGTGCGGCCTACAGCGAGTTACGCTGACCGCGAATAAGAACGATCTGAGAGTCAGTCATGTATAAGAAAACCCTCAGCCTGCTGGGCGTAGCGTTGGCGCTGTCTGCCTTCGCCAGTCAGGCTGAAAGTGAACGTCAGGCGAGCCGCGAGCGGATCGTGGAGCAGGTCCTCAAGCCGTGTGAAGGCAAAAAGGCGGGCGATAAGGTGGTGATTACCGATCGCCGCGGCGGCGAGCACGAGGCGATCTGTACCCTGACGGCGGTTCCGCTACCGGAGTAGCGCCCGCCGCACGGTGCCGCTTATCGATACCGCGGCGCAGGCTGTCCGGTTCGCGCGCTGGTAAACAGCGCCACTCTGGACTGCTCAAAAGTCTCCCACAGTCCCAGGTCATGAACCGGTGGTAAGGTGACCTGTTCCCCCATCTCCAGCCCCCTGAGAGCGGCGTCAACCAGATCCTCGGTGGTCATTACCGTGCCGCTGGGCAGAGCGTCCAGCGCCACGCCGGAGGTCGGCCACAGATCGGTAGCGGTCGCCGCCGGCAATACCGCCTGAATACGCACGCCGCTGTCGGCAAACTCCTCCTGCAGGCCGCGGGTGAAGCTCAACACCCAGGCTTTGCTGGCGCTGTAGACTGCGCTGCCCGGCAGCGTATGCAGCGCGAGGATAGAGGCAATATTGATCAGCGTCCCCCGGCGTCGTGGGGTGAAAGCGGCCAGCGCGGCATAGCTCAGACGCAGCAGCGCGGTGGTGTTGAGCGTATGAATCGCCTGGTGCTCGCGTGGCGTACTGGCGAGAAAACCCGCCAATTTCGCGGTGCCGGCGTTGTTAATGAACAGGTCGATGGCGGGATCCTGCTGCAGACGCTGCTCTACGGCGGCAATCCCGTGCTCTTCGCTAAGATCGGCTTTGAGGATGCTTGCCTGGATGGCGTAGCGCGCCTGCAGCTGGTCGGCGAGCGCCTGCAGACGGTCTTCACGACGGGCGGCGAGGATCAGGTTGTAGCCGCGGGCGGCGAGTCGTTCGGCATAGATCGCGCCGATACCTGAGGACGCGCCGGTGATAAAAGCTGTGTGCGATGGTTGGGTCATGAGAAATGCCTCGTAAAAGGTTGCATTATTAAACCAAATTCAGCATGAGATATTAGGTTTAATAATGCAACCATTTTGCCAGGACTTTTTCATTTTTGCCTGTCGCGGGCAGCGTTTAGTCGTTCAGCGGGATAGCGATGGTGATGTCCGCCGGGGCCAGCTCACGGCCATCTGCCGCCTGCAGGACCAGCTTACGCAGGGGCTGGCGCTGCTGGCGGTCAATGAGCCGGGTCGCCGGTTCGTCAGGATCGAACAGATAGTCGTCTGCCCACTGGGAGAGGGCGACCAGCACCGTTTGCAGGGCACGGCCCTTATCGGTCAGGACATACTCCTGCCAGGCGCTGCCGTCGGAGGCCGGCTGCAGGCGCAGGATGCCTTCATCCACCAGCATTTTCAGCCGCCCGGCGAGCATGTTTTTGGCGATACCGAGGTTTTTCTGGAATTCGCTAAAACGGCGCACCCCGCGCAGAGCATCTCGGACGATCAGCAGCGACCACCAGTCGCCGATGACGTCGAGGGAGCGGGCGATAGGGCAACAGCTGTTTTCCAGACGGGTACGTTTCACGAAAGCCTCCAGGTTAATTGTTTCATTATAAAACTCTTTGCCCTGCAGGGGAAATTTTCGGCTACGGTCTAAGTTTGCGAGCGATTACCAGGAAAAATGTCATAAATCCGGCACAATTAACGCGATGATAATAAATGACTAAGGATGAAGGGATGAAAAAACGTCTACTTGCCGCCGCCGTTGCCGGCGCGGTGATGTTATCCGCTGGCGCTCAGGCGCAGGACACGGCCGCCCCGGAGGGGTATCAGCTGCAGCAGGTGCTGATCATGAGCCGTCACAACCTGCGTGCGCCGTTGGCCAATAACGGCAGCGTGCTGGAGCAGTCCACCGCCAAGGCCTGGCCGCAGTGGGATGTGCCGGGCGGCCAGCTGACCACCAAAGGCGGTGTGCTGGAGGTGTATATGGGCCACTATATGCGCGAATGGCTGGCGCAGCAGAAGCTGGTGACCAGCGGCGAGTGCCCGCCGGAAAACGCGGTTTATGCCTACGCTAACAGCCTGCAGCGCACCGTCGCCACCGCGCAGTTCTTTATCACCGGCGCGTTCCCGGGCTGCGGCATCCCGGTGCATCACCAGCCTCAGATGGGCACCATGGACCCGACCTTCAACCCGGTTATTACCGACGACTCCCCGGCGTTTCGCGAGAAAGCGCTGCAGGCGATGGAAAAAGAGCGCCAGGGAATGCAGTTGACCGAGAGCTACAAGCTGCTGGAGACGATGATCGATTACCGCAACTCACCCTCCTGCAAAGAGAAGAAGGTCTGTTCCCTGAGCGAGGGTAAAGATACCTTTAGCGCCGGTTATCAGCAGGAGCCGGGAGTGTCCGGACCGTTGAAGGTGGGCAACTCGCTGGTAGACGCCTTCACCCTGCAATATTATGAAGGCTTCCCGAAAGATCAGGTGGCGTGGGGGGAGATCGCCAGCGATAAGCAGTGGCAAGTGCTGTCGAAGCTGAAAAATGGCTATCAGGATAGTCTGTTTACCTCGGTGGCGGTGGCGCAAAACGTCGCCAAACCGCTGGTTAAATATATCGATAACGCGCTGGTGGGCGAGGGAGCCAGCAAGGCGAAAGTCACACTGCTGGTGGGACACGACTCGAATATCGCTTCGCTGCTCACCGCCCTGGACTTTAAGCCCTATCAACTGCCCGGCCAGTATGAGCGCACTCCTATCGGCGGCAAACTGCTGTTTCAGCGCTGGCATGACAGCGCCGGCAATCGCGATCTGATGAAGATTGAGTATGTCTATCAAAGTACCGAGCAACTGCGTAACGCCGACGCGTTAACCCTGCAGGCCCCGCCGCAGCGGATCACTCTGGCGCTTAACGGCTGTCCGGTTGATGACCAGGGATTCTGCCCGCTGGAGACCTTTAAAAAGGTGATCAACGAGGCGGCGAAATAACGAAAAAAACCCGGAGCACTCCGGGTTTTTTTAGCAGGTTAGGGTGAGCCCAGGTGGGGATAAACCTCCTAGACGTTTTTACGCTCAATCGTCTGTTCGCCCCAGAACAGGCTGTCTTTATCGGTTTTGGCAAAGGCCAGCGCCAGCACTTCGTCGCTGCCTTCCTCCCAGATTTGCTCCGCCAGTTTCTCATCGTAGTGGGCGACTTCGAAAATCGCCTCGGCAATTTCCGGTGAGGTGTTACGTAAACTTGCCCATTCGCCGACGCGATGTGCTTTTGCTTCTTGAGTTGGCATAGTGCTCCTCCTGCAGAAGATTAGCCGTGCAGTTTAACGGCCAGTTTGGCGACATGTTCACCCTGATAGCGGGCGATGGCTAACTCTTCCTCGCTCGGCTGCCGCGAGCCGTCGCCGCCGGCGATGGTGGTTGCGCCATAAGGGGTACCGCCGCGTACCTGGGAGATATCGAATAGCTCCTGGGCGCCATAGCCGATCGGGACGATGATCATGCCGTGGTGGGCCAGCGTCGTCCAGGTCGAGGTAATGGTTTGTTCCTGGCCGCCGCCGGTACCGGTTGAGCTAAATACGCTGGCGATTTTGCCATACAGAGCGCCGGACGCCCACAGACCGCCGGTTTGATCGAGGAAAGTACGCATCTGACCGGACATGTTGCCGAAGCGCGTCGGGGTACCAAAGATGATGGCGTCATACTCTGCCAGCTCCTGCGGCGTGGCGACGGGCGCGTTTTGCGTTTTCCCGCCTGCTTTGGCGAATGCTTCAGCCTGCATGGTTTCCGGCACGCGCTTCACAACCACCTCAACGCCGTCCACCCGGTTCGCCCCATCGGCGACGGCGTGAGCCATGGTTTCAATGTGTCCATACATGGAATAATAAAGCACCAGAATTTTAGCCATTTCCATCACTCCTCGGTTGCATTATAAGCCAGCAAAATAGCTGGTACCTTTAAAGATAAAGCCTCCGCCGGAGAGTGCAAATCCAACGGGCATTTGTTTGATTTATAACAAAATGACAAAGCGTTATTTACTTTTCCTTGCACCGCGCGGCCTGAAAGGAAGTGAAGGAGGAAGCGTTGCGTCTGCTATTTTGGCCGCTGCGGCGAGGATGTAGCATCAGGATACATTTTTGCTGACTATTTTTTCTTCGCCAGCAGAGTCGGTTAGGAGCTGTTGGCGGCGCGAGGAAGCTTTTTTCGCCCGGCTTTGTTTCTGGATATTACATTCGCCGCCGTCAGCCGTAGTCATTCACTAACCTTATAGATACGCGGCAGGACAGCGGCGTCGCCGCTCCCGCGTAATGCACTATGATGTCTAACCTAATGGAGGTCAGTAATGGCAAACCATCGTGGCGGTTCCGGCAACTTTGCTGAAGACCGTGAAAGAGCATCAGAAGCAGGACGTAAAGGTGGCCAGCATAGCGGGGGGAATTTTAAAAATGACCCTCAGCGCGCCTCAGAGGCTGGCAAAAAAGGGGGTAAAAACAGTCATGGTAGTCGTGAAAGTTAACGCGCGACTCGCACTGTTCTCTTTGATGCGGTGTTAATCTCCCCGACCCAACCGCATCGCCCTCGCCGCCGGCATCTGCCGGCGGTTTTTTTTATCTGTCGGTGGTTGCGCTCCCGCCGGGCGGATTGCACACTGGTCGCCCGTTAATCGTCATGGCTGTCTTATGTCTTCGTTAAAATTCTCCGTTAGCCGCCAGGAAGCGCTCCTTATCATGATCACCATGTTCTGGGGAGGGACGTTCCTTGCCGTACAGTACGCGGTGAGCCTCAGCGGGCCGCTGTTTTTTGTCGGTTTGCGTTTCGCGACCGCCGCGCTGGCGGTGGGCCTGCTTTCGCTGCGCACTCTGCGCGGTCTGACGTGGCTGGAGGTGAAGGCCGGGGTAGCGATTGGCGTGGCGATTGCGCTGGGGTATGGCCTGCAGACCTGGGGACTACAGACCATCTCCAGCAGTAAATCTGCCTTTATCACCGCGATGTATGTGCCGCTGGTGCCGCTGCTGCAGTGGCTGTGCCTGGGACGTATGCCGGGGGTGATGTCCTGCGTGGGGATTGTGCTGGCCTTTATTGGTTTAATTCTGCTGGCCGGGCCGGAAAATAATCTGCTGGCGCTTGGCGTGGGGGAGATGATCACTCTGGCAAGCGCGGTGGCGATCGCGGCGGAGATTATCCTTATCAGCGCCTGGGCCGGAAAAGTCGATGTCCGCCGGGTGACGGTGGTGCAGCTGGCGACCGCGTCGCTGGTGGCTTTCGCCGCCATGAAGCCGGCGGGTGAATCGGTGCCGTCGTTGACGCCGGCCCTGCTCGGCGTCGCGCTGGGGCTGGGGATTTTCAGCGCGATCATTCAGGTGACCATGAACTGGGCGCAGCGCAGCGTCTCGCCGACGCGGGCCACCCTTATTTATACCGGTGAACCGGTATGGGCCGGTATTTTTGGCCGGCTGGCCGGTGAGCGTCTGCCGCTGCTGGCCCTGCTCGGCTGCGTTTTGATCCTCGCGGGGGTGCTGGTGAGCGAGCTGAAGTGGAAGCGCAAGTCGCCGCCGCAGATTGCAACGAATGACGATGCGCAGCCGCTCACGGACCTGGCCGATCGCCGCGAGCCATAATATTTTCCTTCTGACCCGACAGCGGCGCTTATCCTGGCTGGTACTCGTCCGGCTCTGATTGTCTCCAGGCCCGCGCAAGCGCAGCGCCGCCGGGCGATGGCTCTAGGCACGGCGTCGCTTTTATGCCGGGTGGCGGCTGCGCCTTACCCGGCCTACGTTCGTACGACCTGCCGTTAATTTATTCACCATTGTTGCTGAAACTGCCGGTGCTGACGGCCTCAAAATCGCTGAGACGTTCCCGGAAGGCCGTGGCAGTCTCCAGGCCCGTGCCAGCGCAGCGCCGCCGGGCGGTCAGGTTCCGTGCCCGTGGTGGTGCCGGATGGCGGCATAAATGCCTTATCCGGCCTACAGGATCACACCACCCAGGCCCACACCGCTCCCTGCGCCAACGCCGCGCTAATGTGGCTTACACCGGCGTTACCCTGGCCTCCTTCGCCTCGCGCGTCCCGCGATGAAGCAGCGCGTGCAGCAGGATCGCCCCGAAGGTGGCCGTGCCAATCCCGCCCAGCGTAAAGCCGCCCAGCGACAGCGCGAAATCGCCGGCGCCCAGCACCAGGGTCACCGACACCATGATCAAATTGCTGTTTTGACTCAGATCCACCCGGTTTTGCACCCAGATCCGCGCCCCGGCGACGGCAATTAAGCCAAATACCACGATCGAGGCGCCGCCGATCACCGGCCCGGGAATGGTGTGGATTAATGCGCCGAACTTCGGCGAGAAACCCAACAGCATGGCAATCAGCGCCGCGGCGACAAACACCAGCGTTGAGTAGACCTTGGTCACCGCCATGACGCCGATGTTCTCCGCATAGGTGGTGACCCCGCTGCCGCCCACCGAACCGGAGAGCATGGTCGCCAGCCCGTCGCCGACGAAGGCGCGCCCCATGTACGGGTCCATATTGCGCCCGGTCATCCCGGCGACGGCCTTCAGGTGCCCGAGGTTCTCGGCCACCAGGATCACCGCGACCGGCGCAATCAACATCATCGCCTGGCCGTTAAAGGATGGGGTGGTAAAGTGCGGCAGCCCGAACCACGCCGCCTGGGCGAGGGGGGAGAAGTCCAGCGGTTTACCAAGGCCCAGGCCGTTAGCCAGCAGGGCGTACAGCGCGCAGGCGACGATCAGGCCGACCAGGATCAGCAGTCGCTGCAGCATCCCGCGGGTAAATACCGCCACTATGCCGATGCAGAGCACAGTTAACACCGCCATCCAGCTGTCGAAGGCGCTGGCGGAGACGCTGCGCACGGCAATCGGCGCCAGGTTCAGGCCGATAGCCATCACCACCGCGCCGGTCACCACCGGCGGCATCAGGCGCTCGATCCAGCGGGTGCCGATCTTCATCACCACCAGACCAATCAGGGTGTAGACCAGCCCGCAGGCGATGATCCCGCCAAGGGCGACGCTCAGATGAGGGTTCAGCCCCTGGCCGTTAAAGCCGGTAATGGCGATCACCACCCCGACAAAAGCGGCGCTGGAGCCGAGATAGCTCGGCACCCGTCCGCCGGTGACGACAAAGAACAGCAGGGTGCCGACGCCCGACATCAGAATAGACAGGTTCGGGTCGAGCCCCATCAACAACGGCATCAGCACCGTCGCGCCGAACATCGCAACGGCGTGCTGCACGCCCATCACCAGCGTTTGCCCGGCCGACAAGCGTTCATCGGGGGCGACAACGCCGGATTCGGCGGCAGGAGAGGTCAGCTTCCAGCGAGGAAAATCGAAGAGTGCCATGATGATATCCCGGGTTAAAGGTTAACAAGCGGGTCGCATAAGCGTGTGATAGCCGCGGTCAAACCACATCAGTCCCCGGGGCTCCGGGTGACGGGTAATGGCCACGACGTGACAAAACAGAATGTCGTGCGTCCCGACGCTGACGCGCTGGTCGATGCGGCAGTCAAAGCTGACCAGAGCCGCCTCCAGCCGCGGACAGCCGGTGGCGCCGGTCTGCCAGTCGGCGGCGGCAAAACGCTCGTCCATTGCCGTTTTACCGCCAAACAGCGTCGACAGGGTCTCCTGTCCGGCCGCCAGGGTATTGACGCATAGCGTGTGGTGTTCGCTGAACACCGGCCACACCGAAGCCGAGCGGTTCAGGCAGACCAGCAGGGTCGGCGGCGTGTCGGTAACGCTGCAGACCGCGCTGGCGGTGAATCCCGCCCGGCCCGCCGGGCCATCGGTGGTAATAATGTTAACCGCGGCGCCGACGTGGGCCATGGCGTCACGGAAACTCGCTTTGTCCGTTAACTCCATCGTAAACTCCTTATGCCAGCAGGCAGGCTTCATCAAAGGACAGGCGCGGCAGGCGGCCGTACAGCTTGCCGGGGGCGCCATAGCCGATGTTCACCAGCAGGTTGCTTTTCCAGCCGTTGTCGGCAAAAAATGCCGCGTCGACTTTTTCCCGGTCAAAACCGGACATTGGCCCGGTGTCGAGGCCCAGCGCCCGGCAGGCAAAAATCAGATACGCCGCCTGCAGGGAGCTGTTGCGAAACGCGGTCTCTTCCGCCAGCTGCGGGCTGGAGGTAAACCAGCTGCGGGCGTCACCGTGGGGAAACAGGGTCGGCAGCCGGTCGTAGAAGGCGCTATCCCACGCCACGATGGCGGTCACCGGCGCCTGCATGGTTTTCTGCAGATTGCCGCTGGAGAGCGTCGGGCGAAGTTTCTCTTTGCCTTCCGCGCTGCGCACGAACACGATGCGCGCTGGCGAACAGTTGGCGGAAGTCGGCCCCATTTTCATCAGGTCCCAGACGGCCTGCAGCTGCGCATCGCTCACCGGCTTATCCAGCCAGCCGTTGTGGGTCCGGGCCTGGGTAAACAGCGTCTCGCAGGCCGTGTGGTTTATCGCGTCGTTCATCGGGTCTCCCTGGCGACCGGCAGCATAGCGGCCAGCCCGTCGCGTAAAATGGTATTAAAGGTATCGGCGTCGGTGACGTTACAGGCATGGCCGCCCCACGGCATTTCCACGAGCTGGCTGCCGGGGATCGCCGTCTGCAGCACGCGGGAGCAGGAGGCGGGGACCAGCAGGTCGTCAGCGGCGCTGATAATCAGCGTCGGGCAGGCGATGGCCGACGCACGGCGTGAAAAATCAGCCTGCTTCAGGGCCTGCAGCCGCTTCAGCAGATTCTCTTTGCCCTGAAAATGGCTGATGGCAAGCGCATCTTCCGCTTCAAGGCGCGGCAGGCGCGCGGCCATCCATTCCGCCGGGTAGAGAAATAGCGGCTGCGCTTCGACCCACGCCTGCGCGCCGCCGGCATGCAGCAGACGCTCGCGCACCTGGAAGCAGCGGCGGGTATGCGGCGACAGCGACAGCCAGCCGTTGACCAGCGCCAGGGCGCTCACCGCCTCGGGGCGATCGAGCGCCAGCTGCAGGCCAATCAGCGCCCCCAGGGCGTGGCCCACCAGCGCGAAGCGGGCGATCCCCGCCGCCTGCAGAGCGCTGAACAGCTCCCCGGCCATCGTCGCCAGGCTGTAGTCGGCGGGCAGCGGACCGGCGTTCTCCCCGGTCCCGTTATGGTCATAACTCACCAGCTGATACTGTTCCTCCAGCGCTGCGCGCTGCGCCAGCCAGTAGCCGCCGCCCCCGCCCAGACCGGCGCTGAGGACCACCACCGGCGCGCCGGGCCACGGAGCCGGAGCAATATTGAGCCTCATCATGTCGGGGTACCGATATGGGCGACGCTGGCGATTTCCACCAGCGCATCGGGCTTCACCAGTCCGCACTGAATGCAGAAGCGCGCAGGTTTATCGCCGGGGAAGAACTCGGCATAGACCTCGTTAATCGCGGCGTAATTTGTCCAGTCGGTGATAAAGATGCTGTTGAAAGTCACATCCGCCATACTCCCGCCCGCCGTTTCGATAACGCTCCTGATGGTCTCCAGCACGTGGCGGGTTTGCGCCTTTGGGTCGCCGATGTGCACCACATTGTTTTGCTTATCAAACGGCAGGGTGCCCGAGACATAGACCACCCCGTCGGCGAGCGTCCCCGGAACAAAGGGGGCAATCGGCGCGGTGGTGCCTGGCGGAATAATCACCTGTTTAGGCATAACGTTTCTCCTTGGCTAAAGCCAGCGGGGTGGCGGGGGACAGCGCGTGGCAGAAGCTCTCGACGTCGCTGACCCAGCCGAAAAAGGTTTCAATATTGAACAGCGCCGCCTGCTGGGCGAAGGCCGGGCCGGCCTGATGGGTGGCATCCTCCAGCACGATGCCGAAGTATTCGAGAAAGAAGCCATCGCGCAGCGTCGATTCGACGCAGACGTTGGTGGCGATCCCGGTGAACACCAGGTGGCGTATGCCGCGGCTGCGCAAAATGCTGTCGAGCGGGGTGTTAAAGAAGCCGCTGTAGCGCGGTTTCGGCAACACGATATCGCCTTCCTGCGGCGTCAGCTCGTCCACCAGCTGATAATCCCAGCCGCCTTTCGCCAGCAGCTTGCCCTGCAGCTCCGGACGCTGACGCATCGTTTTCAGCGCGTTGGATTTGTGATAGTTCGGCGAGCCCGGGCCGCCAGCTTCAACATACTGATCATCCCAGCCATTCTGGAACCAGATAATCAACATACCCGCGGCGCGAGCGGCGGCGACGGCGGTATTAATATTGTCGATAACCGGCCGGGTAGCGGAGACGTCAAAGCCGGCGAGATCCAGATAACCGCCCTGGCTGGCGTAGGCGTTCTGCATATCGACCACAATCAGCGCGCTCTGCTGCGGCGCGAAGGTCAGGGATTCTGGGCGAGCGGGAAGGGTAATCATCAGGCCACCTCACGGGTAACAGAAGCAATGTGGTTCCGGCAGCGCATCAGCGGCTGAATGCGTTCGCCAAAGGCGTCAATGCCGGCAAGAAAATCATCAAAGGTCAGCAGCACGCCGTCGGTGCCGGGCACGCTCGCTACTTCATCAAGCATACGGGCGACGCTGGCATACGATCCGACCAGGGTGCCCATGTTAATGTTGACCGCCGAGGTGGGGTCGGCCATCTGGCGCACGTTGGTATCGCTGCCGGAGCGGGTATCTTTCTGACTCTGCTCGGTGAGCCACGCCAGCGCTTCTTCATCGGCGCCCGCTTTGTAATGTTCCCATTTGGCGCGCGCCGCCTCGTCGGTTTCGTCGGCGATCACCATGAACAGCACATAGGACCCCACGTCGCGGCCGGTTTTTTCCGCCGCCTGCATCATGCGTGCGGCGGTCGGGGCAAAGGCCGTTGGCGTGTTGACCCCTTTGCCAAAGCAAAAGTTGTAGTCCGCATGCTGGGCGGAGAAGGCTATCCCGGCATCGCTCTGCCCGGCGCAGATCACCTTCATTGGCTGCGACGGCCGCGGGCTGACCCGGCAGTCGTTCATGGTGAAGTAGTCGCCTTTGAAATCGCTGCGCCCGGTGCCCCACAGGTCACGGAGCACCTGGACATATTCGGTGAGATAGTCATAGCGGCTGGCGAAATAGTCATCTCCCGGCCACATGCCCATCTGGTCATATTCCGGTTTTTGCCAGCCGGTCACCAGATTGACGCCAAACCGGCCGCCGGAGATGGAGTCGATAGTGGAGGCCATCCGGGCGACAATCGCCGGCGGCAGCGTCAGGGTGGCGGCGGTGGCGTAGATCTGGATCTTCGAGGTCACCGCGGCCAGGCCGGCCATCAGGGTGAAGGATTCCAGGTTGTGATCCCAGAATTCAGTTTTCCCGCCGAAGCCGCGCAGTTTGATCATGGAGAGCGCGAAGTCGAAATGGTAGTGCTCGGCCTTCTGCACGATGGCCTTATTCAGTTCAAAGGTCGGCATATACTGCGGGGCATGGGTGGAGATCAGCCAGCCGTTGTTGCCAATGGGAACGAAAACACCAATTTTCATACCTACCTCTCTGCAGTCATGGAAGATGGGTTGCGATGGTGCGGCATCCTGCCTCTCCCTGGACCACCTCGCAGAAAAGGTAAAGCAAAGGCGATGCCAGTTTTATAAATGTTAATGTTATTAATGTGTTACTTTTGAGTTGCTAAAAAGGACGATAAAAAAGTGGACTGGATGGTCAAAATCAGTGCACGAAAAAACGGCAGTCATGCGCAATCAGGGTGCATGGGGTCGTGTCGGCGCAGGGCTTTTGCTATGCTGGTGGCGTCAACTGAAGGAGAGGATGTATGGCACAGGGCGCGGTGAAGAAAAGCGGCAAACGTTCACAAGCGGTCAGCGCCAAAAAGGAGGCCATCCTGGCCGCCGCGCTGGAGGCATTTTCGCAATTTGGTATTCACGGTACGCGGCTGGAGCAGGTGGCTGAGCGCGCCGGGGTATCGAAAACCAATCTGCTCTATTACTACCCTTCGAAAGAGGCGCTGTATGTGGCTGTCCTGCAGCAGATCCTCGCCATCTGGCTGGCGCCGCTGAAGGCCTTTCGTGAGGATATCAGCCCGCTGGTGGCGATCCGCGAATATATTCGCCTGAAGCTGGAGGTGTCCCGCGATCACCCCCAGGCCTCGAAGCTCTTCTGCCTCGAGATGCTGCAGGGGGCGCCGCTGCTGATGGGCGAACTGACCGGGGATCTGAAAGCGCTGGTCGACGAAAAATCGGCGATAGTCTCCGGCTGGATCGACCGCGGCAAGCTGGCGCCGGTCGATCCACAGCATTTAATCTTTATGATCTGGGCTACCACCCAGCATTACGCCGACTTCGCCACCCAGGTGGAGGCGGTCACCGGCGCCACGCTGCAGGATGCGGCCTTTTTTGAACAAACGGTCGATAATGTCCAGCTGATGATTATCGAAGGCATTCGCGTCCGTTAATTGGCGGGCGGCAGCGGGCAGCTTTGATCGCCATCCTCGCACTGTAGCAGCGAGGCGAGGAAAGACTCCCGCTCCACGCTCTTATCGGTCATGCACTGGCTGACCAGCATTGGCTGCATGCTGCCGCCTTCGGCGCCGGACGCGAGAAAGGCGCAGTCGGCGTCGCGTAAGGCGATCCATGCCTGCTGCGCCTGCTTCAGTAATGTTTGTTGTTTACCCACCGCCCGCTGCAGGGCCTGCTGCCAGGTGTCGTTCAGTTTTTTATCGGCCGCCTGATACTGCGCGGCCGCGCACTGATTCATTTCGGTTTGGGTGTTGGCGCTGCTGCACTCGTCCGCCAGCGCCGCGCCGCTGGCCAGCAGGGCCATCACGGCAAATAACGTGCGTTTCATTGTTCTGCTCCCATAAAAAAGGCTCCCGTCCGGGAGCCTTAATTAAACACAGCTGACGTCGGCTGTCATTAGCTGATCGCAGCGCAGACTGATTGCCCGGATGGCGGCGCACCGCGCCTTATCCGGGCTACCCTTTGGCGGTGGTAGGTAGCCCCGGTAAGCGCAGCGCCACCGGGGAGCCCGTTTTAGCCGATGGTCATCAGGCTGGCGTTACCGCCTGCCGCCGCGGTGTTAACGCTCAGCGAACGCTCGATATACAGCCGCTCCAGCAGCAGATTGGTTTCGCCGCGGGCGAAGCCCTGCACGGAGACAATCGCCCCATCGCGCGCCGCCACCTGCTCGCACAGCTCGCGCAGCTGGTCGGAATCGCCGTGGTAGATAACCGCGTCGAAGGCCTGGCCAGGCAACTGCTCCGCTTTGGCAAAGCGAATGCGCTCGCTGACCTCCCGCGGCAGTTTCTTCGCCAGATCGCGCTGCAGGGCGCTGTCCAGCCACAGTACTTCACAACCCACCGCCAGCACAGCCGCCAGTTGGATCAGCGCATCCTGTTCGTTATCCGCTACGCACAGCACGCGCTCGCGCGGCATCAGCGTCAGGGTGTTGCGCTCGCCGGTTGGCCCCGGCAGCAGGCGTTGAGTGCCGCTTTGCGCCTGCTCGCTGTACTGCTGGCACAGCGCCTGCAGCTCAGGACGGCCCGCGGCCCACTGCTGCAGCGCCTGCAGCGGTTTTTCCAGCAGCGTTTTCAGCTGGGCGTCCAGCGGACGCTCCGCATCCTGGCGGGCGAAGGTCACGCCAACCGCGTCCTGCGGACGGCTGGAGAGTAGACGGTACAGATACAGCGGACCGCCGGCTTTCGGACCGGTACCGGACAACCCTTCGCCGCCGAACGGCTGAACGCCGACCACCGCGCCAACCATATTGCGGTTGACGTACAGGTTGCCCACCTTCGCGCTGCCGGTGACCTGGGCGATGGTTTCGTCGATACGGGTATGCACGCCGAGGGTCAGGCCGTAGCCAGAGGCGTTAATCTGCTCGACCAGTTTGTCCAGCTCGTTACGGTTATAGCGCACCACGTGCAGTACCGGGCCGAAGACCTCTTTTTTCAGCTCGTCGAAGCTGTCGAGCTCGATAAGCGTCGGCGGCACGAAGGTCCCGTGACGCCATTCGCGGGCGTCTTCGCTATTCTCACGCACCGCCTGGTAGACGGTGCGGCCTTTGGCGCGCATCGCCTGAATATGGCGTTCGATATTCTCTTTCGCTTCCGCATCGATAACCGGACCGATATCGGTGGTCAGGCGCCCCGGATTGCCCATCCGGCACTCGCTCATGGCGCCGCGCAGCATGGTTAAGGTGTGATCGGCGACCTCTTCCTGCAGGCAAAGCACGCGCAGGGCGGAGCAGCGCTGGCCGGCGCTGTCGAACGCGGAAGCCAGCACGTCGATCACTACCTGCTCGGTGAGCGCCGACGAATCGACGATCATCGCGTTCATCCCGCCGGTTTCGGCGATCAGCGGCGTCGGGCGGCCCTGGGGATCGAGGCGGCTGGCGATATTGCGCTGCAGCAGGGTGGCCACTTCGGTGGAGCCGGTGAACATCACGCCGCGCACGCGCTCATCGGAGGTTAGCGCGGCGCCCACGGTCTCCCCGCGGCCCGGCAGCAGTTGAATAACGCCCGGCGGCACGCCGGCTTCCAGCAGAATCGCCACGCCCTGGGCGGCGATAAGCGGCGTCTGCTCGGCAGGTTTCGCCAGCACGCTGTTGCCGGCCGCCAGCGCGGCGGCAATCTGGCCGGTGAAGATCGCCAGCGGGAAGTTCCACGGGCTGATACAGACCACCGGACCCAGCGGGCGGTGAGTTTCATTATCGAAATCGTCGCGCACCTGGCCGGCGTAATAGTGCAGGAAGTCAACGGCTTCGCGCACTTCAGCGATGGCGTTGCTGAAGGTTTTACCCGCCTCGCGCACCAGGATCCCCATCAGGGTCGGCATTTGGCTTTCCATCAGCACCGCGGCGCGCTCAAGAATGGCGGCGCGCTCCTGCGGCGGAGTGGCGAACCAGATCGGCGCATTGTTGATAGCGCTGGTCAGCGCCTGCTGCACTTCAGCGTCGCTGGCTTCGCGGACGTAGCCGACGATATCTTTCGGCTCTGCCGGGTTAACCACCGGCTGCATCTCGCCTTCGGCCACCGGCTGCTCCAGCATCGGCAATGCCTGCCATTTATGCAGCGCGCTGTTGAGCAGGGAAGAGGAGAGGGAGGCCAGACGGTGCTCGTTCGCCAGATCGAGACCGGCGGAGTTGCTCCGGCCGCTGCCGTAGAGATCGCGCGGCAGAGGGATTTTCGGATGCGGCAGGCCGGCCTGGCCTTCCTGCTGCGCCAGTTTTTCTACCGCGCTGACCGGGTCGGCCACCAGCTCGTCCAGCGGCAGGGTATTGTCCGCGATACGGTTGACGAAAGAGGTATTGGCGCCGTTCTCCAGCAGACGACGCACCAGATACGCCAGCAGCGTCTCGTGGGTGCCCACCGGGGCGTAGATGCGGCACGGACGGTTCAGCTTGCCGTCAGCGACCTTGCCCACCACCTGCTCGTAAAGCGGTTCACCCATGCCGTGCAGGCACTGGAACTCATACTGGCCCGGGTAGTAGTTCTGGCCCGCCAGCTGGTAGATAGCAGCCAGAGTATGGGCGTTATGGGTGGCGAACTGCGGGTAAATCAGGTTCGGCACCGCCAGCAGCTTCTTCGCGCAGGCGAGGTAGGAGACGTCGGTGTAAACCTTGCGGGTGTATACCGGATAGCCTTCGAGACCTTCCATCTGCGCGCGTTTAATTTCGCTATCCCAGTAGGCGCCTTTCACCAGACGGATCATCAGGCGACGGCGGCTGCGGGTGGCGAGGTCAATCAGGTAATCAATGACAAATGGACAGCGCTTCTGGTAGGCCTGAATCACGAAGCCAATCCCGTTCCAGCCGGCCAGTTCCGGCTCGAAGCACAGTTTTTCCAGCAGGTCGAGGGAGATCTCCAGACGGTCGGCCTCTTCGGCGTCAATATTGATGCCGATGTCATACTGGCGCGCCAGCAGGGTCAGCGATTTCAGCCGCGGGTAAAGCTCTTCCATCACCCGGTCATACTGCGCGCGGCTGTAGCGCGGGTGCAGCGCGGAGAGCTTAATGGAGATACCCGGACCTTCATAAATGCCGCGGCCGTTGGAGGCTTTGCCGATGGCATGGATCGCCTGCTGATAAGAGACCATATAGGCCTGGGCGTCAGCGGCGGTCAGGGCGGCTTCGCCGAGCATATCGTAGGAGTAGCGGAACCCTTTTTCTTCCAGCTTGCGGGCGTTGGCCAGCGCTTCGGCGATGGTTTCCCCGGTGACGAACTGCTCGCCCATCAGGCGCATCGCCATATCCACGCCTTTGCGGATCAGCGGTTCGCCGCTCTTGCCGATGATGCGGTTCAGGGAGCGGGAGAGGCTGGTCTCGTTATGGGTCGACACCAGTTTTCCGGTGAACAGCAGCCCCCAGGTGGCGGCGTTGACGAACAGCGACGGGCTGCGGCCGATGTGCGACTGCCAGTTGCCGTTGCTGATTTTGTCGCGGATCAGCGCATCGCGGGTGGCTTTATCCGGAATACGCAGCAGGGCTTCCGCCAGGCACATCAGCGCCACCCCTTCCTGTGAAGAGAGGGAGAACTCCTGCAGCAGGCTCTGCACCATGCCGGCGCGGCCGCTGGCGGTTTTCTGGTTGCGCAGTTTTTCCGCCAGCTGATACGCCAGCTTGTGCGCCTGTTCGCCCAGCGGCTGCGGCAGACGGGCCTGCTCCAGCAGCATCGGTACCGCGTCGGTTTCTGGACGTCGCCAGGCGGCGGTGATCGCCGCGCGGCTCACCGACTGCGGCAGGATCTGCTCGGCGAATTCGAGGAATGGCTGATAGGGCTCTTCCGTTGGTTCACTGGCGTCATCGCTTTCGTTGGCGGCCCCGGAGAGCAGGGCCGGCAGCTCAGGCAGCGTCTCGTCGTTCTCCAGTTTTTCCAGATAATTAAAGATGGCCTGCTTAATCAGCCAGTGCGGCGTGCGGTCAATACGGCTCGCGGCGGATTTAATGCGCTCGCGGGTTGCGTCGTCAAGCTTAACACCCATGGTGGTGGTGCCCATGCTCAAAACTCCTGTCATTTATCGTTAGGCTTATGCGGTTGCATGGAAATATCCACTATGTTGCAACTTTGTGCAACCTTGTTAATTGTGGCTTGTGACGGAAGCCGTGAAATGGCTAATTTGTTAAAAATAACCCCTAAAATAGCAGAAATTTAACCCCGGGCTCATAGGGTATTTGTATGCGTGAGTTAACACTTTTGTTTGGTGCAACCTTTAAAAACGTGAGAGAGTGCAACCTCTAACAAATTGACGTTTTGCGCCGTCGGTTTTTCGTGTAAATGCTGTGTTAAATCGTTTGTGAAAAACCGAAGCTTCCGTCAGGATACGGTCGCCCAATTAAACAATGCGCCATTACCCCGTTCCGGTAGTGGAAAAAAACGACGAAGTTGGACGCTGTCGATAAAAATTCTGGAGACTTTGCATGGCTATTAGCACACCGATGCTGGTGACATTTATTGTTTATATTTTTGGTATGGTATTGATAGGGTTTATTGCCTGGCGTTCGACCAAAAACTTCGATGATTATATTCTCGGGGGAAGGAGTCTGGGGCCATTTGTGACCGCGCTTTCCGCAGGGGCGTCGGATATGAGCGGCTGGCTGCTGATGGGCCTGCCAGGGGCGATTTTTCTCTCCGGGATTTCCGAAAGCTGGATCGCCATTGGCTTAACGCTGGGGGCGTGGATTAACTGGAAGCTGGTGGCCGGTCGCCTGCGTGTGCATACCGAGGTGAATAATAACGCCCTGACGCTGCCCGATTATTTTACCGGCCGTTTTGAAGATAAAAGCCGGGTGCTGAGAATTATTTCGGCGCTGGTTATTCTGCTGTTCTTTACCATCTATTGCGCTTCAGGAATTGTCGCGGGGGCGCGTCTGTTTGAAAGCACCTTCGGCATGAGTTATGAAACCGCACTGTGGGCCGGGGCGGCGGCGACGATTATCTATACCTTCGTCGGCGGCTTCCTCGCCGTTAGCTGGACCGATACCGTGCAGGCCAGCCTGATGATTTTCGCGCTGATCCTCACCCCGGTGATCGTGATTATTTCCGTCGGCGGCTTTGGCGATTCGCTGGAAGTGATTAAGCAGAAGAGCATCGAAAATATCGACATGCTGAAAGGGCTGAACTTCGTGGCGATTATCTCGCTGATGGGCTGGGGGCTGGGTTATTTCGGTCAGCCGCATATTCTGGCGCGCTTTATGGCGGCGGATTCGCACCACAGCATCGTTCACGCACGTCGCATTAGTATGACCTGGATGATCCTCTGCCTCGGCGGGGCGGTGGCCGTCGGCTTCTTTGGCATCGCCTACTTCAATAACAACCCGAGCCTGGCGGGCGCGGTTAACCAGAACGCCGAGCGCGTGTTTATCGAACTGGCGCAAATCCTGTTTAACCCGTGGATTGCCGGGATCCTGCTGTCGGCGATTCTGGCGGCGGTGATGTCCACCCTGAGCTGTCAGCTGCTGGTCTGCTCGAGCGCAATTACCGAAGACCTGTATAAAGCCTTCCTGCGGAAAAACGCCGGTCAGAAAGAGCTGGTGTGGGTGGGCCGTATGATGGTGCTGGTGGTTGCCCTGGTGGCCATTGCCCTGGCGGCCAATCCGGAAAACCGCGTGCTGGGTCTGGTGAGCTACGCCTGGGCTGGCTTCGGCGCCGCCTTTGGCCCGGTGGTCCTGTTCTCGGTAATGTGGTCGCGCATGACCCGTAACGGCGCGCTGGCCGGGATGGTGATTGGCGCCCTGACCGTGATCGTCTGGAAGCAGTTTGGCTGGCTGGGCCTGTATGAAATCATTCCGGGCTTTGTCTTCGGCAGCATCGGGATTGTGGTCTTTAGCCTGCTGGATAAAGCGCCGTCGGCCAGCATGCAGCAGCGCTTTGCCGAAGCGGATGCCCACTACCATACGCCGCCGCCGGTACGCGCCACGGCTGAGTAAGATCATCTGATGCTCACGAGCCCGCCGCTGGCGGGCTTTTTATTGCCTGGTGCCGTGCCGGAATATTATAACCCTTGCTAATTATCTGAAAATCCGCTGATATTTCCTGACTAATAACAATGAGGATAGCAAAGATGACGTTCAGACAGGGTGCAATGGCGCTGGTGCTGGCAGGGTTACTCAGCGGCTGCGTGGCGGGTGGAAGTTCATCGACCAGCGCGCCGAAGCCCGGCGTCTGCCCGGCGGATAAGTCCATGGTGCAAACCACGCTTTACTTCGGTCTGAGCCGCCCGGCGGGGAAAGACATCACCGCTGAAGAGTGGCGACAGTTTGTCGACCGTGACGTCACGCCGCGCTTTCGCGACGGGCTGACGGTGTTTGATGCCCACGGCCAGTGGCTTGGCCAGAATGGTCAGGTGGTGCGGGAGCAGAGCAAGGCGCTGATGGTGATCCATGGGCATGACGCGCAGAGCGAGGCCGGTATTGAGGCTCTGCGCCAGGGCTATAAATCACGCTTCGCGCAGGAGTCGGTGATGCGTGTCGACCAGCCGGTCTGCGTGCAGTTCTGAGTAAACGGCGGGGGCAGCCCCGCCGTTTGTTTTACAGCACCAGCCCGGCGAAGCTGGCGGAAAGCAGGCTTACCAGCGTGGCGCTATACACCAGCCGCAGGCCGAAGCGGGAGACGATATTGCCCTGCGGTTCATTCAGGCCTTTGATCGCCCCGGCGATAATGCCGATCGAGGCAAAGTTGGCAAACGACACCAGGAATACCGAGAGAATGCCGAGCCCGCGAGGGGTCATGCTGGCGGCAATCTTTTGCAGCTCAATCATCGCCACAAATTCGTTAGCGACCAGTTTGGTGGCCATGATGCTGCCGGCGTTTAGCGCATCGCTCAGCGGGATGCCGATAAGCCACGCCAGCGGATAAAAGACGTAGCCGAGGATCTGCTGGAAGCTGAGACCAAACAGGGTGGCGAATAGCGCGTTAATGGCGCTGATCAGGGCGATAAAACCGATCAGCATCGCCAGAATAATCATCGCCACTTTAAAGCCGGCCAGAATATATTCCCCGAGCATTTCAAAGAAACTCTGCGATTCATGCAGCTTCTCGAGTTTTATTTCCTGCTCGCTGCCCGGCCGCGTCGGGTTAATTACCGACAGCACGATAAAGGTGCTGAACATATTGAGGATCAGCGCTGCGACGACATATTTGGCGTCCAGCATGGTCATATAGGCGCCGACAATCGACAGCGATACGGTCGACATGGCCGTCGCCGCCATAGTGAACAGTCGCCGTGAGGAGAGGTCGCCCAGTACGCCCTTGTAGGCAATGAAGTTCTCCGATTGACCGAGGATCAGCGAGCTGACGGCGTTGAAAGATTCCAGCTTACCCATGCCGTTTACTTTCGACAGCAGGGTGCCAATCACGCGAATAAAAATCGGCAGGATCCGCCAGTGCTGGAGAATACCAATCAGCGCGGAAATAAACACAATCGGACACAGGACGCCGAGGAAAATAAAGGCTAAGCCTTTTTCGCTCATGCCGCCAAAGACGAAATTGGTCCCTTCGGCGGCAAAGCCTAACAGCGAAGCAAAAAAGCCGGAAATATTTTTTACCAGCCACAGGCCGCTTTCGGCGTGCAGGAAAAAGAAAGCGAGCGCTATTTCGATAATAATCAACTGGAGAATATAACGAATACGAATTTTTTGTCTGTCGTAGCTGACAAGCCAGGCCAGGGCGAGGATCACCGCCAGCGCCAGCAGGAAATGAAAAAATGCAGTCATGTTGTTCTTTTCGCAAGTCAATAAGGCCGCCATTTAGCCATAGCCGCTACGGCGGGTAAATATCTGGCGTAAAAAATCCTTTGCTTATTCTTTCCCTTCATAACAGGCGAATATTTTCATAAGTCATTATTTGTCAGCGATTTATTTACAACTGATCATCATTCTCTGCACATTTCGCTTGTGTTTCTGAGCATTGTAATGATAATCACTATCATAAATATTACCTGTTTTTGCATTCGTTGACGGTGCTTTACATTTAAGGGTATTGGCATGTTTGTCCCATTTCTCATTATGTTACGCGAAGGCCTGGAGGCGGCGCTGATTGTCAGCCTGATCGCCAGCTATCTTAAACGCACCCAGCGCGGCAACTGGATTGGCGTGATGTGGATTGGCGTGATCCTCGCGGCGGCGCTATGTCTTGGCTTAGGCATTTTTATCAACGAAACCACCGGTGAATTTCCTCAGCGTGAACAGGAACTGTTCGAAGGGATCGTCGCGGTCATTGCGGTGGTGATCCTGACGTGGATGGTCTTCTGGATGCGCAATGTCTCACGCAACGTCAAGCAGCAGCTGGAGCAGGCCGTGGACAAGGCGCTGCAGCGCGGTAATCACCACGGCTGGGCGCTGGTGATGATGGTCTTTTTCGCGGTCGCCCGTGAGGGGCTGGAGTCGGTCTTCTTTCTACTGGCGGCCTTCCAGCAGGATGTCGGCATCTGGCCGCCGCTGGGGGCGCTGCTGGGTCTGGCCACCGCTATCGTGCTGGGCTTCCTGATCTACTGGGGCGGTATCCGCCTTAACCTTGGCGTGTTCTTCAAATGGACCAGCCTGTTTATTCTGCTGGTGGCCGCTGGCCTGGCCGCGGGGGCGATCCGCGCCTTCCACGAGGCGGGCCTGTGGAACCTGTTCCAGGATACCGCCTTCGATCTGAGCAACGTGCTGTCGACGCATACGCTGTTCGGCACGCTGCTGGAAGGGATCTTCGGTTATCAGGAGACGCCGAGCGTCAGCGAAGTGGCTGTCTATCTGCTTTATCTGATCCCGGCGCTGGTGCTGTTTGCCCTGCCGCCGCGGAATAATACCACTGCCTCGCGGGCTGCCTGACCGGGCGCTGCGAGCTTATAAGCGACACTCTACTTACCGAAAGGGATGATCATGATGATTCATTTTCGCCGTAATGCGCTGCGGGTGACCGTGGCCGCGCTGCTCAGCTCTGCATTCGGTGCTCAGGCTGCGGATATCCCGCAGGTCAAAGTCACCGTCAACGACAAGCAGTGCGAGCCGATGCAGGTGACCGTTAACGCGGGTAAAACCCAGTTTATTATTCAGAACCACAGCCAGAAAGCGCTGGAGTGGGAGATTCTGAAAGGGGTGATGGTGGTGGAAGAGCGCGAAAACATCGCGCCGGGCTTTACTCAGAAGCTCACCGCGAACCTGCAGCCGGGCGAATATGACATGACCTGTGGCCTGCTCACCAACCCGAAAGGCAAACTGATCGTCACCGGCGCCGCCACCAAAGACGCGGCGAAAGCGGATGCGGTGCTGAGCCTCGGCGACGCGATCACCGCCTATAAAGCCTATGTGACGGCGGAAACCGCGCAGCTGGTTAGCGGCACCAAAGCCTTTACCGACGCGGTGAAAGCCGGCGATATCGAAAAAGCGAAAGCGCTGTACGCCCCGACGCGTCAGCATTACGAGCGCATCGAGCCCATTGCCGAGCTGTTCTCTGACCTTGACGGCAGCATCGACGCCCGCGAAGACGACTTCGAGAAAAAAGCGGAAGATCCGAAATTTACCGGTTTCCACCGTCTGGAAAAAGCGCTGTTTGGCGATAACAGCGTCAAGGGGATGGAAAAATATGCCGATCAGCTGAACAGCGATGTGCTGGAGCTGCAAAAGCGTATCAGCGAGCTGGCGTTCCCGCCGTCAAAAGTCGTGGGCGGCGCGGCAGGATTAATTGAGGAAGTCGCGGCCAGCAAGATCAGCGGTGAAGAAGATCGCTATAGCCATACCGATCTGTGGGACTTCCAGGCCAACATTGACGGCGCGCAGAAAATTGTCGACCTGCTGCGCCCGCAGCTGCAAAAAGAGAACAGCGCGCTGCTGGCGAAAGTGGACGCCAACTTTAAGAAAGTGGACAGCATCCTCAGCAAATATCGCACCAAAGACGGTTTCGAAACCTACGATAAGCTGACCACCGCCGACCGTAATGCGCTGAAAGGGCCGATCACCACCCTGGCGGAAGATCTGGCTCAGCTGCGCGGGATCCTGGGGCTGGACTAAGTCGATGGCACAGCAGAAACCCCACGACGTGAACGAGCCGTCACGTCGTCGCTTACTGAAAGGGATCGGCGCGCTTGGCGGCGCGCTGGCCATCACCGGTGGCTGCCCGGTAGCGCATGCGGCAAAAGCGGAAAGTTCCCCGGGGACGCTCACACCCGACGCGCGCCAGGAAAAGCAGCCATTCTTTGGCCGGCATCAGGCGGGCATTCTGACGCCGCAGCAGGCTTCGATGATGCTGGTGGCCTTCGATGTGCTGGCGGCTGATAAAGCCGACCTCGAGCGGCTGTTTCGACTGCTGACCCAGCGTATCGCCTTTTTAACCCAGGGCGGCCCGGCGCCGGACACGCCGAATCCGCGGCTGCCGCCGATGGATTCCGGCATCCTGGGGCCGTGGATTGCGCCAGATAACCTGACCATCACCGTCTCGGTCGGCCATTCGCTATTTGATGAGCGCTTTGGCCTGGCGGATAAAGCACCGAAAAAGCTGCAGCCGATGACCCGCTTCCCCAACGATTCGCTGGATGCCGCGCTGTGCCATGGCGACCTGCTGCTGCAGATCTGCGCCAATACTCAGGATACGGTGATCCACGCCCTGCGTGATGTCATCAAACATACGCCGGATCTGCTGAGCGTGCGCTGGAAGCGGGAAGGGTTTATCTCCGACAGCGCGGCGCGCAGCAAAGGCAAAGAGACCCCCATCAACCTGTTGGGGTTTAAGGACGGCACCGCTAACCCGGCGAGCCACGACAGCGCGTTGATGGATAAGGTAGTGTGGGTGACAGCCGATCAGGACGAGCCGGCCTGGACCGTGGGCGGCAGCTATCAGGCGGCGCGAATTATCCAGTTTCACGTGGAGTTCTGGGATCGGACGCCGCTCAAGGAGCAGCAGACGATCTTTGGTCGCGACAAGCACACCGGTGCGCCGCTGGGGATGAAAAACGAACACGATACCCCGGATTACAGTAAAGATCCTAACGGCGAAGTCATTGCGCTGGATAGCCATATTCGTCTGGCCAATCCCCGCACGCCGGAAACCCAGTCCAGCCTGATGATGCGCCGCGGATACAGCTATTCGCTGGGGGTTACTAACGCCGGACAACTGGATATGGGGCTGTTATTCGTTTGCTATCAGCACGATCTGGAAAAGGGTTTTCTGACGGTGCAGAAACGACTTAACGGCGAGGCGCTGGAGGAGTATGTCAAACCGATCGGCGGGGGCTACTTCTTTGTTTTACCCGGCGTAGTTGATGAAAAACACTATCTGGGAGAGTCGCTGCTGCAGGCCTGATACCGACCCTGCCCGTAAGGGCAGGGCGTTTTCTGCTGTTTTTCTCATTTTTCTTATATTTCCTGCCATGTGTTATATTTCTGTAATACAAATGACCGATAGTCTCCTACACTTGCTTAAGAACTATTTGTTGCGTCATTGTGAAAAATAAGTTGCATTAAGAATCTTTTTTGATGTACTTATTACATACGCGGTAGTTCCCGGCAGTGTGACGTTTCACTATGGAGATCGCGAATGGTAAGGTCCCGTACCGGACAACGTAAAACCTCAGACCGTACTCTTCAGCACGGAAGCCCCGCTTCCGGCAGCGATTTTCTTACTCTTTCTCTCTCCGCTTCGCATTATTACAACCTTGGCAGGGTACGCGGTGCGCGTAGCCGCGACTCGTTGTCAGTTCTACCGGCAAGCAATGGCTTACAAGGAAGCCAAACCTCAATCGTTCGTGCGCATAGTCGCGTCGATGTTGACGCGTGTGATGTAAACCAACAACGCAAGGTGCTATCCATGGGAAGACAAAAAGCAGTGATCAAAGCTCGTCGTGAAGCAAAACGTGTGCTGAGACGGGATTCACGCAGCCATAAGCAGCGTGAAGAAGAATCGGTCACATCGCTTGTGCAAATGAGTGGCGTAGAAGCAATTGGCATGGCGCGGGACAGCCGTGATACTTCCCCAATTGAGGCGCGCAATGAGGCTCAGGCGCATTATTTGAATGCCATCGACAATAAGCAGCTGATTTTCGCTACCGGCGAAGCTGGATGCGGCAAGACCTGGATCAGTGCGGCGAAGGCAGCTGAAGCCCTGATCCATAAGGATGTGGACAGAATTATTGTTACCCGTCCCGTTCTGCAGGCCGACGAAGATCTCGGCTTCTTACCGGGAGATATCGCCGAGAAGTTCGCTCCCTATTTCCGACCGGTTTACGATGTGCTGGTGAAAAGGCTGGGGGCTTCCTTTATGCAGTACTGCCTGCGTCCGGAAAT